>SMVB01094363.1_pt1 | contig 13611 bp, 13 predicted proteins | sample 2456461 | NCBI WGS metagenome assembly SMVB01 (sample SAMN11095934, study PRJNA526329) | marine sediment metagenome | biome: Marine sediment; feature: Surficial sediment; material: Deep marine sediment; isolation source: Hadal surficial sediment | place: Pacific Ocean | collected 2014-05 | depth...
CCCGACGCTGGTTCCTCCACCTCGATAATGTAACCGGATGGACATCTAGCAAGGCAGCAAGCACTTTAAGCTCTGAGTGCCTAGTATAAGGTTTAAGATATTTATACACATTCTTGCACCTCCACTTCAAAGCCATGGCCTCACCCCTACCTGCGTAAGAGTGCTTGTTCATCTCGCCTTTGTAGTTCACGACTGCTTCTTAGCGAAGTACTCACCCACATTGGCAAGGCCAAACAGACCCATAACACCAATCACGATGTCACGAAAGTTATCCCCATCGACGTGTTGAAACATCACCAGAAATGTGGACAACATTAAGATCGACATAGCAATTACAAACTTCCGCTGTCCGGGTTTCATTGGTTCAACAACCTTCCAACGTTGTCGTCAATGTTATCGAGTTGAACCCGCATCTGGCCTATGTCGATTGCCTGTTTGTTAACCGATGATTGCACAGTGCGAGTTACACTTTTCATATCGATATAATCTGTCTCAATTGTGGTCACACGTGCAGTTAGAGTCGCTGCACCCCACACGACAACTGCAAGTTGCGCGAAGATTGCAAGGAGCCCAACAAACACAGATACACGCAGTCCATTTGAGAGTTTCAGTTTTTCATTAGCCATTAGGGGTCCCATCTAATAATGGCACCAACCGAGACATTAACAGCAAGAGTGCTAGAAATCGCAATGTCGTCGTTCAACGACAACCTGATACCTACCGGGATATCATAGATCGTACCAGCGATAGCATGTAAGTTCAAGAACTCGTCGACAGGCGTCAAGCCAGTCACAGCCGCACCACCCCGAATGTCAAGAGCACGTGCGAACGCAATAGCAGGATTGAGGCTCACAACCGTAAGCGCACCACCAGCGGCAGTACCCGTTACAGTAAAGCCCTGGAAGTTCGTAACCGCGTCTGCACTAAAGATCAATCGCTCGACAATACAATCAATCGAGTCAGTGTTCCTAATGTAGAACACCTCATCGTCAGTACCAGCGGTGTAACCTGCTGACACGATACAAGCGTTGCCTAACTTCGCAGCAACCTGTAAAGGATCAATAGGCGTAAATTCGCTAGCTGCCCCAAGCACAACCTGCAAATCGCCACTGCTGTTAACCTTAGCCGCGAGTAGGCTTAGGGCATCCCTGATAATCATAGTACCTCCTCAAGAGTGACGTCACCGTCGTGGAACACAGTTCCTGTTTCGTCCTGTGTCATTAAAACCAATTTACGTATTTCAAGCAGCATAGCCGCAAGGAGCTCATCGCGTCTAAGTTCCGCTTGGTTCAATGCCTTAAGTTGCGTTTGTAATCCAGTAACATCCACTTCTGGTGTCCCCAAGATTAAGTTAATATCGGCACTCAAAGCACCAAGTGCTGTGATAATGCTATCTAAGAGTGACGCTGTTGGGGACCCAATAGACTCGAATTCCTGAGCCATCAGTACCCCGTCAACGCACTACGTTCGTTCATGATCTGCTGTTCAGCCTCAAAGTTATCTGCATTGTTCTGTTCTGTCTCACCAGGCGTCCAAATCTCCGGCCCCTGAGCCAACGCATCAAGCAAATGGTCTGAGGGTGTAACACCAAACCACTCGTACTCATCCCGAAACTGGTGCATACCCTCTTGAATGTAAATCTGCCCACTTGAGAAGTACGGCTGCAATCCGCGTACCCTAACGAGCTTCGACTTATTACTTCCAGGCCTGTATCTATGAATCGTTGGGTGAATACCTCTTTCCTTTGCCTTATCCAAGAACCAGTACTGAAGCAAACCCGAGAACACAACTTCCTCTACCGAGATCAACCTTGGCCTCCAACGTGCATATAGCTTGAAGATAAGGTTAATCAACTCTGGTGCAACAAGCCGTTCCTTGATCGTCTCGAGAATGAAGATCCTTCGCTTATAATCCATTCCTGCGACAATCAACCCACTCTCATCGCTCTTATCAGTCTCACCCATACTAGGGTCGATCATAACAACGATATCCAGACTACTGATCGCGATCTTCTCAGGTGGTGCATTTTCGTTGAAGATAAATATGAACACCCCATTGGTGTTGTAGAACTTCAGCCATTTAGGATCAAATTCTGTAAGTCCACTTTCCTTCGGGTTGTTCGCGTATTGTGCAGCATAGACCTTTGGGTTCTTTCTCATCCTAGTAAAGAACTCCATATTGAACTCTTCGGGGAAGATCGGTATACCACTCTCAATGTTCCCCCGCAAATACGCACACGCTACTCCATCAGGTACATCTCTGTCCTCCATACAACGAATCACACTACGACTCTTATCCACTCCATACACATCCATAGCATGGGAGTAGATGTCCTTCCACGACCAACGCGTACCAACTAGATCCCAGCCGTCCATCTTGATTCTTGTAAGCAGTGAGTTCACGTTATCGAACCACTGCAAAGTAGTCTTCATTACTGTGGCGGAATCTCTCGCGGCTTCACCGATAATATCATCCATGACGATATGATGGTAATGCCTACCTTGCGCGGCACCTCCGGCACCAATCGTGTCGAACGTAGGCTCCTTACTCCAGGTCGGTCTGGGCAACTCAAGTTCCCACTTATTGATCCTCTGCCCCGCAATCTTGCTTGGCACGCACTCCGGGAATAAGGCCATAAGAAGAGGATTTTGTAGGAACGCTTGTGCAATTTCATATAGAAACCTCGATGCGCTCTCTTTATTCTCGTGAGAAAGTAACACCTTGATGCTAGGTCCAAGACTGTACGGCCATTCCTCAATGATTTCATTATCATTCGGCAGGGCCATCTGAATACTTTCACTAATGGTCTTAACTGTTGACTTGTAATGACCTCTTGGTAACAGTAGAATCCTATATTGATGGCCTCTTGTAGCCTCCAACCACGAACACAGATGTCCATGCAATCTTGGGCTCATCAACTCATACCCAAGTACACCTCGAGAAAGGAAGAACAGGTCAGACTTAGCCTTGATCCTTAGATGCTTAACCTGATCCATCGACAAGTCTTGATACTGCTTCTCACCTTGTTCCCGAAGCTTCTTTGTTTTATCCTCATCACCCAACGCAGACCACTGCTCATCAGTAACCGGAGCATCAGGAACATACTCGAATGTATTAGCCATTAGCGACTTTTACCTCGTCTGACTCCTTCACTTCTTCCCAATCAGCTTCCTCAGCCGCATCATAAGTATCAACCTCTTTGGACTTCTCAAGAGCCGCAGCAAGCCTTTCTTGGATATCTCGATCAAGGTTAATCCCCTTACTCCCTGTTTCACCATCACGTCTAGATGGGCTGAATCCAAGTCGATCTAATAACTTGAAGCTTACCTCATCCTGATGCTTATGGGCCCTACTTCCCACAGGCATCTCGGACTCAAGTGTCTCCTGCAACCTCTCAACAGCGATGGGACCAAGCTCCATCATCTGTTCCTCAATACCATCTACAAACGTCTTCCTCAGCTCAGTCCTCAGCGCATCAATCATCAACAACGCAGCAGGATCACTCAATACCTGCCAGACGCTCTCCGACGTAATATCGAGAGCTTCAGCTATCTCGTTATTCTTCTTACCCCGCATATGCAGGAACACGATCATCTCGTGTCGCGGCTTAAACCGCTTCATCGGTACTTTAGCCATGTGAAACGCGTTTCACTAGATATCGAAAGAGAGTCGAGTGGCGCGAGCTATGATTAAGCCTGCGTTTGGTATCACAAGATCGCCTAAGTTGTCTGTAAGCAAGAGCTCGTATACCTTCGCGTCAGAGTCACCGATGGAGAGGGTTTCATCTGATGTGAGTGTAATTGTTACGTCCATGCTACCGTCACCGTTGTCGACTGGTGTACTAGACTTCTGAACCAAAGGCGTAATCGTGTCAGCATCTATTTTGACTGTAAGCTGCGCTGTGGGGAAGGTGGTGCCTACTGGAATCCCCTTGAATCTACGAGCATATTGGTGAGTCTCACCAGCTACAAAGTCTGTCTCGAGATCGTTTAGCTCTGGTCGCGAAAGCCAGATAACCTCGTAGTCGTCGCAGTTTACGCCGATGCTCAATTCCGATACCTCGCAGATTTCTGTGTATGGACTAACTTCACAACCAGCGAGTGTACGAACCCGTAAGCAGTGTGGATGCTCGCGCACGAGTCCGCTGATATCCCACGTGAAGGTAAGGCCAGATTGAATGACCAGTGGTATCCAAGCGTCGCTACCTGCTGTGTCTTTGTATTCGACTTCATACTGCACATTATCAACTCCCATTGGGGGCGGTACGACTGTTGCCGGACCCCAAGATATATCAAGTGAGCTATCCGAAGGCCCGAACCACTTATCACCTGTTGGTAGAATCCAATCTGTGATGCTCGGGTTACGTCCTGTCGGAAGAGACTCACCGCCGATACCGATGGCTAGTACATCAAAGCCAACTATTACTGTTGACAGTGCGACTTGACCTGGTGCTCCAGTTGGGTAAGTCGTGTCGACCACAGATATTTGCCAGACTCCAGGATCACCTTCTATGTCATTATATACTTTGGCTCGAATGGTGGACCCGTCAGCCTCCATAACTACGTTGTAGTAGACTCCTGGTCCGTGGACATAGGCAAAGGTGCCAAGAGTGACAAGCCCACCTATGTCGTCTCCACGAGCAAGTACGAGGTTTACACCATCGTTGAGATAAGCAAAGTAACCAGAGCCACTAGCAAAGGCCATTTATTCAGGCATCCTTTCGATTTCGGTCACGTTGTGCCGTATAGGCCGCGTAGACCGGCGACTATCGCCGCAGCTTCGGACGGCGTATGCACGACATCGTAGACCAACACACGGTAGATGTCCCCCTCGAAATTGCTGGTCCCGGAGCCGGTCCTGCCGACGGTGTAAAGATTGAACTCCTCCATGCCATTGTCGGGCTGCGAGTTTTCGATTTCCTCTATGGGCGTTCCGCCGTCCTCGCTGTAATACCTAAGATTCACTTCGGTCTTACCGTTGGTTTCTACCGTCCATCCACGAGCGTAGAGAATGTCGTCCGAGATCCCCGGCGTTCCGCTGGCCGCGTGGAGCCAGCTAGTCTCGTTATTCCAGAACCCTTGAACGTGTGTAGATGTGTGACGGTAGAAGAATCCATTCCGCTCGGACGCCGATTGGAACAGGCCACAGACACCCAGCGTCACATCGCCCGGTGAGCCCGTGATCTCTGCCACAGTGTAGACGGACGCCGCTGTCGAATGGCTGCTGTCTGCTGTCCAACGGACGTAGTGATCGCCATCCGCTGTTCGCATAATCCGGTGATCGGCATGAACCCCATCATGTACGGTTGGCGTCCCGATTACATCCAAGAAGTCGTTGTTTGCATCCCAATTCGGCCAATCCGTGATTGTCGCCGCGTCGGCGTCTGGAATGACATCTGGGTTTGCATCGAGCATGAGATTCGCTGTCGGTGGTGCGTACTGTGTCGTGCCGGTTGCTTCGGTTGTATAAGCGGAGTCTCCACCATCGTTACGCGCCCGGACTCTCCATCCATACTGCGTGTCGGAAGTCAACCCCGTGTCGAGATAGGTTTCTACATTGGCACCGACAGAATCAACTTCAGCCCAGCTACCAGCACCAATCCGACGTTCGATACGGAACGTGGTCTCATTACTCGAGTTATCAGTCCAATCGAGAGTGGCTGTATCGGGACCGGTAATGGTAACCATGAGCCCACTTGGAGCGTCTGGGGGCGGGTCTCCACCGTCGGTCGAAAGTCGTACTGCTGCTCCGGCAATAGGACCAACACCAATACCTCCGAGGTTAAGTTGGAATACATCGCCTCCCCAAATACCGACTGGTGCGTCAGCGGTTACAGGAACTGCCCATACTTCAACAATGTCATTGGCTGCATCTCTAACTGTTATGTCAGTAGCGGGCCATGCACGTCCTGCAAAGTCATTGAATATTGGAACATCAACACCAATACCTTCTGCATCGTCTAAGTCGAACGGCGGAGTTATCGAGTCGTGGCCAATCTCGACTGTCCAGTCTTCAGGTACAAGTTGTGTCTCGACTTCATTACCTGAACAGATAACTGCGCTGTCAAAGAGGATAGTTGCACCTTCACCAGATCCAAAGTTACCTCCAACAGGCATACAACCGTTGACAACGAGTCCAACCTTGCCAGATTCATGCGCGATATCGAGAGATACTCGATGTTCAAACTCCTGCAATCCACGCATAGTGGAAAATGCCATGTGGCTGTCTTGTCTTTCTGATTGCCAGCCTACCTTCATATATTCATACCCACCATTCCCGATGTTATATGAAAGTCTTGCACCAAAGAACCGTCCAGTTGCATCAAACGTGTCTAGTAAAGCGAAGCCTCCACCAAAGTGCCTGTAAAACACCTGGAAAACCCAGGTAGCAAAGAGTCCGCAGTTATGTGCGTTCTGTGACGAGTAATGGGCATTGTTTCCGACATCTATGTTAAAAGCCAGTCCCGGCCAACCTGTTCTCCACCACATAGCTTGCCCATTTATCTCTTTAACGTCGGCTACCTTAACAGCCACCTGGTACCAGTAGCCAACAGGCTGAGATCCAGCCGTTTCCCAGACAATTAGCGAATTTGGTCCAGTTGATTCGACATAACTGTAAGCAAGTGCGTTATTTCCGGTATGTTCCGTACTTTCAGTGTCTACGTGACCCCGATCTAACGCTAAGGACCAACCACCTAGACCTCCTTTGCCACTTCGGACAACTACCCACTCACTGAGGTCGTCAAACTGATCTCTACGGACGAAACCTGTTGAGATTCGACATATCTTACCGAGGGGCGACGTAACTCCGCTTAAACAGGTAACAGAACCAGTGCCGATCTCGTCAAACTTGAACCTTGCAAGCACAATCTGCTTGTCAACAGGTGTAAACGCTTGAAAGAAGATAGGATCTACCGCAGATGCACCACCAGTCTCCTGTACCCGCTCTACTAGAATTTCACAAGTAGCGGTAAGATCAGTGACTACTTCCCAAGTAGATCGATCAACAGTCCAAATCTCATCCCAATCAATTTCAACCCGATCATTCATATCATCACCAAGATCAGGCTCCGGATATGCGGTATAGTATTGACCCGCTGCTATGGCCGAAGTGGCTTCAGAGGTACTCCAGTCAGACCATACAGTATCATCCCTGTAACGAACTCGAACGAGGTAGCTGTTCAAGAACAAGTCTAATCCAGCGAACGCGAAGGCTAAGAGCTTAAACGGATCGTCCGTTGTTACGTCAAATATCGGTGTAGCAAACGATGGGTCTGTTGAAAGCGTCAGTTGCCAATTACTCTGCTCGTGAGGATCTCCGTCGTCGCCTGGAACAAACGTGTCACCAATGACACTAACAGTATCAAACGTGGTACCCGCGATTGTTATTACTGGTGTACCAAGTTTCGTATCAGTGGTAAAGCCTTCTGCTGAGCTGTAAGCACTACTTACACCGTTACTGTCTGTATATCGAACTCGAGCTATATAACCAGTGTTGTGCGTCAATCCAGTTGCAATGATACTAAGCAAATTAGTAAGATCTGCACCAGAGTCAAATACAGGTGAAGTGAACGTTACATCTGCTGTTATAGCTACTTGCCACTGTGAAGACTCATGTGTACCTGGGTCACCAACAACAAAAGCATCACTTGTAAGTGCTACTTCCTCTTCATCAACATTACCGATGGTTATTACTGGTGTACCTGGTGGATTGATTGAAATCGTGAGTATCTCTAACCAAGCCTGAGTAACACGAACATCAGCAGTTGTTGCCTCAATGATGATCTCAGCGCTACCTACATCAGCTATTGACCACGAACCACCTCCAGGCTTTGTTACAAATACTACCTGTTGTTCTTTCCAAAGGGTTGAGTCTGGTGAGATTGCGGCTGATAAGAGCTCAGAGCCACCTAGCTTCACACCAAGTTTAATATCTCCAGAACCAGTTACCCTTCTCGCAAGTGTCTTGACAACAACAGCTTGAACTGATCCTGAAAGTGACGGTGGTGTCTGACCATATATATCCCGATCATCCACACCAGTTGATTCAACATAGGTAACGTCCTGATCTGGGTCTATATCATCGACCATCGCGAAGTTGTCGCCGCCACTTTGCGGGGTAAACTCCGTTGAACTGTCAGAATCTGCAAGGCTAGTCCAAACTCGATGCCCAGGTGCGAGTTGAGCACCATTGACATCTTGGATAACCAAATCATCAACGAGGTGCGAGTCCCCGCCTGCGAGAAACCCTTGCGCGCCTTCTTGCCGCCAGAGCCGCCAATCATCTTGGTTAGACGTATTGCCCATCGTAAGGCCCGTAACGTCTATTTCCAGTGTAGCATTAGCCCATAACTTGAACTCACCACCGCCCTGCCCTAACTTCCACCACAGCTCAAGATGAACCCACGGGCCAGGCTGGGACGCGCCACCCGTAAACGTGTTGATGGACGTACCGAGAAGGGTGTCATCCTCATTGAGTAGGATGATCTGATGGTCAGTCGGCCCACTCTTGCGATCACTGTTCCCGACCTCAAGCCAGAAGTGAGGGAAGCCAGCAGTATCACAAATAACGATGAACTCTGCGTTAACCCCCGAATCCAGTCGCCGCTGGAAGTAGAACGTAGCCCAACCCTCTAGTTGGACACTGTCCGTGACTGTAAGGAAAACATTAGCCGTTCCCGTCAGTGGACGAAGTGCGCCTGCACCAAACTTACCAAGCGTTGAACTCCAAATGACACTAGAGGTAGAATCATACCGATCAAAGTCGGCAGGATCGTCACCGTGAAAGTCAAAGCCCGCTATATGAAGAAAGCTCACTTAGTTATCTCCATATCCGTTCACCGAGTTGCAACTCATCTTCACGCAAACCACCTACGCGTAAGAGATCCACACTAAGTCCAGTTGCTATGGCACCACTGTTAGTAATCCCAGGTGTCAACACAACCCAAGATGCTATAACTGGAAGTGGAGTAAGTAAACCGCTAACCACAACAGTAGGTGTTGGCACAGCCCAGGTCGCAATAACTGGAGTTGGCAATAATGCCTTCGGTGTAGCCATTGTAGGCGTGGGTACGACCCAATTTGCGACTATAGGGGCTGGAGTCAGTGTTACTTGTCCCTGAATTACGGTTGGCAACGGAACTAACCAAGACGCAACCATAGGGGCTGGGGATAGCGTGATCTGACCAGCTACTATCGTTGGTAGTGGTACACTCCATGCAGCGGTCATAGCCGCAGGATTCAATGTCTTTGGTGATACTATCGACGGTGTGGGCACCCCCCATACAGCAACTAAAGGTGTAGGAGTCAGTATCAATGCACCCTTGTCAACAGTCGGGGTCGGTACTGACCACGCCGCCGAAAGCGCCGCAGGTGTTAGTACAAGCGCACCAACAGCGACAGACGGAGTAGGCACACCCCAGGCAGCAGTAACAGGGGCTGGAGTCAGGTTTACACCTGACGTTAGTGTGGGCAATGGCACACTCCAGGCCGCTGTTATTGCTGTTGGGGTAAGTATCTTAACTACATTAAGGGCTGGTGTTGGAACAATCCAGTTGGCAACTACAGGTGTAGGTGCTAATGTGACCTGACCTGCAACTACCGTCGGGGTTGGGACTGCCCACGAAGCAACAGCGGGTGTTGCAACTATTGTAAATCCCCCAGGAACAACAGTTGGAGTCGGGATAGACCAAGCTGCAATCACGGCAGCGGGTGTAAGCACTAACGCACCAATAGCCACGGTGGGCGTTGGTACACTCCAAGCAGCTGTTATAGGTGCAGGAAGAAGTGTTTTTCCTGAACTTATGCCTGGTGTCGGAACAGACCAAAGTGCTATCATAGCAGCAGGACTAAGTGTAACTGGACCCGTTGCAACCACAGGTGTTGGGACGCCCCATAATGCAGTGACGGCAGTGGGCACTAGCGTTTTAACTGCATTAATTGTTGGTGTTGGGACGACCCAATTACCTGTGATTGGTGCAGGTGACAGAGTCTTTGGCGTTTGCAGAGTTGGTGTCGGAACCCCAAAAGCAGCGATAATAGCTGCAGGAGTCAACGTAACCTGACCCGCAATGACAGTTGGAGTAGGTACACTAAACGCCGCAAGCATAGCTGCTGGAGTCAGTGTCTTTGGTGTGTCGAGAGTAGGTGTAGGTACGCTCCACGCCGCTGTTATTGCAGCAGGAGTCAAAGTCAAACCTCCCTCTACCACAGTTGGTGTAGGTACGGAGAACGCCGCAGTCATCGCAGCAGGTGTAAGAGTCTGAGGAAACGAACCACCAGGCGTGTGCAACTGTGGAGATCTCCTATGAAGATCACCATGTTGCCGTGGTGTCGGAAATGGATGCCGATGTGTTACGGACATTAACCTAGCTCACCCCAAATGACGCCAAACGAGTTGATTGGTGTACCACGAAGAGTTGGGATTCTGATTCCCCAATTATCTTCGGTTGTTCCAGCTACGAGCCGTGGTCGTTCTTCCGGCACTGGTACGAACAACCAACCGTTCTGCTGATGGAAGGCATCAGGATAGAATTCAGTTGGAGTCCCACCAATGGTGGCTGTGCGTAGAATGGTTACAGACGTTGTTGCATCATCCGATCCTCGAATCTTGCGAGCCGTAACAGACGTACCAGACGTTGCCACCGCATCGTTCGTATACATCTCAATCTCTTGAACAAGATCAACTGGTGCCGCACCAATGGCTGCACTGATCCAAGCACGAAGGATCTCGATTTGCAACGTACCCGCAGGTAGTTGAAGCTCAATCACCGTACCCGCCGCCATGGTGACTTCAGCTCCACTAGCGATGTAAACTCCATTGTAGTTCATGCCTTACATCCTTATGGTTGCTTGTTGTACGCGAGGCCACGGTGGATAAACCGTCGTTGTTGGTGCGCCGCTAATTAGAATCTCGTCGTACTGCTCTCCTCCTGTGACGGCATCGTAGATAAAGCCAATTACTAACCGACCACTGACTGTATAACTCGTTAAGCCAAGAGAAAGCTCAAAAACATTGTCTGACAGAACCTCTACATCTGTTCCATCGTTTAGATCATAGAAGATGTCATTAGGAATATCTTGTGTGTAGACGTAATACTCATCTTCTCCATCGAGAACTAGCTGACTCTGTGGTGGAAAATTATCAACATTGGCTGCGGCTCGTGGGTTGCGTGTCAGGGATGATGGGGCTGTACCGTCATCAAACTCAAACACTTGCCCCAAAAGAGAACCAATGCGACATCTTACTGTACCATCGTCATAACTGACCCCACCAGAACCAACACGCTCATCACCCGTTACGGTGGCCGACGCATTAACGAGCGCAATTCCATCACTGGTACTAATTGTGTGTAGGTCAACATCCCCATCCCCAGTTGAGACGCCGTGAATACGCTCTACGCCGTCGGCCTTAACGAGGCTACCAGAGAAATAGCTCGCTACTGAGTTCCCTCCTCGATCATCCCAAGTTCTATTGACAGTCCAAGATGTAGCATCATAGGTAGCAAGATATGCTCGGCCACGGTCAGTGCCGTGGACCTTTTCCTGCCCACCATCATATGCAATTTGGATATATTCGTCCGAAGTAACCGTATGGATTCGAATGTCACAAACCCTATTTATTGGGTCAGCATCAACACCGAACACATTAAGGACTTGGCCCCAAGCTCCATGTCCTGTGACCCAAACATTTGATGAGGTATCATACCTCCAATACGACACCACATCATCCCAACTCAGACCACAGGTGGCGATATGGATGATATCACCTACAACAAAACTGGCTATACTTCCGGCAAGGTCTACTGCCGACGCATCTAGTACAGGCTCATTACTAGAGTCTTCTAGACTAAATGCTGCTGTGTCTGGATCCGACGAACTCCATATTGATAGGTTTGTGTCTGTTCCCGGATGCCTCAATCCAAGGATATAGACAGCACTATTGACAAGCCACGGTCCACAAGAACTCTTATGAGCGCCTGATCCACCTCCCGGAAACACATAAGCAGTAGGTAAGGTTCTCGGAAGCGCCATTACTGATGAACCTCCCCCGTAGCACCATTGATCCAAATAGCCGGGATCAAGGCCAACCAATCTGCCATCGACTTCCAGTTGTAACCTGAATCTTGTGTGTTGTTTGGTTCTAGTGGCGTTACAAGATGAACAACCGTCTGCTGTCCACCAAAGGCATTACAGTCTGAGTGCAACTGAATTGCCTCGGCATCCGTCAAACACCCCATGACCTCCTCCGTCACCACAATCTGTGGGTTACCACCGACTGCGCTTTTGACGGCTGTCCTTCCTTGTGCTGTACCGATGTCAGCATTTACAATCGAGATGCTCTCAACTACATTTCGTCGTTGCCTTCGTGGTACTCCTGGCCGTGCGTGCCGAGCAACAAGTTCATTAGCCCGAGCACCATTAGAATCAAGTCCTACTGCTGCACAAGCATCACGAACTTCTTGTTCATCGTCATTGTCCATCTCAGCCAAGACCCACGTACTCGTTTCGACTACAACGATATTCGTGAAACCCCGTTCTAGCAACTCGTCTGCCGCCCATCCAAATCCACCACCAACGATCACGAACCGACGGTTGAACGCCGCAGGTCCGATCTGATTCTCAAAATGGCGTGCAATAGGAATAGAGACACCACGCATCGCATTACAATTATACCGAAGTCTTACTCCGGCCCTCGTATTAGGATGCCCGTCGTCTTCGGCACTAAACCCATATGCCCCGTCAAACGTCGACTTCAAATTCCAATCTTGAAGTGGCATTACTGCCTCAGTTCCTTGAGCTTGTCGATGATCAATGTAAAGTAAGCATCAACACCCTCTATATTCCCGATGCCAAGCCAGAGCAAAAGACCTAGAATGATTACAATGATTAGAGGTTGTGACAAGAACTTTAACCAAAGCTCCGTCTTTGATGTTTTGCTCATGACTACACCGTCAGCTGAATGATTCCCTCAGCATCCCACTGAATCGTGATATCGCCACCATTCGTGACAGTGTCAGCCACATCAACGTTGGCAAGAACAACACTCGCAGCATCATTTGTGATCTCGATGAGCAGCGTTACTTGAACAATCAGGCCTGCGTCGATAGCGCTAAATACCGTGTTTGCTGCGTCAAGCTCGACGCGGGTATTACCTACATCGTAGACAACTGTCTTCGAGAGCAACTGACCATCATCAGCCCCACGTCCAGAGTTACCGAAGCCAGACGTATAACCTGTTCCACTCAGCTCACCATCAATGAAGTCGTCAGCTCCTACGTCATCCAGGAACTGATCGTCCTTGTCAGGGACGTGTGTTCCGTTTGACAAGCCAGTCTTGACAGTTGCTGACAGATAGTCAAGGGCTTGCTCGACAATCAATTCTGCCGCTAGGCCGTACATGAACGATGCCATTATTTACTCCTTGCCAGTTCAAGCCGACAGCTTGTGCAGATACTTCGACGCCAAGTTTCTCCACCGCACCGCTCACATACAGGACGTGGCGGATCAACGAGCTTACCGCGTACCGTCTTAGGCATCGGTCCCTCAGTCCCAGGCAGAACCCAAGCTCCAATCTCTGCATTGAAGACTGCATCCACAACGCAAGACGTAC
>SMVB01051658.1_pt1 | contig 13607 bp, 13 predicted proteins | sample 2456461 | NCBI WGS metagenome assembly SMVB01 (sample SAMN11095934, study PRJNA526329) | marine sediment metagenome | biome: Marine sediment; feature: Surficial sediment; material: Deep marine sediment; isolation source: Hadal surficial sediment | place: Pacific Ocean | collected 2014-05 | depth...
AGCGATGGGGTCGTTCATGATTGTACTTCGTTATCCAGGGCCGCAACGAGGCGGCCCGCATGGCTGAAGTTCGGAACACGTATCGGTAGGCCCATCGACGTTTCATCGTCTGGATGAAGCGCTCGGCCTTTCCGTTTGTTTGGGGTGTGTAGGGCCTCGTAAAGCTCTGCCGAAGGTTCTCGGCCTCGCCCATCGCCGTGAACGAGTTCGAGCTGTAGCACTTGGCGTTGTCACTCAGCAGACGTTTGGGTCCAATGCCGAGGCTCCTGAACCACTTGAGAGCCCTTCGCATGAAGAGCGTCGCGTATCTCGCATTCTCCGAGGGATGGATCTCGGCGTAGGCCAGGCGAGTGTGGTCGTCGACGCACACGAACGCGACCTCATAGCCTGCACCTCTGCGTTTGCGACTTCGATCCCCGTGGATCCGGTGTCCTACGGCTTCGATACGAGCCAGCTTCTTCGCATCGATATGGAGCAGATCGCCTGGGGCCGCATGCTCGTATCGACGCGGTGGATCCTGCTCTTCTTCGAGCCGCCAGATCCGACCGACTCCTTCTCTCTTCAGATGCTTCGACACGGTCGAGACGGGCACGCCCAGTTCGCGAGCAATCTCCCAGCCCGCTTTACGTCGCCCGCGCAGTCGGACCATGCGTCGCACGAGCTTCCGAGGCGTGAGTTTCGGCAAGCTGATCGGACGGCAGCTTCGGTCTTCGAGACTCTCAGCCCCGCCTTCTCTGAAGCGATTCAACCACTTATGGGCTGTCTGACGGCTCACGCCTGCGGCGCGAGCCGCTTTGGCCACGGGCCAGCGTTCTTTTTGAACTCGATGGACGAGCAAGAGACGAGTCTTTGGAGTCAGCTTCGCGTTACGATGGAGTTGCACCTGGGGCTCCTTTCGGGAGAGATGGTTTGGTTTCGCAACCCCATTTCCTCCGATCGGACCTCAGGTGTCAACAATGTGTTTGGGCCCCACAACTAGGGCGCGGATTCCGGCAGCCGGACGATTTGAAAACGCTGGCGAGGCCAAGGGGGGTCGGGACAGCCCGTGCGATCTGATGCAATCGATCAGCTCTTGAGCACCTACCTCGAGCTTCCCGCGCGGGTGAGCTGGCAGGGCGCTCGCGCGGATTCGGCGAGCGGGATTTTCGTGGGGGGGCGGCTCGAACTCGCCGGCGTCGCAATGCTTGCGCTGCCCTTCGAATCGATCGTCATCGAGACCGAACGATTCCAGTTCATTCCCGGGATCCCGGCGCGAATCTCGGCCACCGGGCCGCGCATCGTCGTGTCGATCGACCAGCGCCAGATCGACCAGTGGCTCAAGCGGGCCCGGGCCCCCTTCGACCTGGAACTCACCGCAAGCGCCATCGAGTTTCGGATGGATCTCGCGGGATTCGCCTTCAGTCGCGTCGAGACCGAACTCCGCGTACAGGGCGGATGGTTCGTACTCAGTCCCAAACGCGCAGAAGTGTTCGGCTTTCGAAGCCGCCTGGTCTCCCTCTTCCGAACCTACCTCCCGCTCCCGCGGCTCGCGCCACAGACGCGGCTGACGGGAGTCGAGCATGTCGAGGGCGCGATTCGACTCGAGATGGGTCTGGACGATTTCGAAGAGGAAATTTCGCCCGGTCTGGTCCGGCGGATGCAGGATCGCTTTCTGCCCTTCGCGACGTTCGGCGGACAGAAGGCGCCCGAGGACGATCACTGATCGCAGCGAAAGACCCTCACCTCCCCCTTTGGCTCAGCGGGGCTCGCTGAAATTCTGCCAGGGAAACTCGGGTTGTATGATCGGTTTGAAATCGGGAGGCGTCTCGAAGGGACTGCTCAGAAGTTCGTAGACGCCCACGACCTCGGTCGCGACCGTGAATCCGACGCCTTTCACAAAACCCCAGGTCACGCCCACGAAAGGCCCTCTGTCCTGGGTCGTGCGGACGATATGACCCGGAATCGCGAGCACCCCCAGGCTGATATTCGCCAGACCTCGACCGAATTTGCGCGCTGCACTGTCGCGGGCCGAGGCCGTACCTGGAACCCACAGCGCAACGCCGAGCACGAGAATGAGAACCATCGACCTCCGGGCACGGGGATGAGGCAACAGCGGGCGGATTGTGGATCGGATCTGGGACACTGAATTTCCTCGGGTTCGACCGCCCTCGGGTCGGAGTTTCACGAATCACGGAATGAATCGTCCCGAAGCCAGATAAGCTGTAACCCCAGCGTGGCTCCGAGCGAATCACCCCTGAAAGAAAGAATTCATCGTCCCGAGGGGCGACTGGGACGGGAGACCCCATGAAGACGCCGCATATCCCGAGCTCCGAGATCACCGACCAGACGATCTTCATGATTCGCCGCGAGTTGCTGCGCGTCGGCGCAATCGCGACGATCGGCGCGGCCCTGGCGGGCTGCCCGGCGGCCGAGGAGGCGGGAGCAGCGGGAGCGGACTCCGATCCAGGCCCGGCGAACTCGGGCCTCCGAACCCTCGCGAACGTCAGACCGGCGCCCGCAGTCTACCGCGTCGACGAAGACACCACCCGCTACAGTGATGCGACCGGCACAACAATTTCTATGAATTCGGAACGGGCAAGCGCGACCCCGCCAAGCATGCCCACAGCCTGAAGACGGAACCCTGGTCGATCGTCATCGACGGCGAGGTCGGTAAACCCGGACGCGTCGCCCTCGAAGACATCGTCAAGCCCTCCCAGCTCGAGGAACGCATCTATCGGCTCCGCTGTGTCGAGACCTGGTCGATGGTCGTGCCCTGGGTCGGCATCCCGCTCGGCGACGTCCTGAAGCGCTTCGAGCCCACCTCGAAGGCGCGTTATGTCTCCTTCGAAACCCTCGTCGATCGAGAACAGATGCCCGGACAGAAGCGCCGGGTCATCGACTGGCCCTATCGCGAGGGATTGCGGATGGACGAAGCGATGCACCCGCTCTCGATCCTGGCGGTCGGGATGTATGGACGTGTCCTGCCAAACCAGAACGGCGCACCGATCCGACTCGTCGTACCCTGGAAATACGGATTCAAGAGCATCAAGTCGATCGTGCGAATCCATTTCTCCGAGAATCAGCCGAATACGAGCTGGAACGACCTCGCGCCCAGCGAATACGGATTCTACGCCAATGTGAATCCCGAAGTGGATCACCCGCGTTGGAGCCAGGCACGCGAGCGAAAACTCGGCCATTTTCTCAAGCGCCCGACGCTCGCCTTCAACGGCTACGCCGACCAGGTCGCATCACTCTATTCGGGCATGGATCTTCGTCGAAATTTTTGATTCCGGCATCGGCGAACGACTAATATTGATCCACTCCCAGATCTTCCCGAGGACCTCATGAGCGGACGACGTCTGCAAGCGATCGCGATCTTCGTGATGGCGCTACCCGCCCTCGCGCTCGCCGCTCGCTTCGGGACCCAGGGGCTCGGCGCGAATCCGATCGAGGAGATCACGCATACCACCGGTGAATGGGCGCTCCGCTGGCTGCTGACATCGCTCGCGATCACCCCGGCGAGGCGTTGGCTCGGCTGGAGCAGGCTGGCGCCGCTCCGGCGAACGCTCGGCCTCGCGAGCTTCACGTACGCCGGGGTCCACCTGACGACCTGGGCCTTCCTCGATCTCGGTCTCGATCTCGCTGCGATCTTCGAGGACCTGACCGAGCGGCCCTACGTCATGGCCGGCATGGCGGCCTTTTCGCTGCTGCTGAGTCTCGCCCTGACCTCGACGCGCGCTTCGATGAAACGCCTCGGAAGCCGCTGGATCAGCCTCCACCGGGCGGTCTACCTCGCGGCCGTGCTGGCCGTGGTCCACCATTTCTGGCTGATCAAGGCGGATTACTGGCCCGCGATCGTGCATGGATCGATCCTTGCGGCTCTGCTCGCCGCACGGCTTCTCTGGCGAGCACGCCAGTCGGCCTGATTCCGCCCATGCCCCCCTCCGGCTGCAGCTCGCTTGATTGAAATCGTCATTCAGCCGATGAGAATGCTTGCCTCGGCAAGCCCCGGGGCGCATTCTCTCGCCCCGGTCGAGTGGTCCCGCTCGATCGTCCAGGCAGCGAGCAGTCAACCCGATCCGAAACGACGGAGAACGAATGAGCGACGACGAGCAGGTCGAATCCGGAGACGTGCATCGCGTTGAAGTCGGTGGACGCGAGATCCTTCTCATCGGAACCGCCCACGTCTCCCAGCGTTCGGTCGATCTCGTTCGCGAGGTGATCGAGCGCGAGAAGCCCGACGCGGTCTGCATCGAACTCGACCAGGGGCGCTACGAAGCCCTTTCCCAGGAGAAGAAATTCGAAGAGCAGGACCTCCGCGAGGTGCTGCGGCGCAAACAGCTCGCCACGTTGATGTTGAATCTGATCCTGGCTTCCTATCAGAGGCGACTGGGACTCCAGCTCGGCGTTACACCGGGCAGCGAGTTGATGGAGGCTGCGAAGGTCGCCCACGAGAACGATATCCCGATCTCGCTCTGCGATCGCGACGTGCGGATCACGCTGCACCGCGCCTGGCAATCGATCTCCTGGCTCCAGCGGTTTCGCCTCGTCGCGGAGCTCGGGGTGAGTCTTTTCGACAGCCCCGAGATCTCCGAGGACGAACTCGCGCGGATCCGCGACCAGGATGTGGTGACCGAGGTGATGAACGAGCTCGGGAGGATGATGCCCGGCTTGAAACGTGTCTTGATCGATGAACGCGACGCCTATCTCGCCCACGAAATTCTCGAGACGCCGGGCGACCGGATCGTGGCCGTCGTCGGAGCTGGACACGTCGACGGCATGAAGGGTCGACTCAGCCGGAACGAAAGGGCCAGCCTCGAAGAGATCAGCGAGATCCCCAAGGATTCCAAGATCTGGAGGATCGTGGGCTGGGCGATCCCGCTCGTGATCGTCGGCTCGATCGTCGCGATCGCGATGACCCAGGGTGCCGAGGCGGCGGGTGAGAACGCGATGATCTGGTTCCTCGCCAACGCGATCCCGAGTGGAATCGGAGCGCTGATCGCGCTGGGCCATCCCGCAACGATCGTCGCCGCCGCTTTGTCCGCGCCGTTCACGAGCCTCTCGCCGCTCATCGGCGCGGGTTATGTCGCGGCATTCACCCAGCTCTGGGCCCGACCGCCGCTGGTATCGGATTTCAGCACGCTCGGCGACGACCTCGCGGTTCCGTCGCGCTGGTGGAAGAGTCGCCTGATGCGGATCTTCCTGGTCTTCATCTTGACGACGCTCGGCAGCATCGTTGGGACCTATACCGGCGGCTTTGGAGTCCTCCGCAATCTCGTCGAAGGCCCATGACATCGGCCTTCGAGTCGCTGCACAACGCAGGCCCCCTGCTGCTGCTCGCGATCGTGCTGCTTTCGGGCAGCTTGTTCGGCGCCCTCGCGCGCCGGCTGGGACTCCCCGGGATCACCGGCCAGATCATCGGCGGCATCCTGATCGGAGGGGTGGGCCTCGACCTCTTTTCCGAGCAGTCGATCGCCGGCCTGGAACCGCTGACCGAGATCGCGCTCGGCCTGATCGCCGTCACCATCGGTGCTCACCTGCATATCGGCCGCCTGAGCAACGCCGTCCGCCGGCTCTCCTACCTGCTCATCGCCGAGTCGACGATCACGCCGCTGATCGTTTTCGGCGCCTGTTATGGGCTCGGTGGCGCGTCCTTCGAACTCGCCCTGCTCTTCGGCGCGGTCTCGATCGCGACGGCCCCGGCGACGATCGTCGCGCTGGTGCGGGAAACCCGGTCGAAGGGCGTCTTCGTGAAGACGCTGATCGCGTCCGTCGCCCTCAACAACACGGCCTGCATCGTCGTCTTCGAGGTCTGCCGAGCACTGATCGGGACCGAATTTTCCCTCGGAAGCGATGCCCTTCTGGATACCGATGGGGCCGTCGTCCAGTTGATCGGCCCCGCTCTGCTCGGCGCGTCTGCGGCCATCGCCCTCGACCGGGTCACCCGGCTCGCCCTCGGCCCCGAGCGACTGGCGACCGCGGCCGTCGTCGCCCTCGTCCTGACCTCCGGCCTGGCGACCTCCCTGGGGATCTCGCCGATGCTCGCGTGTCTCGTACTCGGCGCGGTCCAGACCAATATCACGCATAGCCGCAGCCACCTGGTCGACAGCGTCTTCGACAATTTCGAACCCGCGATCCTGACCGTCTTCTTCACGCTTGCCGGCATGCACCTGTCCTTTGATCATCTCGAACACGCGGGCATTCTCGTGCTGCTCTATTTCGTGGCCCGCTTCGGCGGAAAGCTTCTCGCGGCGGACCTTGCGCTTCGCGTGGCACGCGCAACGGAACGGGTGCGAAAGAATCTCGGCTTGGCACTGGTCCCCCAGGCGGGTGTCGCAGTGGGTCTCGTGCTGCTGATCCAGGAGGATCCCCGCTTCGCGGAGGTCTCGGGACTCTTCGCCGCCGTCGTCCTCACGGTCGTGACGGTCAACGAAATCGTCGGGCCCGTCCTGACCCGAATCGCGCTCACCCGCGCGGGCGAAATTGGCCGCGACCGACTCCGCCTGATCGACTTCCTTCAGGAGGAACAGATCCTGACCGACTTCACCGCGCCGACGAAGGAAGCCGCAATCTCCCGGCTCGTCGATCACATGTTGCGGACCCACGGACTGCGCGGGGTCGACCGCCAAGCGCTGCTCGCGAGCGTGCTCGAACGCGAGAGTCAGGGCTCGACGTGTCTCGGCGGCGGACTCGCGGTACCCCACGGCATCCTGCCAGAGGGGGAGGCGATGGTCGGAGTGATGGCGCTCTCGCGTGACGGGCTCGACTTCGAAAGCCCCGATGGCCGCCCCGTGCACTGCATGGTCCTGCTCGGAACCGCCCCCGAAGAGCGCGATCGCCACCTCCAGGTCCTCGCGGCGCTGGCGCGGACCGTCGGCAGCGACCGCGCCTTCCAGGACCAGCTCTTCGATTCGCAGAGCCCGGCCCACGCCTACGAGCTGCTCCACGGCGAAGAATCCGAGGACTTCAATTATTTCATCGAGGACGCGCTCGAAACGTGACGGGAATCCCCGCCCACCCGAAGTCGCGCAGGAACCAGTCGCGATCGGACACGAGGTTTCGTACCTTGCTGATTCCCCCCCGATAGCCCCCTCGCTGATGGATCCAATGAAGGCCTACCTCGAACTGCTGCAGGACGTTCTCGAGAGCGGCGTAGACAAGGGCGACCGCACCGGCACCGGCACCCGAAGCGTCTTCGGCCGTCAACTGCGTTTCGATCTCGATCCCGCTTCCCAATCCGGGCGGTCCCCGCTCGAGGGTGGCGGCTTTCCGCTTCTCACGACCAAGCGGGTCCACACCAAGAGCATCATTCACGAATTGCTCTGGTTCGTTGCCGGGGACACCAACGCGCAAACGCTCAGGGATCAGGGCGTCACGATCTGGGACGACTGGGCGGGCGAGGATGGCGATCTCGGACCGGTCTACGGCGCACAGTGGCGGCGCTGGCGTGCTGCCGCTCCCCGCGGCGCAGCCGCTTCACCCGGCGCAGCCGCTTCCGACCCCGTCGAGATCGATCAGCTGGCCGGACTCGTCGAACAGATCCGCGCGAATCCCGACTCGCGGCGGCTCGTGCTCAGCGCCTGGAATGTGGGTGAGCTCGAGGCGATGAAGCTCCCGCCCTGCCATCTGCTCTTCCAGTTCAACGTCCAGAACGAGAAGCTGCACTGTGCGATGACGATGCGCAGCTGTGATGTCTTTTTGGGACTGCCCTTCAATATCGCGTCCTACGCGTTGCTCACGATGATGATGGCGCAGGTGACGGATCTGGTTCCCGGAGAGCTGATCGTCTCGCTCGGGGATACCCACATCTATCACAACCATTTCGAGCAGGTCCGACTTCAGCTCACGCGCACGCCGAGGCCGCTCCCGACGATGACGCTGAATCCCGCGGTGAAATCCCTCTTCGACTTCAGGTTCGAAGACTTCCGCCTCGAAGGCTACGACCCGCATCCGAGGATCGCGGCGCCGATCGCCGTCTAGCCCGCATGCGGATCTCCCTGGTCGTCGCGGCCGCACGCAATGGGGTCATCGGGCAGGACGGGGAGATCCCGTGGAAGCTCCCGGACGACCAGCGTTTCTTCCGACAGCTGACGACGGGCCACTGCATCGTCATCGGACGCAAGACCTTCGATGCGATCGGCAAGGCCTTGCCGGGCCGCAAGAATCTCGTGCTCAGTCGCCGGCCGCACGAAGCCGTCGAGGGCATCGAATTCTTTGGAGATCTCGCGGGTGCCGTCGAATGGGCGCGCGACCAGGGACTCACGGAATGTTTCATCGCCGGCGGCGAAGCGATCTATCGCGAGGGCCTGGCGATCGCCGATTCGATCTACCTGACCCGCGTAGAAGCCGAACCCGAAGGCGATACGCACTTCCCTGAAATCGACGAGGCCCGCTGGGAATGCGTCGATCGACAGCCCCACGAGATCGACGACCGCCACGCCTACGCCTTCGCGATCGAGACCTGGAACCGGCGAACCTGAGGCATGCGGGTGCCGGCGCTATGCTCGCTGGATGAGCGAAGTCCCGGGGCGCGATGTGGGAATCCGGGCGCGAATCGAAGCGGGAAACAAAGTGCGAATCGAAGCGCGCGCCACAACCGGCCCCGACCAACTCCTCCGCACCATCTCCGGTTCCGGTACGATCGGCGTCAAGGCGCTGGTTGCGAGCGGTCTCGTCGCGGAAGCCCTCGTGCGAAGGCCGCACACCCCCACCACGGGCAACGCCCTCGGCCGCGCCATGATGGGTGCGGTCTTGATCGCGGTCGGCAGCGCCCCCGACGATGCGGACGAAGCCAATATCGAGTCGGTCCAGCTGCAATTTCGCGGCGACGGTCCGCTTGGCAGCCTCACGGCCATCGCCGATTCACGGGCGCGGGTGCGGGGCACCGTGCAACACCCCGAAATCACCCTCGTCCACCGGAACGACAGCCCCGATATCGCCCGGGCGATCGGCCTCGGCCCGCTGAATGTCGTCCGCCATCGTCCGCGTTGGCGCTCGCCCTATACCGGCACCGTCCCGCTCGTTTCGGGCGAGGTCGCCGGGGATCTGACGCTCTATCTGACCGAAAGCGAGCAGACCCCCTCGGCGATGGGGCTCGGCGTCTGTTTCGGACCGGGCATGGCGGATGTCGGTGCATGCGGCTTTCTGGTACAGGCGTTGCCCGGCGCGACGGACGACGACCTCACACAGATCGAGAAAAATGTCGCAGCACTCCCCGGACTCGCCCGCCTCCTCGAAGAGCCGATCACACCCGACGACCTGATCGATCGGCTGCTGATCGACCTCGGCTCGCGCGAGCGGCACGCGATGACGCCGCATTTCCATTGCCCGTGCTCCCGAAGCCGGGCCCTGCGCACGCTTTCACTCCTCGAGCGCTCCGAAATTGCCCTGATGATCGAGCGGGAAGAAGGCCAGGAGATCGTCTGCGACTTCTGTGGCAAGGACTACCAGATCGCCGCGAGTGAGATGTCGCCGCTGCTCGAACTCGCCCGCCCAGAATCAGCGAAATGAGCCTCCGCGAGGAAGCCCGCTCGAGGCCGATCGTGCCTGAAGCGAGCGTTCGACGAACCTGACGTTAGTCGATGTATTTAGCGCGGAGTCTCTCGAAATCCGGCTCGTCGAGCCCTCCCGCACGCAGATAGTCGGCCATCGAGCCCCATTTTTCCGCGACGCCCGCGAGCACCGTCTCCATCGACGCCGGGTGGGCGTGAAGTGTGTCCTCGGGCATTTCGTGCAGCGTATCCTGGTAGCCCTTCATGCTCATCACCCGGGCGATGATCTCGTCGATCCGCTCCCCCGAAAGCGCGTAGTCGGCGACGATCAACTCGTCGGGAACACCCAAAACACCCAACAGGACGGCCGAGATCACACCCGTCCGATCCTTGCCCGCGGCGCAGTGGTAGACCGCGCTGCCCTTCGCATTGGCCAGGATCCGGACCACGTTCGCAATCGTTTGTTGCGCCATCTCCATCATCCCGACGTAGCGTTCGCCGAGTGACATATCGGCCGCCGCAGCCCGGTTCCCCTTACTCGGGTCGCCGTCGAAAAGCGGGGTGTGATGAAAATCGATCGGCTCGGCAGCGAGCGAACCTCGACCCTCGGCGTTCAGCTCGAAGGTCGAACGCAGATCGATGATGTCGCTGAGGGCGAGTTCGTCACGAAGACGGGTCACATCCGCGGCCGAGAGCGCGTGTAGCGCGTCGCTCCGGAAGAGCAGGCGCCAGCGCAGCCGACCCCCGTCGGCGGTCGGATACCCGCCGAGGTCCCTGAAATTCACACAGCCATCGAGATCGATCGATCGTTCCACGGCGCGGGAGTCTAGCCACACACCCCAAAGAAGCCATCCTCTGATACCCGTTTTCGTGCCGCGATATCTCCCTCGAGGCGGTATCACGTGCGATCTCGCTGTATGCTTCGCACGCCGCTTTTAAATGGGGGGGCGGATGGACGGGTCTTCAGTTTCGAGTCCGCGTGGCGCGGAAATATCGGAGAGATCCAACGAACTCGTCCTACCCGAGCCGGGCGGGAGCGATTCGCCAACCCCCGTGCGTGAGAGGGAGATCGCCGTGAGCGAATCTCGAATAACGACCCAGACCAGGACGACATCGTCGACGACCAGCTCCGATCCCAGCCTGCCGGCGGCTCGTTCATCCGAGCGGTCCTCGGACAACGAAGCGGCCGCGGTCTCGCGCGGGACGGCGCTGCCCGGCGACCGAGGCCCTCGAATTCCAGAGCCTCAGATCCAGAGGCCCTCGTTCTGGCGACGCAGCGCGCTCGGCCGCCGACACGCCGAAGTCGATTCGCCGCCGCAGCCCGCATTGCGCGAGACGAACCGATCCGCACTCACGCGTCGCAAAGCCCAGGTGCCGGTCCAGCGCGAGTCCGGCCTCGTATCCAACGAATCGCGCGACACGCGAGCCATCGAGATGCGAATCGTCGAGCCCCTGCTTCAGGCGCTGGTCTCGGTCGAGGCCAAAGTCGAGCGCAGCCATACCGAACTCGTCGGCCGCTCCGATCAGGTCGAGCAGCGTCTCACCCAACTCTGGGACATCGAAGAGCAACTCGGCACGCTCGGCGAGCTTCAGGAATCACTGCGCGAGGTTTCCGAGCAACAGCGACGTCTCGAATCGGCGGTCGTCACCCAGACGCAGACTCTTCGCTGGCTGGTCGGGGGCGTCTTCGTCTCACTGGCCGCCGCAGCCTTCCTGGTCGCCGCGATTCTCCGGTAGATCCGCCGCCGATTCGGGCCGGACGCGCATCACCGGATGCGGTTGCGCATCCCATCGTTCACGCCCCGTCTTTCCACGCCCCCCTTGTCACGCCCCCGCCGGCACGCACCGGCCGGCACGCACCGGCCGCGTCGACCCCCCTTCGTGCAGATCCAATTCCCCTTTGAAACCCACTGCTTGAAGGCATTGGATCGCATGCCATGCGGCAATGCGAACGAAGTCGCATTGTGAGGGGAAAGCGCGAGATCCCGCTGCTTCGAATGGACCGCGTCGACATCCGGGCGCCTCGAGCTTGACATGGATCCGCTCATACACCAGTATATTCGATTATTAAGATATTATAGTGCGATCAACCGGATCGCGACCCGATCCATCCAAGCATGACACTGCACGCGGAGCCAATACGCCCGAGCCCGACACATCCGGGCCGAGCGGCCTCGAATGCGGTGAACCGAACGAAGCGCTGGCCCAGGCGCACGACAGGAGTCTCGAAAAATGACCCAATCCAACACCGGAGAGAGCGCACCGGCGTTCAAGGTCGCCGACCTCAGCCTTTGCGCCTGGGGTCGCAAGGAGATCGAACTCGCCGAACACGAGATGCCGGGACTGATGGTCCTGCGCGAGCGCTTCGGAAAGACCAGGCCCCTCGACGGCGTTCGCGTCATGGGCAGCCTGCACATGACGATCCAGACCGCCGTCTTGATCGAAACCCTGACTGTTCTCGGCGCCGATGTGCGCTGGGTCTCCTGCAACATCTTTTCGACCCAGGACCACGCCGCCGCCGCCATTGCCGTCGGTCCGAACGGCACGCCCGAAGATCCGAAGGGCATCCCGGTCTTCGCCTGGAAGGGCGAGACCCTCGAGGAATACTGGTGGTGCACGAACGTCGCACTCCAGTGGCCCGACGGCTCCGGACCCGAGTTGATCGTCGATGACGGTGGTGACGCGACGATGCTCATCCACAGGGGACTCGAGTTCGAGAAGGCGGAGAAGATTCCGGCGTTCAACCCAGAGACCGACTCCGAAGAATGGGGCGTCATCCTCGGGCTCCTCAACGAGATCGCCGGAACCGACAAGACCCGCTGGCAGCGCACCGCCGAATCCTGCCGTGGCGTCTCCGAAGAGACGACGACCGGCGTTCTTCGGCTCTATCAGATGGAGAAGAATAAACAGCTGCTCTTCCCCGCGATCAACGTCAACGACTCCGTCACCAAAAGCAAATTCGACAACGTCTACGGCTGCCGGCACTCGCTGCTGGATGGCCTGATGCGAGCCACGGACGTCATGCTCGGTGGCAAGGTCGCCGTCATCTGTGGCTTCGGCGAAGTCGGCAAGGGCTCCGCGGAGAGCCTGCGCGGACAGGGCTGCCGCGTAATCGTGACGGAGATCGATCCGATCTGCGCACTCCAGGCTGCGATGCAGGGCTACGAGGTCAACACCCTCGAGAACGTCGTCGGAATCGCCGACCTCTTCGTCACCACGACGGGCAACTTCGACATCATCACCGCGGATCACATGTCGCGGATGAAGGACAAGGCGATCGTCGGCAATATCGGCCACTTCGACAACGAGATCGACATGGCCGGCCTGAAGAAGATCCCCGGCATCGAGCACATCAACATCAAGCCGCAATACGACGAGTGGAAATTCCCGGATGGGCATAGCGTCCTGATCCTCGCCGAAGGCCGGCTCTTGAATCTCGGATGCGCCACCGGTCACCCGAGCTTCGTGATGTCCGCCTCGTTCACGAACCAGGTGCTCGCCCAGATCGAACTCCAGGAAAACGGGGCGACCTACGAGAACAAGGTCTATGTCCTGCCCAAGAAGCTCGACGAAGAGGTCGCGCGACTCCATCTGGACAAGCTCGGCGTGCAACTCACGACGCTCACCACCAAGCAGGCCGAATACCTCGACATCGATATCGACGGCCCGTACAAGCCGGACAACTATCGATACTAGTCGGTCCGATTCCGCACCGAGCGGGAGCCGAACCTCCAATCGCCGAGCCGGGGGATCCCATGAGGGTCGCCCGGCTCGCGTGCCTCGGGAGCTCGACCCGGCGACCACCTCGAGTCGAACCAGCGGGGTGCCGATAGAAAGGGACGTCTTTCGCTCGGAGCCGTCCTCATGGTCGAGTCGCTCATCAGCCTCGCATTCGTTTTTCTCTTCTGCGTAATCGGCTGGGCCGTCAACGCGGGCGCCGAAGCCATGATCTGGGGCGGAATCGGTCTGGCCGCGCTCGGCTTCGGTTATGGCCTCCCCACCGCCGCCGTCTACCACTGGAGGCTCTACCGGTCGCTCGCACGGGCCGAGCGACTCCCCAACCACTGGTGGCTCTCCCCCACCTCCCATCACGACCTCATCCCGCGCAACGAACGCCTCGGCGTCTTCGTCTGGGGA
>SMVB01142506.1_pt1 | contig 13607 bp, 13 predicted proteins | sample 2456461 | NCBI WGS metagenome assembly SMVB01 (sample SAMN11095934, study PRJNA526329) | marine sediment metagenome | biome: Marine sediment; feature: Surficial sediment; material: Deep marine sediment; isolation source: Hadal surficial sediment | place: Pacific Ocean | collected 2014-05 | depth...
CGCCGCCCGGACAGGTCGTAGCCCGCCAATGCCGCATCGACCAGGGCCTGGCTCTTGTCGAAATCATAGGTCTGATACATGCGCGTCTTCACCACGAAGGGCGGCCCGGCGTAGAACTTTTCATATTGGTCGTGGCGGCCGGCGAACTCGGACCCGATGAGGTCCCAGGCGAGCTTCATCAGCTTGACCCGTTCCTCACCGTCATAGCCCGGCGACTGGTTGTAGCGCTCGATATCGGCGCGGATTTCCGGGTTGGCGAAATCGGCGGCGCTCGACGGCAGTTGGATAACCCCGCCACCGCACAGCTCGCGCATGAGATTGAGCATCTTGGGATAGACTTCCGTCTGCAGGACGAGCGCGGCGTAGAGCGTTTGGCGGCCCGGCTCGACGATACCGTTGGCATTTGTCGTGCAGGTCGCGATCTGGGCATCGACCAGGCCTTCGAGCATGGCGGCATAGCTCGCCATGTCGCCGATCAGCGTCTGCACCGCCGGAATCGCCGCGACGCCGTTCATCTCGGCGATCCGTTTGGCCAGCCCCATTAGAAACTGCAGCTTGGTGCACAGGCGGATTTGCGCCTGGTGGTTGCCCATCGCGTGCGCGCCCGTATCCCACCACTGATCGCGGCAAATCTCGATGTCCTTGTAGACGAACACCTGCTCCCACGGCACCAGAACGTCGTCGAACACCACCAGCGAGTCGGTCTCGTCGAAGCGCGCGGCCAGCGGATAATCGAAAATGCTGGTCGCCGCCGCGGCGTAGGAACGCCGCGAATAAATCTTCACCCCCGGCGCGTTGCAGGCGATGGCGACATTGATGGCGTGGTTCTCGTCGCCGGGGCGCACCGGCGTGACCTGGCTCAGGCAGACATAGTCGGACAGCGCGGTGGCGGTGCCGAGCATCTGCGCGCCGCGGATGACGATGCCGTCGTCGCGCTCGTCGACCACACCGGCATAGAGATCGGCGGGGTCTTGCTGGTGCATGGGCTTGGAGCGGTCGATCTGCGGCGGCACGATGGTGTAGGTGATGAAAATATCGCGGTCGCGCAGGAAATCGAAAAATTTCAGCAAGGCGTCGGCGCGCTCGGCGGCACCGTTGCGCGCGAACACTTCGGGCGCAGATGCCCAGCCGGCGAAAAACCCGGCAACATGATCGGGACTGCGCCCCATCAGTCCGAACGTCGCCTCCGACCAGCGCGCGATCGCCGCGCGCCTGGCGTGCAAATCGGCCTGCGCGCGCGGTATCTGCCATATGCGGTTGACCGGCTCGCCGGTGGCTGGAGACGCGAACGTCATCAGATCGCGGTTCGCCGGATCGCTGGCGATATCGTACAACCCGGCGATCGAGCGCACCGCCTCGCGGAACGCCGGATGGCTGGTCACGTCGGCGACCGCCTCGCCGTTGATAAACACCCGCCTGCCGTCCCCCTTGATGGCGGCGATATATTGATCGCCAGTGCGCAACCCGCCGGCAAATCGCGCATCGGCCAAATAGCTTGCGGCCATCGTCGTTTCCCTCCCCGTAACCGCCCGGATCAACAGTCATTCTACTGTCCCCGATAGCGCACGCATATGCTCGCGGTTAAGCTGGCGGGAACAGCCAATCCCCGGGGAGAGGAAAACATGGCCGCTTACGTCATCGTCGAATCAAAAGTCCACGATCCCGAACGCATAAAGGCCTACGGCGCCAAGGTCGGCGACACCATCAAGGCCCATGGCGGCAAGCCGATCATCGCCGGCGGCGCCATCGAGGTGAAGGAAGGCGACTGGACGCCGTCGCGTCTCGTGGTACTCGAATTCGCCGATGGCGACGCTGCGCGCGCCTGGTACGATTCGCCCGCATATCAGGAAATCCTGCCGATCCGCCTCGAATCCGCCGACGATAATTTCCTCATCGTCGAGGGGGTTTAACGAAACGCCGGCAGGATTTCGGCGTTGAAGCGCTCCATGGTGGTTATTGCTTGGGCATGGCTCCAGTCGCCGGTGCGCACCATGAAGGAGAGTTCGGTAAAGCCCTGGTCGCGGTAGTGCGCGATGCGCTCCATGATTTGGTCGGGCGTGCCGATCAGGGTGCGCTCGCGGAACATCTTCACAATATCGCCGTCGGGCGCGAGGAATGCGAACACGCTCTCGTCGCCGGCATAATCCTCGTTCCACTGATCGCCGGCGAATAGCAGCCGGAACAGGTTGGCGTGCTCCTGCACCGTCGCGCGGGATTCCGCGATCGCCTGTTCCTCGCTGTCGGCGACGTAGAGGAACAGGTTCATCATCGCTTCGCGGCGCGCCGGGTCGTGGCCGGCGCCGTCCCAGGCATCGCGGTACCAGCCGAAATATTCCAGCGATTGCGCCGGCGACACCGGGTACTGGTTCATCATCAGGTTAAAACCATTGCGTCCGGCCCATTCGAAACTCTCGCGGGTGCGCGACGCCGCCACCCAGATGGGCACCGGGTCCTGCAGCGGCGTCGGGTGCAGTTTCAGCTTGGGAAACGAATAATGCGCGCCGTCATAGGCGAAGGTCTCGCCGGCCCAGGCGCGGGTGATGATCTCGAACGCCTCCTCGCGCATCGTGCTGGCCGCGTCCGCATCGACGTTGTGGCCCGCGAACTCGTGCGGCAGGTAACCGCGCCCGACGCCGAAATCCATGCGCCCGCCCGAGAGCTGATCGAGCATGGCGAAATCCTCGGCGACGTGCAGCGGGTTGTGCAGCGGCAACAGCGAGATCGCCGGGCCGAGGCGGATGCGGCTTGTCTCGCGCGCCCACGCCGTCAGGATCACCGCCGGGTTGGGCACCGCGCCGCCGTAATAGTGAAAATGGTGCTCCGACTGCCACACCCGGACCCAGCCGGTGGCATCGGCGAGCTTCACCACCTCGATCAGTTCTTCGTAGAAATGGGCCAGCGACGGCGCCACGCCTTCGCGAAAACAGGGCAGCACGAACAGGGAAAATTTCACTTAAAACCGCCTTCTCTATTGCTCGGCGGCGAGCCTAGCCGCACCTCCCGCCACGGCCAATGGACATTTCGCCACGCGGTGTCTAATTGATAGGTCATGACCAACAGCGATATCCAACCGGTCCATGTGATCGGCGGCGGCCTGGCCGGCTCGGAGGCCGCCTGGCAGCTCGTCCAGGCCGGCGTGCCGGTGGTGCTGCACGAGATGCGCCCGGTGCGGCCGACCGAGGCGCACCAGAGCGACCGGCTGGCCGAGCTGGTGTGCTCCAATTCGTTCCGCTCCGACGACGTCCACTACAACGCGGTCGGCCTGCTGCACGAGGAAATGCGCCGCATGGGCTCGCTGATCCTGACCGCCGCCGACGCCAACAAAGTGCCCGCCGGCGGCGCTCTGGCGGTCGATCGCGACGGCTTCGCCCAGCATGTCACCGAGGCCTTGCAGGACCATCCGCTGGTCACCCTGGTGCGCGAGGAAATCGCCGGCCTGCCGCCGGCGGACTGGGATCAGGTGATCGTCGCCACCGGCCCCCTCACCTCGCCGGCGCTGAGCGCAGCCATCGTCGAGCTGACCGGCGAGGATAACCTCGCCTTCTTCGACGCCATCGCACCCATCGTCCATACGGATTCGATCGATTTCGATATCGCCTGGTACCAATCGCGCTACGATAAGGCGGGCCCCGGCGGCACCGGCAAGGATTATATCAACTGCCCCCTCGACGAAGATCAGTACAACGCCTTCATCGACGCGCTGCTCGATGGCGACAAAACCGAGTTCCGCGAATGGGAGAAATCGACGCCCTATTTCGAGGCTTGCCTGCCGATCGAGGTGATGGCCGAACGCGGCCGCGAGACGTTGCGCTTCGGGCCCATGAAGCCGGTCGGCCTGACCGATCCGCGCACCGGCGGGCGCGCCCACGCCATCGTGCAACTGCGCCAGGATAACGCGCTGGGCACACTCTATAATATGGTCGGCTTCCAGACCAAACTGAAATACGGCGCCCAGCAGGACATCTTCCGCGCCATTCCAGGCCTCGGCAGCGCCGACTTCGCGCGCCTCGGCGGCATCCACCGCAATACGTTTTTGAACAGCCCGCGCCTGCTCGACGACAGCCTGCGCCTGAAAGCCATGCCGCGCCTGCGCTTCGCCGGCCAGGTCACCGGCGTCGAGGGCTATATCGAAAGCGCGGCGACCGGGTTACTGGCCGGGCGTTTCACGGCGGCGGAGCGGTTGGGCGATGTGTTTGCCCGCCCGCCGGCAACGACGGCCCACGGCGCCCTGCTCGGCCATATCACCGGCGGCGCCGAAGCCGACACCTTCCAGCCGATGAATATAAATTTCGGTCTGTTGCCGCCCCTGGAAGGGGGTATGATGGCACACGTAAAGCGCAAGGAGCGCAAACGCGAACGCAAGAAAATCATGGCGCTGCGGGCGTTGGCCGATCTCGACGCCTGGTGCGGTGCGATGCCGCGGGCAGCGGAATAAGGGGAGAAAAAACGATGAACGACGCAATCGATAACGGAGCGCCATTCAACATGCTGGGGCTGGACCATGTGGTCCTGCGTATCCGCGATCTGGAAAAAATGAAGGCCTTCTACATGGACGTGCTGGGCTGCACCTTCGTCGATCACGATCCCGATAACGATCTGTTTCAGGTGCGCGCGGGTTCGGCGTTGATCGATCTGGTGCCGATTAGCGGCAAGATGGGCAGCGCCGGCGGCCCGCCGCCCGGCAAAGATGGCCACAACATGGACCACTTCGCCATTCAGATCGAACCCTATGACGACGATGCGATCCGTGAATATCTAAGCGCGCACGGGGTCGAGCTGGGCGAGACCCGCATTCGCGGCGGCGCCGAGGGCGAAGGCCCGGCGATCTATATCAAGGATCCCGAGGGCAACACGGTCGAGCTCAAAGGCCCCCCCGACCCGGCCTATGACGTGTTCGCCGGCAAGCCCTTCGAAATGGTCCGCGATAGCCTCTCTTAGTACGCCCCGCGCAACGACGCCCAGCTAAGGCGCAGCGGCTGCGCCGGGGCTGCCGGGGGCAGCGCGAAGGGATCGTATCCGGCGCGGGCGATATCACCGAGATAGCGCTCAGCGAGAACCGCCAGCAGCAGGCCCCGCCGCGCCGCGCGTGGCACCTCGCCCTTGAGGCCGCGCGCTTGCGTGAGCAGGTCGCCCGCGCGCACCGTGACCTCGCGCACCACCTTGTTCAGCGCCGGCGACGGTTTATGGTCGAACAGGCTGCTCCGATCGACGCCCTGCCCCTTCAGCAAATCGCCGGGAAGATAAAGCCGCTGGGTCTGAGCATGAAAGCCAACGGCCCGCATCAGGCCGATCAGCGCCCAGGCCGTACCCACCAGATGGGCGGCGTGTGCCGGCGCACCATCCGCAAAACCAAGCACGGTCATCGCCAGCGCCGACAGCGTGCCCGACGTCGCCCCGGCATAGGCCTCGAGGCTCGCCAGATCGGCCGGCGGCGCGTCGTCGAGATCACCCTCGCGGGCGTCGAGCAGCGCATCGAAGGGCGCCCGGTCGAGCCCGTAGCCTTTCACCGCTTCGCTCAATCCCGCGACCACCGGATGCTCGCGGACCGCGCCCGAATAGATGCCGTCCAGCGCCTCGCGCCACCATTGCAGCCGGATCTGCCCAATGATCGGTTCGCTGACCGCTTCGCGGGTACGCGCCACCTCGGCGTTGAATGCATACAGCGCGAACACCGCCTCGCGGTGAGCGGCGGGGACAAACAGCGCCGTCAGATAGCGGTCGTGATCGTGCTCGCGGACCGCGCGGGCGCAATAGGACAACCCGCTTTTATCCCTGCTCATCGGTCCGCTCCGCGTTAAAATACATGCGTTCAGTGTACCCCGCACACCGGGAAATCGGCGCATAGGTTCGCCGCAACATTTTTGCTATACTCTGATTCGGTTTTCGAAAGGGGGATCCCACTAATGAAAAACCCGTTGGAATCACTACACATGACCGTTGCCCTGGGTGTGGTCATGACCGTCATCATGGTCTTGGTCGCCCTGGGCATCGGCAGTCCATAGTCGTCAGGGGGGAAATGTAAAATGGAATTCGCTGAACATCTCATTCGATGGTTTCACGTCCTCAGCGGCGTCATGTGGATTGGCCTGTTGTGGTACCTGAATTTCGTGCAGGTGCCGACAATGGCGAAAATTCCCGATGAACTGAAGCCAGCGATCGGCAAGCATATCGCACCGGCGGTACTGTTCTGGTTCCGTTGGAGCGCCGCATCGACCGTGCTCTTTGGCCTGTTACTTGGCGGTATGCAGAAAGAGCTCGGCAATTGGCTGTCCATCGGTCTAGTCGACGGCAGCACCACCAGCGCCTTGATCGGTATCGCCATGTGGTTCGGTTTGATCATGGCGTTCAATGTCTGGTTCGTCATTTGGCCGAAGCAGAAAATCGCGCTCGGCATCATCGATGCGCCAGCCGAGGCCAAACCGGCAGCGGCGCGCAAGGCTATGCTGTTCTCGCGTACCAATACCTTACTGTCGATCCCCATGCTCTACGGCATGATCGCCGCCCAGAACCCACCGTTCTGACCGGCGCAAAATCGACGCGAAATGAACGGGGCGCTTCGGCGCCCCGTTTTTTTGTAGACGATGATCTAACACCAGAACCCCTCATCCTGAGCTTCCTCATCCCGAGCTTGTCGAGGGACGAAGGACGAGGGGTGGGCGGAAGGGCGGCGCGCGCCAATCCCCATACTTCGACAAGCGAGCCATGAGGATTGGTGGGTAAAACGGGTTTAATCGACCGCGATCAGCGCCGCGGCGACGTGGCGGTTTTCACCGAGCAGGATATTGTAAGTGCGCACGGCGGCGCCGGTATCCATCGGCTCGATAACGGTTCCCACCGCGCGTATCGCATCGCGCAGCGCGCGCGGCACCATCTGGTGACGCCCGCCGCAACCCAGCAACAGCAATTCGACAGACGCATCGGCGAATATATCCGGCGGCAACGAGGTCTCGCTTATCTGCGCGAAATCCACAATGTCCCACGAAACGACGCACGCCGGCAGCACGATCAGCGAACCTGTGTAGACCGCGCCATCGACGCGAAACCCGCCGCCGCCATAGCCTTCGATTGCCGGCGGGCGGGCCGGCATAGTGGGATCGTTCGTCGTATGGGCGCCGGCGGCCATGTCGCGCGGGTCTACGCGCCCGACTCTCCGGTATCGCCACCCTTGCCGCTTTCCGTATCGCCGCCGCTGGAAAATGTATCACGGCTAAGGTTGAGGATCAGCAGCATCGGCACCGCAACGAATATGGAAGAGTAGGTGCCGATCAAGACCCCCCAGATCATCGCCAGGGAAAAGTCGCGAATGATCGGTCCGCCCAACGACGACAGCGCCAGAAGGGCGATCAGCGTGGTCATACTGGTCAGGAAGGTTCGCGACAGGGTGCGGTTGGCGGCGAGATTGAGCAGCGCGTCGATCGGCATTTTTTTGTAGCGCCGCAATTCCTCGCGTACCCGGTCATAGATGACGACGGTGTCGTTAATCGAATAACCGGCGATGGTCAGAACCGCCGCCACCGTGGACAGATTGAATTCCAGTTGGGTGACCGCGAACAAACCAATGGTGGTGATTACGTCATGGCTGAGCGCGATCACCGCGCCGACGCCGAACTGCCACTCGAAGCGAATCCAGATATAGATCAGGATCCCGGCCAGTGCGAGCACCACCGCCAGGATGGCCGACTTAATCAACTCGGCGCCCACGGTGGGGCCGACGAACTCGGTGCGCCGGTATTCGGTTACGCCGTCGCCCAGCGCTTCCTTGATGATGGTAATCGCCTTGAGCTGGGCGTCATCGCCGCCGTCCTGCTGCTGGACGCGGATGAGCACATCGTTAGGGGCGCCGAATTCCTGAATCTGGACTTCGCCCAGGTTCAACCCGCCCAGCGTGCGCCGCAACGCCGGAATGTCAGCCGGCCCCTCCGTTTCGATTTCCATAAGGATGCCGCCGCGGAAATCGATACCGAAATTCAGCCCCTGGGTCAGAAACGCGCCCACCGAAATAACGATCAGAATGATCGACAGGCCGAACGCTATTTTGCGCTTGCCGACAAAATCGATTGTCGTATTGGCGGGAATGACTGTGAGTAATCGCATCGCCCGCCCCTAGATCGGCAACTTCGACGGCCGCTTGCGGCGCAGCCAGATCACCATCAGCAACCGCGTCAGCATGATGGCGGTAAACATCGAACTGATGATGCCCATCGACAAGGTCACGGCGAACCCTTTGATCGGCCCGGTGCCGAAATTGAACAGCAGCAGCGCCGCGATCAGGGTCGTCACGTTGGAATCGAAAATCGTCGTCATCGCGCGGCGATAGCCGGCATCGACCGCGGAGATGGGCGAGCGGCCATTGCGGGCCTCTTCCTTGATGCGTTCCAGAATCAGCACATTGGCGTCGACCGCCATACCGATGGTCAGCACGATGCCGGCAATGCCCGGCAATGTGAGCGTCGCCCCCAGGACCGACAACATCGCCAGGATCAGCGCCAGATTGAAGATCAACGCCACGCTCGCCATGATGCCGAACAGGCCGTAGCTGGCGATCATGAAGACCACGACCGAGATAAACCCGACGATGCTGGCGAGCTTGCCGGCGGCGATGGAATCGGCGCCGAGGCCAGGGCCAACGGTACGTTCTTCCAGGATATTCAGCGGCGCCGGCAACGCGCCCGCCCGCAGCACCAACGCCAGATCGACGGTCTCCTGCACGGTGAAACGGCCGGTGATGATGCCGCTGCCGCCGAGGATCGCCGATTGGATACGCGGCGCGCTGACAACCTCGTTGTCGAGCACGATAGCGAGGCGGATGCCGACATTCTCCGACGTCACACGGCCGAACGTTTGACCGCCGGTGGCATCGAAGCGGAAGGATATGATCGGTTGGCCGTCCTGAAAGGTCGCCTGGGCATCGACCAGGCGTTCGCCACTGACAATGACTTCGTTAAATACGATGTAGGGTGTTCGTAGTCCGCCCGCTTCCTCTTCGTATAAAAGCCTGGATCCCGGCGGTGCGCCACCGCGGTTACCCGCTCCTACGAATTCTTGTTGGGCTGTCTCATTGACCATATGGAAGGTCAGTTTCGCCGTCTTCCCCAACAACCGCTTGATGCGCTCGGGATCGTCGATACCCGGCATCTGAACAATGATTCGTTTTTCGCCCTGTTGCTGGATCGTTGGCTCGGAGACGCCGGTCTCATCGACCCGCCGCCGCACGACCTCGATCGATTGCTCGATGGCGCGCTGACGGCGGTCGATGAGGGCCTGTTCGGTAAATTCCAGGCGTATGACACCACCTGAAACGCTCAACGCGATATCCCGGTCAATATTGCGCAACCGGTCACGCGCCTCGTCCATGTCAGCTGAATCGACTCCGCGTATGACGACAGCGTTACCCTCTACTGCGAGACCTCTCCTCGCATAGCCAATCCGCGGCTTGCGCCGGCGCAGCTCGCGGCGAACCTGCGAGCGGATCGACTCGAGGGACGCCTTGATAACCTCATCGATTTCCACCTCCAGCAACAGATGGGCGCCGCCTTGCAGATCGAGGCCGAGATTCACTTTCTGAGCGGGCAGAAACGAGGGTGGTTCATCGAAAAAATTCGGCGCGGCAAAGATAAGCCCCCACGCACAGACAATCACCGTGATCGCGATTGCCCAACGGGGATAATTAATCATGTGGGAACGCCGATCGGTTGCGGATTATTTTTTGCCGCCCATGCCGCCAAACAGGCCGCCCAGCAACCCGCCGGGTTTGCCTACGTTGGGTCCAACCACCGTCGGCCCACCTGCGGACTTGCCGCCGCCCGACGAGCCCGCCGGTTCGGAACGATTCAATACATCGGACAAGGTACCGCGCATCACGTTGATTTTCACGCCGTCGGCGATCTCGACCACCAGCTCGTCGTTATCCTTGACCCGGGTCACCGTACCGATAATGCCACCGCCGGTGAGCACCCGGTCGCCCCGTTTGACCACGTTGAGCATTTGCCGGTGCGCCTTCACTTTTTTCTGCTGCGGACGGATGAGCAGAAAATAGAACACGACGAAAATGAGGATGATGGGGGCAAACGCGCCGAGACCACCGCCGCCTTCGCCGCCACCAAAAAGTTGTGCCTGTGCCGGCGTGATAAACATTGGGGTCTCCAGTCTAGGGGTCTTAAGGACGCCGGATATTAGCGACGTGGGGTCGAATTGCAATGGCTGCGGCCAAGCTATCAAATGGCTGGAATGCGGCATTTTGTCAATATTTCAACCTCCCCACCTGTGAATTTCCGCAAACCGGCCCCAAACAGGCCCCGGCAGCCGCCCGGGGACGTTGACCGCGACCGAGCCGAGCGATTAGGTTCGCCCCCATTCCTACCGGCGAACAACATTAAAAAGTGATCGGGTTATGAGCGAAAAGGATTTCGGTCCGTTGTTAAATCGTATCGCCGACGCGCTCGAGCGCCTGGCGCCAGACCGCCCGCCCACCATCGATTTGGCGGCATCGGACGCCTTCGTGTGGCATGCCGCGCCGGGCGGCGGCAGTGGCTGGCTCGAACCTATCACGGCCGTTAACCGGCTGCCCCTGAATCTGCTCCAGGGTATCGACCGCCAGTCGGACACTCTGCTGGAGAACACAAGGCGCTTCGCCGCCGGCCTGCCCGCCAATAACGCGCTGCTGTGGGGCGCGCGGGGCACCGGTAAGTCGAGCCTGGTCAAATCGGTCCACGCCGCGATCAACGCGGAAAACCCGGACACCCTGACTCTGGTCGAAATTCACCGCGAGGACATCCACTCGCTGCCCGCCCTGCTGACGCTGCTGCGAGGCTATGACCGTCAGGTCATCCTGTTCTGCGACGATCTGAGTTTCGACGACGCCGACACCAGCTACAAATCGCTCAAGGCGGTACTCGAGGGCGGCATCGAGGGACGCCCCGACAATGTGGTGTTCTACGCCACCTCGAACCGGCGTCACCTGCTGCCGCGCACCATGATCGAGAACGAGCGCTCGACCGCGATCAACCCCTCCGAGGCGGTGGAGGAGAAAGTTTCGTTGTCCGACCGGTTCGGCCTGTGGTTGGGCTTCCACCACACCGACCAGGACACCTTCTTCACCATGATCGATGCCTATATCGACCATTACGGTCTCGACATCGACCGCGAAATCCTTCACGCCGAAGCCAAGGAATGGTCGATCACCCGGGGCGCGCGCTCGGGCCGGGTCGCCTGGCAGTATGTGCAGGACCTGGCCGGCCGTCAGGGTAAACGACTGGATTGATCAGAGGCTGGTCTTCACCTTATCCCACGCGGCAAAACTGGAACCGCTATCCGCAAGCTGGCGCAGCAGGGCGGCGGGTTGCCACTTGTCGCCCCAGTCGCGGTGGAAACGGTCCAGCGTGTCGCAGACCTCGCGCAGGCCAACGGTGTCACCGTAGAACATCGGCCCGCCGCGGTGGCGCGGGAAGCCGTAGCCATTCAGCCAGATAACATCGATATCCGAGGCGCGAATGGCCAGCCCCTCTTCGAGAATTTTAGCGCCCTCGTTGATCATCGAGTATAGGCAACGCTGGAGAATCTCGTCGTCGTCGATAGGCCGGCGGTTGAGATCCATCTCGCGTGAGCGGGCAGCAATAATTTCCTCGACCACCGGATCGGGCAGCGCCGTGCGGCCGTCTTCGTAGCGATACCAGCCGGCGCCGGTTTTCTGGCCGTAGCGCCCGAGCTGGCAAATGCTGTCGATCAATGGCGAGACCCGCTCGTCGGCGGGCCTTGTTTCGGCGCGGCGTTTCTCGATTGCCCAACTGATGTCGAGCCCGGCCATATCGGAGACCCGGAACGGGCCCATGCGGAAGCCGAATTCCTCGATCACCCGGTCGACATCCTGCGGCAGCGCGCCCTCCTCGACCAGGAAATCGCCTTGGCGGAAATAGGGCGCCAGCATGCGGTTGCCGACAAAACCGTCGCACACGCCGACCACCACGCCGACCTTGCCGATGGCCTTGGCCATCACCATCACCGAGGCGACGACGTCCTTACCGGTCTTTTCCGCGCGCACCACTTCGAGCAGGGTCATCACATTGGCCGGGCTGAAGAAATGGGTGCCGAGCACACTTTCCGGGCGCTTGGTTACCGCGGCGATCTCGTCGACATCCAGCGTCGAGGTGTTGGTCGCCAGAATGGCGTCGGCGCGGGCCAGCCGGTCGATCTCGGCGAACACGGACTTCTTGACGTCCATGTCCTCGAACACCGCCTCGATGACGATATCGGCGTCGCCCATGTCGGCCATATCGGTCGATGGCGTAATGCGGCCCATCCGCGCCGCCATCTCATCGTCGCTCAGGCGGCCGCGCTGGCGCGTGGCGTCGTAATTTCCCTCGATGCGTTTCAAACCGTTATCTAGATTCTCCTGGCTCGCCTCGATCACGGTGACCGACACGCCGGCATTGGCGAACGACATGGCGATGCCACCGCCCATGGTGCCGGCGCCGATGATCGCCGCCTTGGTTATGGGCCTGAGCGCGATGTCGGCGGCAATATCGGGAATTTTGCCCACCTGGCGTTCGGCAAAGAAGGCATGCACCAGCGCGCGCGATTCGGTGGACGCCATGGCGACGCGGCTGATCTCCGCCTCGCGCGCCCAGCCTTCGTCGAACGGCAAGGACACCGCGTTGGCGACGCTTTCCAGGCAGTGGAATGGCGCCAGCAAGCCGCGCGCGGTTTTCACCAGCTTGGCGCGGTAGTCCTCGATCAGCTTTTTGTTTTCCGCCGGGTCGCCGGCGACGGTCATGGCGCTGATGCGCCGTGGGCCGCGATTGTCGGCGACGACCTGGCGGGCAAACGCAATGGCGCCGGCGCGCACATCGCCATCGGTCACGTCGTCGACGATGCCCAATTCCTTGGCCCTCTCGCCATCGACGGGAATGCCGGTGGTGATAATATCGAGCGCCGGTCCCAAGCCGATCAGACGCGGCAGGCGCTGGGTACCGCCGGCGCCGGGAATGACCCCGCGCTGCACCTCGGGCAGGCCGATCCGGGCGCCCACGTCGGCGACCCGGTAGTGGCAGCCCAGCGACAGTTCCAGCCCGCCGCCCAGGGTCGGCCCGTGGATCGCCGCGACCACCGGCTTGGCGCAATCCTCGATCAGGTTCATGAGATCGCGGCTCATGGGTTTGACGTCGCGCGCCGGGGTGTTGAATTCGCGAATGTCGGCGCCGCCGCACAGATTGCGCCCGTTGCCGCAGATAACGACCGCCGTTACCCCGTCATCGGCGGCCGCCGTCTCCAGATGCCTCTCCAGAGCCACGCGCACCTCTTTGGCCAGCGCGTTCACCGGCGGATTGTCCAGGGTTATGACGGCAATCTCGCCGTCGCGCTCGTAATGAACCGGTTCGTTGCCCTGGGCCGCCATCGTCTTACTCCTCCGCCGAATTATTCTTTTGCGTTCCCTACCACCCAGCCTCCCTACCCGCAAATGGGGCCGCGCTCTATGCTATAGCAACCGCATAGCGCCAACCCAGTCAGCCCAAAATCTTTCCAGGACTAGCCCCTTATGCCGCAAACCGCCGCGCCTCCTTGCGGCGTTTCCCAGATCATTGCCGTGGCCACCACGCTGACTAGCGCCGGCC
>SMVB01217094.1_pt1 | contig 13601 bp, 10 predicted proteins | sample 2456461 | NCBI WGS metagenome assembly SMVB01 (sample SAMN11095934, study PRJNA526329) | marine sediment metagenome | biome: Marine sediment; feature: Surficial sediment; material: Deep marine sediment; isolation source: Hadal surficial sediment | place: Pacific Ocean | collected 2014-05 | depth...
CTACCCTCCGGTGCACGGGCGGGAGTACGGCGAAGACGAAATGTGGCTGAACCTTGAGTACTGGATCAGGGCCATAACGCCGGTCGCGGAGGAAGAGGGCATTCGCCTCGGCATTCATCCGCCGGACCCGCCTGTCGATTCCCACGGTGGCGTATTCCCGGTTTTGAACTCATACGACGGCTATCGCAGGCTGCTTGGCATTGTCGATTCACCAGCGAACGCGATCGAGTTCTGCCAGGGGACCATCTCGGAAATGAGGGACTCGGCTGACGGCGGGATTTACGAGTTTATCGCCGAAATGGTGAGTCGAGAGCGCATCCTGTATGTTCACTTCCGAAACGTTTCTGCGCCGGACCCGGAGAGTTTTACGGAGGAGTTCATCAATACCGGGTACGTCGATATGTACCGTGCGCTGAAGGCGTACCACGATGGCGGCTACTCGAGCTTTTTCATCGACGACCACGTCCCTCACACGCATGGTGACACCGATTGGGGCCACCGCGGGCGTGCGTTCGCGATGGGCTACATCCAGGCGATGATCGAGGCAGTGGCCAAAGGTGCGCCAATGGCGCGTTCCCTCCGACACGATCGGTGATGGCGGAGCCGGGGACGTGCGCCGGTGAACGGTTCATACAGGTTTCACCCTGCAGGCTCGACCACCTCTAAGACCTGGTTCGCCGCGACGCCGGTCAGTACCTGGCTGGCACCGCTCGGCCATGCGATCTCGATTCGGTCCACCTGCGTGGCGCCGCCGAGACCGAACGTCAGGTCGAGCGAGTTCATCGAGAGGAAAGTCGATGACCCGAGGACGGTCTGGACCTGCACCAGCGGCAGTCCATTGGCACCTTCGGAGGTTGTTGTGACCAGTGCGCCAATAGCGTCGGCGTTCGAGCCAGTGCCGTCTACTGCCATCCTCCCCTGCAGGCGCAAAGTCAGCCAGGAACCGTCCCCGCCGCCGTTAATCCAGACCATCAGCGGTCCGGCGACAATCGTCGTATCGCCGGGCACTCCCGGTTCGACGAAAATGTTTCCACTGCTGTTGGTGCCGATCAGGTCAATGAACCCGTCGCCGTTCAGGTCGCCCTTAGCCAGGCCCTTGCCGTTCTCATGGAACTCCGGGCCCAATCGCTGGGCGAGACGGTCGTAACCGGGCGCGGACGGGTCGGTGATCGAGTAGTCGACGCCCTGTGAATCGATCAGGTGCGCTTCCACCGTGATGTCTCTAAACCTGCCATTACCAATGTTTTGCAGCATCCTGCCGAACCCCGGGAACAGCATTCCACCCGGCCCCTCGCCCCGAGCGATGATCGCACCGAGCCAGTAGAGGTCCTGGTCGCCATCGTTTTCGATATCGAAGAACGCGGTGCCGAACCCAAAATCGTAGGCCTCGAGTCCGGTCGGCACCTGCCAGAACGGTTCGATGTTGGCCGGTGTGAGCGCCTCGGGCGGCAGGGCTGCACTCGGCTCGATCTGGATGCTGCTTGTGACATCGGTGAAGACACCGACCGTGCCCACGCCCTCGATCTCCCTTGTGCCGTCGTTGCGCAGCAGGTAGTGGAAGCAGGTACCCCAGTCGAACTGGTGGGCGTAGGTGCAGTCGCCACCGGGCGAACTGGGCCGACCGCGGACGATGCTGTTGAAGCCAATGTTGGTGATGAAGATGTCGAGGTCGGCGTCGCCGTCGAAATCGCCCAGCGCGAACCCCATCCACGCGCCAGATTCATCGACACTCATTTCCCGGGCGATGTTGCGGAAGGTTATGCGGTCATCGACCGTGTCGTTTCGATAGACCTGGATGCGGTCGCCGTCGTTTGCCACCCACAGGTCGGGATCGCCATCGTTGTCGTGGTCGAAAAACATCGTCGCCCAGGTCTGGCCGGTCGGGTCGCCCACGGGATTCCCGTTTGCATCTGTCAGCGAAGGGTCAAACCCTTCTACCTCGAAGTCCGCGCCGGGGACGGGGAAGGTGATTGGGAAGCCATCGCTGTCGCGCATAACGATTTCGGGGCCGAGCAGGCCGGATTCGATTGTTATGTCGGTGAACGTCAGGTCGCCGTTGTTGTGGTACATCAAGTTGAAGTTACCGGCGTGGGCAGGCGTGTCGAACCTGACGAAGTCGACATCACCGCGATTGCCCACGTAGATATCCAGGAAGCCATCGCCGTCCACATCGCCACAGGCGATCGAACCCGTCGAGCGGATGTTGGCGCGGGTGCCGAACGCCGAGGCGGTGATATCGGTGAACGTTGAATCGCCGTTATTCAGGTACAGGCGGTCTTGGACCGCCGCTCGCAGGCCGGGGACGTCGTCGATGGAACCGAAGTCGAGATTGTCGCCAATGCGCCCCTGTGCGCCGATATAGAGGTCCTGGTATCCATCGTTGTTGAAGTCGCAGGCCGCCACCGCAGTGCTGTTGTGATTTTCAGCGGCGACGCCTGCCGCCTCTGCAACCTCGGTGTACTTGCCGTTTCCGTCGTTTCTGAACAGCCGGTTCGGCCCACCCCTTGCCACTTCGAGCGGGGCGTTTATCTCGGCCTGCGTCACATAGAAGTCAAGGTCCCCGTCGCGGTCGAAGTCGAAGATCACCGTTCCCGGGTAGCGGTTGAATATCTCGGCCGGTCCGCCCAGTTCCGGCCCAATGTTGGTGAACGGAGCGAACTGGTCCGGGATGAAAACAGGGACTATGCCGGAAGTCTGGTCTGCACCTGAAATTTGGGTCGTGTCGGTAGCAGAGTCGGATGACGACGTACAGCCAGCGGCGATAAAAAGTCCGAACAACATGAACGCGCCCAGAATCACACCTGCCCGCTTTTTGTTGGGCGTATCCGTGACTGGCATTGACCTACCTTGCAACCTGTTTTATTGAGTTTTGGCGCTCTGGCCTGCGGGGGATAAACGCACGAACTATAACCTAACAGCGCGCTATAAGTGGTACGTCCTGTGAGAGCGGGGTGACGATTCAGGCGACACGGTTTTCCGGCGTCCGGTCAGCCCAGGCGTTCAACGCGCAGTCGGGCAGATCGGGCAACCCCGGATGAATACAAACGACAGGACCGGATGGCCCGGGCCCGGTGGGCAGTTTCAATGGTGGAAGGTTCTGCGTACTGCATTCGACCCCGGAATGACCGTGTTCTTTACGACTGCAAGCCATGCGCGCATACACCGTATTTATGGTGAATTTTATTTATTGCGACCCCTCCCCCCGGATTCCACTTCCGCCACGTCATTGAACCTACATTTATGATATAAACCGCGTCTCGATAATCCATTACGGTCGTCTGGGCCATTTTCATCGGAGGAAGTACGTGTTCAAGCATTTCAAGTTGGTTGCCATGGGGGCACTGGGCATCGCGCTGGTGGCCGTGGTCGCATGTGGCGGCGGGGGAACGGTCATCCAGACCGTGATCGTTGAAAAAGAAGTACAAGTGGCCGGTGAGACGGTCATCCAGACCGTGATTGTCGAGAAAGAAGTACAAGTAGCCGGTGAGACGGTCGTCGAGACCGTGATTGTCGAGAAAGAGGTCCCGGGCGCTTTCATCCGCGATGTGCCACGGAACCGAACGTTGATTTCGGCGTTGAAGAGTGGACTCCCGCCGACCGAGATGTGGAGCCCCTACAACCTTGGTGGCACTCACCAGCAGGGCATCCAGTTCTTCTACGAGCCTCTTGTTTACGGCGATAACCTCGACGGCAACGAATACGGATGGCTCGCTGAGAGCTGGGAATACAACGCCGATGCCACTGAACTCACCTACACGCTGCGCGATGGAATCTTCTGGAGCGACGGTGTGGATTTCACGTCGGAAGACGTGGCTTACACCCTCAACACTCTGCGAGATCTCGGTAGCGAAGTGAGGCTTGGTGGTCAGTTCCAGGTCTTCGTCAAAGAAGCAATCGCTGTTGATGACCTGACCGTAAGAATTGTCTTCAATAACCCGTCACCCCGCTTCCACGAAACGGTTATCGTCGCAGCAGGCGACTCGGCGACCTTCATCGTCCCGAAACACATCTGGGAAGGCAAAGACTGGGCCGAATACACCGCATGGAACGATGGTGCGGGCCCGGTAACCACCGGTCCGTGGCGCCTCGCTTTCTCCGACATCAAGAAGCGGATGCTCGACCGTGTAGCCAGTTGTGACTCCTGGTGGGCCTGTAAGACTGGGTTCCAGAGTTTGCCGCAGGTAGAGCGATACACCATCCTCGACCTGGGAGACGACCAGAGCCAGGCGACTGCACTGATTAAGAATGATATTGATCAGACGCACGACCTGGCGGTTGAAGTGATTCAGACGATCCTCGACCAGAACGAATTTGCCACGACCTGGACTGGTGATGAGATGGGTTCGTACGGACTCGTTTCCTGGTGGCCCACGGCGCTGCATGTGAACAACAAGGATAAGCAGCTGGGCAACAGCGAGGTCCGCTGGGCGATTTCCCGTTATCTGGACCGCGATCTGATCAACGACTTTGCTTACGCGAACAAGGGCAAGATCAACGACTGGCCTTTCCCTGACTTCAAGGGCCTGCAGGCCGCCAAGGACAACCTTGCCAGCCTGGAAGCGCAATACCAGCAGGGCAAGTACGACAGCGACGATGGCGATGCACGCCTGACCGCCGCTGGTTACACGAAGAACAAAGACGGCTTCTGGGCCGATTCGGGTGGCGACACCATTGTGTGCAACATCGCCAGCTTCCCCCAGTTCTCCGACCTTGGCCCGGTTGTGGCTGAAACTCTCAGGCAGCATGGTATCGACGCCTCATACGCCGAGCCGCCCGACGCTTTTGCACAGCTCGCCGGCGACGACTACACCTGTGGCCTGTTCGGTCACAACGGTTCACAGACGGGCGACCTTTACAAGACCCTGAACCTGTACACGACCGATAACGGAGCGAACCTGTATGGCTACTCGAACCTGGCGTTTGACGCCATTGTCGAGGAACTGGCCGAAACAGCCGACCTGACCCGGGTGCGTGAACTTGAAGCGGATGCGATGGCGATCTGGCTGGAAGACCTGCCCGACATCCCCCTCGTGGAGTTCTTCAACCGGTTCGCCACCAACACGTACTACTGGGAAAACTGGCCAAGCCTGGTCACTGACCCTTACATGAACGGGATTGCCCCGCACACCGGCTACCCGTACACGCTCCTGTTCCTTACACCGACCGATCGCGAGTAAACGCAGGAAACAATTGCCATGCGGCTTCCCGACTACTGCTTCAAGTGGTCGGGAAGCCACCGGCAATCACATTTTATGAAGCTGTGCGGCGGCCGCGCTGCCGCGGGAGCCGCGGTTGGCATTGTTAGTTTCGGGCAGGCCGGAGCTACCGCAGCCTGGCGCACATGTTGTTATGTTGTCTCTCCTGCCAAGGGGGTCCAGCGGGATGGAGATAGGCGATTTGAAGCCAACGGAGTCACTGTTGACATTGGAACGATCTGTACCGGGTATTGCCCCGATGATATTTAGCCCAGGGTTTGGTGTCTTCAGGTCGGAACGCTCCGGGCCAGGTCGCCGCAGTTTGGCTGGTCCGACTTGACCGTCGACTATGTCCTGAGGAGACTGGCCCTGTTCCTTGCCGTGGCGTTCGTGGCCGCAACGGTAAATTTCTTCTTCCCGCGGCTCACCGGGCAGGACCCCATAATGCAGAAGCTGGCACAACTGCAAATCCAGGGCGCAGGTGTTTCATCTGAAGAGATCGATGGACTGATCGAAACCTACAACGCTAAATTCGGCCTGGACAGACCGCTCTGGCGCCAGTACATCAGTTTCCTCGGCGATACTGCCCGGCTGGACTTTGGTCAGTCCATTTCGTTCTTCCCGACCAAGGTGACCAGGATGCTGAGGGACGCAATACCGTGGACCGTGGGGCTCCTTGCCACTGCCACCGTAATGAGTTTCGTGCTCGGGAGTCTTAGCGGCGCCCTGCTCGCGTGGGGCAAGGCACCGCGGTTCGTACAGGCACTGTTTCCAGTGTTTTTCACGTTCTCGGCCGTGCCGTTCTACCTGATGGGTGTGATCCTTTTATACCTGTTTGCATTTCAAACCGACTGGCTCCCTCTCTTCGGGGGCTATGGAACCAACAAGATCCCGGAGTTCACCCTCAGCTTTTGGGTTGATGTCATTAGGCACGCAATACTGCCAGCGGCGTCAATAGTCCTCACCCAGATCGGTTTCTGGGCCCTGGGCATGAGGTCGATGATGGTGACGATGCAGGGTGAGGACTACATGCACCAGGCCGAGGCGAAGGGCCTGCGCGGGTCGCGCATCTTCTTCCGCTACGCGATGCGCAACGCCATCCTGCCGCAGACGACCGCACTTGCGGTGACCCTTGGGCATGTCATTTCCGGTGCGATCCTCGTCGAGATCGTGTTCTCGTACCCGGGCGTTGGCACGCTGTTGCTCAACGCGGTCCAGGGCTTTGACTATTTCGTGCTGCAGGGCGTGATCTTCACGATCATTCTCACCGTAGCGCTCGCGATGCTCATCATCGATTTGGTCTATCCGCTTCTCGACCCCCGCATTAACTACAGGAGCGACTAGGTTGACGACGACAGCCGCCCCGAGTGGACCGGGGCCAGAACTCAGTCCTGCCAGTTCCGTAATCCCAGTCAGCCCGGACAGGCGGGTGCGGGCTATCTACCGTTATATCCGCCGGAACCCGGCAATGATGGCGGGGCTAGCCGTCCTGGGCACCCTGTTCCTCCTCTGGGCCGTCGGTACTATCCTGACCGACTCACAGGACGCACGGCCCCTCAGTTTCAGGCCCAGCACCCCCCCTTCGGCCGAGCACTGGCTGGGCACTGACCGGCAGGGTAAAGACATCGTATCGGTGCTTGTAATTGGCACCCCGCAGACCCTGCGCATCGGAATAATCGCCGGCACAGTGGGAATCGTCATTGGAACGCTGCTCGCCTTCATCGCGGGCTACTTCGGGGGCTTTGTCGACAGCACCATCAGGTTCGTCGTCGACACTCTGCAAACGATACCGATACTGATCGTGCTGGTGGCAATCGCCATCGCGATACCGGGCGACATGACCGTTGAAATGATGGCCCTGATCGTGGCGATGCTCGCGTGGCTTGGCCCGACCCGCGTCCTCCGTTCACAGGTGCTGGTGATGCGGCAGCAGAAGTACGTCGAGCTCGCCCGGCTCACGGGGATGAGCGACCTGGAGATCATCATCAAGGAGATGATCCCAAATCTCATGCCATATATAGTCGCCAACTTTGTGCTTGCCGTCGCCGGTGCAATCCTTGCCTCGATCGGCATCGAGGCACTTGGCCTCGGACCGTTTGAGGCAAACACGCTCGGGATGACCATCTACTGGAACATCTTCTACGCATCGCTGCTCAACGGCTGGTGGTGGTGGTGGGCACCCCCCATCATCATCATTGTCACCCTGTTCGTGGGCCTTTTCCTGGTTACCCGCGGGCTCGATGAATGGGCCAACCCGCGGCTCAGAAAGCGCGTTTGATGACAATCACCGCCCGTCCGTCCCGGAATCATGATCAGGGCAAGAGCACCCCGGTACTCGAGGTGAAAAACCTCCGGGTTTACTACGACACCGAGGCGGGGCAGGTCAAGGCTGTCGACGATGTCAGCCTCGAACTACAGCCTGACGAAAGGTTGGCCCTGGTCGGCGAGTCGGGGTCTGGTAAGACCACGCTGGCGCTCGCGATCATGCGGCTCCACAAGCCGCCGGCCCATATTGTGGGCGGTGAGATTCTCCTCGACGGTCAGAGCATCCTCGACCTCACCGAGGAAGAGATGCGCATGGTGCGCCTGGCGAAGATATCGCTTGTGGCGCAGGCGGCGATGAACGCGCTGAACCCGGTCATGAGGATCGGTGATCAGATGATCGACGGGCTGATCGACCACGGCGAAAAACGGTCTAAGGGGGAGTTCCGCACGCTGGTGACGGAACTTCTGAAACGGGTGGGGCTCGACCCTGGTGTTGCCAGGATGTTCCCCCATGAATTAAGCGGCGGAATGAAACAACGGGTGCTGATCGCCACCGCCACGGCGCTGAGCCCGAGGGTGATTATTGCCGACGAGCCCACGACTGCCCTGGACGTTGTGGTGCAGCGACAGGTCATGATTACACTGGGCAGGCTTCAGCGCGAGACCGGGGCGGCAGTGATTATCGTCGGCCACGAAATGGGGCTCATGGGCCAGTTTGCCGACCGTATCGGGGTAATGTACGCAGGGAAGCTGGTGGAACTCGGTCCGGTCGAGCAGGTGGTCAGAGAACCCCGGCACCCGTATTCCAAACTGCTGATCGATAGCGTGCCTGACCTCAATGAGAAACGCGAAAAACTGACCGGTATCCCCGGTATGCCGCCAGCCCTGATCGAACTGCCAACCGGTTGTGGTTTTCATCCCAGGTGCCCGGCCGCGATGCCCATATGTTCAGAAATTACACCGCGATTCCAGCGCATGCCCGACGGTGGCTGGGTGGCATGTCACCTTTACGATGAAGAGAACGCAGGAGAAAAGGCATGACGGCGCTCCTGGAACTCGATAACGTTACAAAAGTGTACGGTGGCACTCTGTTCAATCGCCGCCGGACAGTGGCCGTGGATGCCATCACATTTTCTCTCGCTGCCGAAAATCCCACGATGATTGCGCTCGCTGGCGAAAGCGGCAGCGGGAAAACCACCCTGGCCAACCTCCTGCTGGGGGTTATCAACCCCTCCGAAGGCGTGGTGCGGTACAAGGGGCAGGAAATCAGAAAGATGTCCCGGCAGGAACGCAAACAGTTCCGGCGCGAAGTGCAGCCGATCTTCCAGGACCCGTTTGCTGTCTACAACCCTTTTTACAAGGCGGACCACCTGCTCAACGTGGCGGTATCCAAGTTCAAGCTTGCGTCCTCGAAGGCCGAGGGACGCAAACTGGTCGAAGAGGCCCTGGGAGCAGTGGGCCTGCGCCCGGACGAAACGATCGGACGCTACCCGCACCAGCTTAGCGGGGGGCAGCGCCAGCGGATCATGGTGGCACGCGCACTGCTGCTGAAGCCGAAGGTGATCCTGGCCGACGAGCCGGTCTCAATGGTGGACGCCTCACTGAGGGCTACGATCCTTGAGAGTCTCCGTAGCCTCAACCGGGATATGGGAATCTCGATCCTGTACGTTACGCACGATCTGACTACGGCCTACCAGATCTGCCAGAACATCGTCGTTCTGTACAAGGGAACAATTGTTGAATCGGGGGATGTCGATCGCGTAATCAAGGATCCAAAGCACCCATATACCCAGCTGTTGGTGAAATCTATTCCACAGTTACGCGGCATCCGCGAGTGGGAGAAAGAGGGCGAGATACGCTCGGTCGATGAGTCGCGTGAACTGAAGGGCTGCAAGTTTGCCGACCGGTGTCCGGCTGTCATGGATGTGTGTTGGAAAAAGGTTCCGCCGTCGTTTGGCGTTGATACACACCGCGCGGTCAAATGTTTCCTCTACGACGGTAATCCGGTCGTTGAGAGCACCGATGTATCAGATACGTTTGCGCCGCATAAGCGTTTCGGAGCGGCGGCTGCTGCGAAGGGCTAGACCTGCCCCCCTGTCTTTATCTGGAGAGCAGTTCGGGGCGCAGGCCGAACACTCCGTGGCAATAAGTAGCGGCGACGCCATGTTCCACCCCCTCTACCACAGGGAAGGACGCAATACGCGTCTGTCCGGTGTGGTCAAACCCTTGTCCCCGGGGAGAACTTCACCTGCCCCTATGCCCTGGTGTAGTTGATGCGGGGGTCGAGGAGCGGGTAGACCAAATCGATGATCAGCATCGCCAGCGCAATGGTGATAATTATCATGAAGATCACACCCTGCATCACGAAAGTGTCGAAATTGCGAATGGCATTTAGCAGCACGGTGCCAACGCCCGGGTACGAGAACACGATTTCGACAAGGATCGCCCCGGAAATGACGTGGCCCAGGGTGACCGCAAGCTGGGTGGTCTGAGGGATCATTGCGTTTCGCATTGCGTAGCGAAAGAATATCCGTTTGCCGCTCAGGCCCTTCGCCTCGGCCTGCTGCATGAAGTCTTCCCCCTGCGCGGTCACCATCAACGACCTCATGCCCAGCGCCCAGAACCCGATCTGTGACAGGACTATAGCCGTTGCGGGCAGAAACGCGTGCTGAATGACATCTGCCCAGAAAGCAAAGGTGAACTCCGGGATGACCTCGACGCTGTAGCCTCCGAAGAGGGGAAGCCAGGAAAGGCGAAACGCGAACACGAATATAAGGATTAGCCCCATCAGGTAGAACGGTACTGCCGAGAACGTAAAAAACACGGGGAACATACCGCGCAGCCACGGCGGCGCCTTGCCCGCCGCCAGCAAAGCGCCACTGAGACTGCCCAGCACAAAACTGATGAGGGTGGCGGTCCCCAGTAGACCGATGGACCACGGGACGGCCGCCCTGAGCATTGTGGTGACCGGAGTCGGGTAGTTGGCCCTCGATTTGCCGAAGTCCAGCCGGGCAGTATCGCCAATGAAGCTGATGTACTGGCGCCAGAGCGGCCTTTCGACACCGAACCTTGCTCTGTACACCTCTGACAGGCTTACGCTCTCTCCACCCGGTCGCAGCCCTGCCGGTATGAAGAAAAAGTTCACTGTCGCCGCCATCAGGGCCACAGCAAAAAAAAGGGCAATTCTTCTCAGGATGTAATTCGCCGACACTGCGAGCGAGCATCCTTTCGTGGGCGGGGCGGGGTACAGAATGGGATACCCGCCGCACTGCGTTGTCAAGGGCAAAACACACCGGGTTACGGGTTCAGCTCAGTATCGGGCTGGGCACGCAAAAACGATCTCTATAATTAATTCCCCCGACTCTTTCATATATACGGTATTTCGTCGCCTGTTTTGACCGGTTAGACTGCTGCGATACCGTCGCTCCGAGCCGAAAAATTCCCTGTGACTACCTCTTCAAATTCGTCAAACCGGCGCCCAAACATCCTGTTCATCGAGTCCGACCAGCACAATCCCGCGGTGATGGGTTGTTCGGGCGACCCGGTTATCCGCACCCCGAACCTCGATGCGCTGGCTGCCCGGGGAGTGGTGTTCGACAACAGCTACTGCGCCTCGCCAATATGCGTTCCATCACGGGCTTCGATGCTAACCGGCCAGCACCCCTACATGAACAGGGTATGGACCAACAGCCAGGTCCTTCCTTCAGGAATTCCGACCTTCGCCCACGCGCTCGGTGCAGCGGGGTATCGCCCGGTTCAGATCGGCCGGATGCACTTCAACGGTCCCGACCAGCTTCACGGATTTACCGAACGGTTCATCGGCGACCACAGCCCGAACCAGCTCGGTTCCGATGAAGTCGATCACGGGGGCCTCAAAGGCACGCAGGGTCCCGGCCGGGTCAGCCTCCAACTTTCGGGTCACGGTTTGAACGCCTACCAGGTGCACGACGAGCAGGTGGCGGCGCGTACGGTCGAGTTCCTTGACGACTATGCAGGTTCAGGCGTGAATGGCGAGCCGTTCTGTCTTTCGGTCGGTTTCATGCTGCCCCACCAGCCGTTCGTCGCCACGAAAGACGACTACGACCTGTATCGGGGCAAGGTCCCGCCGCCGAAGAACCCAAAGGCGTTCAAGGACGAAACTCACCCGTATCTGAGATGGTGGAAGTCGCATGCAGGACTTGAAGATGTGACCGACGAGGAGATAGCGCGGTGCCGGACCGCTTACTACGGTCTGGTGACCCGCCTCGATGCGTTGCTGGGCGATATCTTTGGCGCCCTCGAACGGCACGGCCTGCTCGAAAATACCCTTGTCATTTACACCGCCGATCACGGTGAGCAGATCGGCGAAAAGGGGCTGTGGTGGAAGCAGACCTTCTATGAGGATGCGGTAAAAGTACCGGCGATAGTTTCGTGGCCTGCCCGGCTGCCCCGGGGGTTGCACATCGAGCGGGTGACCAGCCAGCTCGACCTCAACGCCACGATGCTCGATGCCGCAGGGGCACCCGGGTTGCCGTCGTCGGTGGGACGGTCGCTGCTCCCCCTGATCGACGACCCGGCGACGGGCGACTGGCAGGACATTGCGTTCTCGGAGTACTGCACCGAGCCCGGCGATCCGGCGCATTCCGATGGCGATCGCATCTGGCAGAACCGCATGGTGCGGGAGGGCGACTGGAAGCTGATCTATTATCACGGCATGCCTTCGCAACTGTTCAACCTGGCCGATGATCCGGACGAAATGAACGACCTGATCGATGTGCCCGAGCACGCCGGGGTCGCACAGCGGCTGACCGGGCTGGTGCTTGAAGACTGGGACCCCGAGTGGGTCGAAGCACAAATTCGCGAGCAAACGGCGAATCTCGGGGTGATGTTCGCCTGGGCTGAAAGCACGACGCCAGCCGATACGGTGCGCTGGGACCTCAAGCCGGAGTGGGACTATCTCGACGACCCGCAAGACCCATGAGGGGCCACTTGTGGCGTTTGCTGAGAGATTGATGGGTGATGGCGCGGCTGTGTAGGCCACGCTTCAGGAGGTCAAGATGTTCTTCCTCCCTCGCATGGAGGCGGGTGCCCTCTGAGCGCGACGGTAGGTGGAACGTCACGACGGTACTGTTTGTCGCGAGTGGCGAGTGCGACCCACCCCGCGCCGGGGGGCACCCGTCTCCCTGGCGGGTAGGACGGGACAGGTTCTAACCTTCGGCTGGCGTTGGGGCAACTTCATCGAGCAATGCCGCGCACTGTTCCAGCGAAGTGGCTGAATCTCGTCCCTGGCAGATCAGAATCATGTTGCCGTAGATGACGTAGTCACCGTACTTCGAGAGATGACAGCTTGCGTTACTGGATATTCGGACGCATGAGCGTGCTTCCTTCGCACCTTCCTCCCAGCTCGTTTCACCTGTCTTGATAATTGCGTCAGGCCCGGTCCTTTCATCGGCGAACGCGGTACCGAACTCCACTGCATCGGCGTGCGATTTGTAGAACCGCGCTTCGAACTCTTTTCGGTCGTACGGATCAAGTCCCCAGAACCCGTAGTAAGCGCTGGTTGCCGCGGTCAGCCCTTCAACATCGAACGTCTTGGCTTTTTTGAACCCGACGGCAAGCAGGTCGTCGAGCGAATAGATCGTTCCGGAAGGTGTGATTTTCGCCACACCGCCAGAGTCGGACTCGGAATCGGAACTCGAACCGCACGCGGACATCGTTACTGCCATAAATAACAAGACCGCGACAAGCAACGCTGTTGAATTCATTCGAGACATTATTTTATTTGATCTCAATGCGTTAGCCTGCACTCGGCTCCGGCACCATCTGATCGAGCAACAGTTCGCACTGTTCGAGGGCCGTTGCTGAATCGCGGCCCTGGCAGATCAGCACCAGGTTGCCGTAGATCACGTAGTCGCCGTACTTGGATATGCGGCAGTTCGACGAGTCGCCACCCGCGCTGCGGGTACACGCCCGGGCCTCTTTGGCCCCAGGCTCCCACATCGTTTCACCCGACTTGATAAGCGCGTCGGTGCCGGTCCTCTCTTCGGCGAACGCCGTCCCGAACTCGACCGCATCGGAATGCGTCGGGTAAAAGCGTGCCTCGAACTCTTTTCGGTCGTACGTGTCGAGTCCCCAGAAACCGTAGTAGGCGTCGGTTGCGCC
>SMVB01130393.1_pt1 | contig 13599 bp, 16 predicted proteins | sample 2456461 | NCBI WGS metagenome assembly SMVB01 (sample SAMN11095934, study PRJNA526329) | marine sediment metagenome | biome: Marine sediment; feature: Surficial sediment; material: Deep marine sediment; isolation source: Hadal surficial sediment | place: Pacific Ocean | collected 2014-05 | depth...
GAGAACGCTGCACCGTACTCCTTCAACACCCCTCCACCGCTTTGACAGTCCTTCGAACACTGGAGATATTGGACCGTCATTCTCACCACACTTGAACGTACGAAGGGTCGCCCCTTCTGAGGTACCTAAATGAAACTCAGAGAGTTGTTCACACCAGATGTCGTGAACCTCAACCTCACGTCGGAATCGAAAGACGAGACGATCGACCAACTGGTCTCTCTTCTTCAGCTCGACGAAAAATCAGAGGCTATCCTCTACAAGACGCTCAAACGCCGAGAGAACCTCGGATCGACCGGAATCGGTCGCGGCATCGCCATTCCCCATTGCCGGTCGCTGGTGGTGAGCCGTCTCCGCCTCGCCTACGGTAGAAGGCCGGGAGGGGTGGAATTCAAAGCCATCGACGACGACCCGGTCTACAACTTCTTCCTCATCGTGGCGCCCCCGCTCGAGGTATCCAATCAGTACCTTCCGGTCCTCGGCAAAATCGCCCAATTCGCGAAGGACGATGACGTGCCGGGCCTTCTGGCTGATCTCGAGGAGCCCGAAGATTTTCTGAAGCTGTTGGAGGAAAGAGCCACCTGAGGAAAGAGCCGGCCTTGAAGAGCCGCCGGATGTAGCTGCTGGCTATTTCGCTACGTACATCCGCGTCGTGTCGCTGACGCCGTTCACCGTCAGTTGGACGAAGTAGATCCCGGACGCCACCTCCCTACCGAACTGATCGAGCCCATCCCAGTACGCCTCGTACCTGCCCGGGCCGAAATACTCGAGATCGATGAGAGGAACCTGCCCGCTGATATGATTGAGCGCGACCGGACTGCCGATGGGCTGAGTGAGGACGTTGTAGATGCGGACGGAGACTACAGCCGTCCCTCCGTCAGAGAACAGGCCTTCATGGAGTTCAAAGGGAATCCTGGTCTCTGGGTTGAACGGATTGGGGTAGTTCTGACCAAGCGTAAATCCGCCTTCTGGCTCCCCGGTCGCCGCCGTATCAGCCGGCAACACCTGGGCCGAAATCCCCGGCGCAAGCGTGAAGAGCATAGAAAACATGAAGACGCTCCTTATGCGTCCCATCCTATACCCACCTATTACAGTAGCTGTTGGACTAATCGCCCTCCATGGTGATTTTCACTCGTACCGGCACGGTACCCCCCACATGACACGCCCAACAATCGAAGAATGAGGCGCTCCTCCGTATTTTCCTGGGCGTGTTTCTTAGGACTCCCGTGATCCTAATTTGGTTCCATCCTGGCCACATCTCTGCCGTGGGGTCCCCGTATCGTGAGGCCGGTCTGGTCGAAGTGACTGAGGATCGGAATGAGGTGCTTGCGGGTCACGGGAAGAACTTCGCGGAAATCGGACGGCCCCAATCCGGTGGCACCGGCAAGCTCCGTGGCGACCCGCTCGGCTGCCGCGGCATACCCCTCGGCGTCCAGGAACAGCTCGTTTTCCAACGCCACCAGATGGCCACGACGCTCCAGTAGCTTCAAGAGAGGCCAGAGGTCGTCCCGACCCTTCAATACCTCCGGCAACTCCGAAACCAACGGCGCCGCCAGGCCGGCGTCCCGGTAGAGGCCCACCAACTGGTCCATGACTTGGCGCTGCCCTTCGGTAACGACGGGTTCATATCCCGGCCGGGACACCGCGCTGTCCCGGACCTCCAGGGATCCGGAATCGACGGCTTCGCTCAAGAGCAGGTCGGCGAGCCGCCCTTCATCGTGGGCTGGCACGGTCTGGCGCAGCAACTCCACCGCGATTCCGGCACGAAGCGGCTCGTCTCGATGGAACGCGTCGACGGCCTCTTCCATGAGCGTGCGGGCCGCCTCGACGACCGACCCGTCGAATATCCGACCCCCGGCCTCACGGGCCCCGCTTTCGACGAGGGCTGTCTTGGCCGAGCGGCCCTCTTCGGGGGGAAGGCCCGTGCGCAGCGGGACTTCGTCTGTCGCGATCCCCCTCCACGAAGCCAACCGAAGGGCGGCACCGAGAGCCGCCTCGGCATCCCCGTGGATGATGGTCTTCAACTCCGAGGCCTCGTGGGGACTTAGCTTTTTCCGCTTGAATGGGAGAGCCTCCGCGACGACGCCCCCCCCGATCGTGGTCATGGGGGAGTACGACCGGATCACGAAGCGGTCACCCGTTCGAGCCAAGAGAGGCCGCTCCAGCCGAAGCTGGACCCACCCTGTATCACCCGGCCGGACCTCACTTCCCTCCAACGTCACCACGCGGGCCATGACCTCCGTTGTGCCGAGGTGTACCCGAACGCGCTGGCCATGTTTGACCGTCCAGCCGGTCCCTTGAACTACGCTGAGCTGAGCCGTGAGCATTCCGGTCGCCCCCCACGCTCCCTCGGCCACGAGGACCTGACCCCGCTCGGCACTATCGAGGTCGATTTCCCCCCCGGTGATCGCCACGGCCGTACGCTCCCCCGCTCCCGCATGGTCGACCTGAACCCCGTGCACCTGGAGACCCCGCACCCGCCCCCGGACACCCGACGGCTCCAGAACCACGGCGTCACCGATCGAAAGGCGCCCGCTCCAGAGTGTCCCTGTGACCACGGTACCCGTGCCCCTGACCGTGAAGGCGCGATCGATCGGCAGCCTGATAAGGTCCTCGCTCGAACGTTCCACCGCCCCCTCGGCCACTTCTACCAAGCGTTCCTTGAGTGTGTCGATCCCGGCGCCGGTAACCGTCGACGTGACCACGACGGGTGCCGCACTGTAGGGCGAATCACGGAGAGCCTCTCGCACCTCCTCTTCGACTAGTGGGAGCCACTCCTCTTCCACGAGGTCGGATTTGGTCAACGCCACGACCATCTTTTCGACACCGAGCAGGCGAACGATCTCCAAGTGCTCCCGAGTCTGCGGCATCATTCCCTCATCGGCGGCCACCACCATCAGAACCAGGTCCATGCCGGTGGCGCCGGCGAGCATGTTGCGAATGAACCCTTCGTGGCCCGGGACGTCCACCACGCCCATCCGGAGGCCGTCCCCTGGAGCGAAGTCCGCGAATCCGAGCTCGATCGTGATGCCGCGGGCTTTCTCTTCCTGCAGGCGATCCGTGTCCACACCGGTCAAGACCTTCACGAGCGCAGTTTTTCCGTGATCGATATGGCCTGCAGTGCCGAGAATCAGGCGTTTCTCGGTCACTCGTCCAACCCCGCCACGGAACCGAAAATCCTGAACGTTTTGAGGGGTTTGGAGCCTGAAATGTGATAGGTCACGAAGTCATGGAGCAGCCTCAGATGCGCCCTGGGCTTTCCGAGCGCCTCGGGTACCGACCCTCGCAGCAACGCCGCAAGCTGTCGGCGGGCACCTGGGCCCACACGGGGTCCCGAATGATCGGCGGCACAGTCGGAGCAACGCACGCCACCAGCAGAGAAGTCGAAGCGTAGCACCTCTGTTCCGCCCGGCTCCCTGCCGCACTGGACACACAGGTCGATCTGAGGTTCGTAACCCAGTGTGGTCACGAGCATCCACCCCTCGGCGAGCACGACTCCGATGATCCCCTCCCGGGGCTCCGCGTCGATCCGCCGCAGGGCATTCGTGAGGCGATCGAATACCTGGGGGCTCGGGTCGGGCCCGGCGTGTAGGAGTACGATTTCGGCGAGTACCGAGGCCCCGGCGAACCGAAGGACGTCCCTTCCAAGAGACCCACCCGCTTCTTCGACCGCGAACTCCTTGAAGGTCTGGAGGTCGCGCGTCGGCCGTACATATGCGGTGAGCTCGCCTCGTGAAAAGGTGTCCAGGCCGCCCTGGCCGCGTGCTCCACTTCTGCGGACGCCCTTCGCCATGACGCTGACGAGTCCCAGGTCCCTGGTATAGAGACGGAGGATGCGACTCGTTTCACTGTAATTGAAGGACCTGAGGAGAACCGCCGGCGTGCTCACGACTGACATCTTCGCCCGTATTCCTTTGACAGACTCTCAGTCACTGGTCCGGAGCAGGGCCAGAAGTGCTGTTCGCCGCTCGAGGATCTCTGATCGCGCCTCGGGCTCCACGGCCTCCGCAAGCGCATCGTCCATTCGGGCCACTTCCAGGATCAGCGCCTCACGGCTCAACCCCGGACCCTGGCCGGCCGCCACTCGTTGACGAGGACGTGCGTACGCCAAGAATCCACCTACAGCCAACAACACGGTCGCCATCAGCCCAAGCCATTCAAGCGGAAGGGAGCTTCGTTCGTCAGTTTCGACCACGGTGAGATTTACGTCCACCAGCGCGCTCCCCCCATATCGGCGATAGGTGGAGCCAGGCCCAAGAGCCCTGACGTCTATGAATTCCAAGCCACCCACCCGAACCGGTGGAGCGGGTTCCCTGATCATGAGTTCGAAACTTTCGGTTCTCCCAGGAGCAGGGATCGTCAATCCGAGGCTCTCCAGGTGGTACCGAATCATGAGCAGCCGGCCTCCCGGGGGAAGCGGCGCGCTGACCAGGACTCGCCCCCCTGCGAACGAGACCGTATTGGGCGGCAGATCACCCTCTCCCAGTTCAGGCTCGGTGGCACCTGGGGGAAGCGGGTAACTCCACACGACACCATTTTCCCGGGCCACCAGGGTTCGCTCACCCGGGTTGTCGATTACGAAGGCGTCGGTCGCGACCCACTCTTCTCCGGTGAACTCGAGGAAAAGATTTCGTACTTCCAAAGAGAGAAGCGCACCTTCCGGTGGCACCTCCTGCGCCCGGAATACCTGAACGGTATACAGGCTGTCCAAATCCTCCAGCGCCGTGATCGCGGGCCCGAAATACAGGACTCCATCATATTCGACCGAGGCGAAGTAGATGTCGCCCTCGATCTCGGCATCCGGCACAGTCGGGAGCAGAAATCGGAATTCACCCCCCGGCCCTACCGGGACCGCGTCCACCTCTCCCGATCCCCCCGGGCCCACGCGGTGGAGTAGGACCGTCGCGGTATCAACAGCCACGTCACCTTCGAATACGATCCCTTCGAGAACCGGGGATTCCTGCAGCGCGGAGGGTGAGGCGCTCCCGCTCCCCTGCCCCAGGAGGGCGGAGGCTCCGCCCGCGACGATACACAGGAGCGCCGCCGCGAACACGACACAATTACGGAGTGAAGCGACCAAAATCCTCGGGGGCAAGCTTGCGTAGGTGCTCCTTGAGCTCCTCGGCAGCCATCTCCGCTTCGGTTTCCTGTTCGAGTTCCAGCAGCTCACCCGTCGACGGCTCTCCCGGCGCTTCAAGGATCCCGCGTTCGAGAAGCTTTTCATCAGCGAAGATGTCGGCCTGGAGCCGCAGCGCGAGCGCAATCGAGTCCGAAGGACGGGCGTCGACCGAGATCACCTCTCCGTTTCGCCGAATGATCATTTCAGCGAAGTACGTTTGATCCTCTACCCGGCTGATAATGACCTTCTCGAGGGCACCCCCGAGACCACCGAGAACCGAAGCAAGCAGGTCATGCGTGAGGGGCCGCGGGTACTTTATGTTGGCGATTTCAGAGGCGATTGCGTGGGCCTCGTTCGTCCCGATCCATATCGGGAGCACACGCTCGCCGTCACGCTCCTGGAGGATGACTACCGGAACCGGAGTTTGGGACGCACGGTCCACCCTGAGACTCTCAACGGAAACCTGAACCAGCAACGACTCCGCCTCCTTCAGTTTCAGACGTCCACTGTTTTCGACAGTACCAATACTCCGGAGTTCGGCGGGAGTTCTCTGCTACGCCGACGGGGACGCCGGGGGAGGGAGACGCCGGCGGGGCACGCTAGAGTTTCAGCTCAGTTCGGATGTCGTCCACACGATCGGATTTTTCCCACGGAAACAGCTCCACCGTGCGTCCATCGCCAACACACCGTGACTCCGGGGTACGGCCGAAATGTCCGTAGGCAGCGGTCGGACGAAAGATCGGCGTCCGCAATTCGAGTCGGTCGATGATCGACCTGGGCCGGAAATCGAACACGTTCTCCAGGGCGCTCGCCAACTGGTCGTCAGGCAGTTTCCCGGTCCCGAAGGTGTCGACAAAAATCGACACCGGCTCGGCAACGCCGATCGCGTAAGCGAGCTGAATCTCGCAGCGTGAGGCCACCCCAGCGTCCACGAGGTTACGCGCTGCCCACCGGGCTGCGTATGCCGCCGACCGGTCGACTTTGGTCGGATCCTTCCCGCTGAACGCACCACCCCCGTGCCGACCCATGCCACCGTAGGTATCGACGATGATCTTCCGGCCGGTCAGGCCAGCGTCCCCGTGAGGCCCCCCGATCACGAATTGGCCGGTCGGGTTGATGTGAAACGTGCAGCTGTCGGGATCGAGCATATCCGACGGGATGACGGGAAGGATCACTTCGCGAAGAACACCCTCACGAATGGTATCGTTGTCCACATCGGGTGCGTGCTGCGTGCTGACCACGACCGTGTCGACCGATCGCGGCCGGCCGTTTTCATAGGCGACGCTCACTTGCGATTTGCCGTCCGGCCGGACCCAGGGCAAGGTGCCGTCCCGCCTCACCTCCGCCAGGCGCTTGACGAGGGCATGGGCGTAGAAGATGGGGGCGGGCATAAACTCCGGCGTTTCGTCGGTGGCATAGCCGAACATCATTCCTTGATCGCCGGCCCCACCGGTATCCACACCCATGGCGATGTGCGGGGATTGTTTGTCGAGGGTCACGAGCACCTCACAGTTGGCCCCATCGATCCCGTACTCGGCGTCGTCATAGCCGATCTCGAGGATCGTCTTTCGCACCAGGTCCGTCACGTCGACTTGGCTCGTGGATGTGATCTCTCCCGCGATGACAGCCATCCCGGTAGTCACAAGTGTCTCACACGCCACCCGGGAGTGCGGATCGTCCATCAGCATGGCGTCCAGGACGGCATCGGAAATCTGATCGGCGACCTTATCCGGATGGCCTTCTGTGACGGACTCGGACGTAAAGAGAGTATGGCTCACGGCTGACTCGAAACTTTCATATCAGGCCTGACTTGGGAGGGTGATCGGGTAGCGATGGCCACCCGTTGAACGAAAAAACTATTCCGTGCCTTCGGGCGGGACAAGCTCCTTCCCCCCGCTCCCTCCGTTCCTCAATGGGACGTCGGGAGGTTCCATCGACCGGAGAACGCCGACAGGTCCACCGACCCGCCGATTCCCTTCACGAGGCATTCCACGACCTCACGGCTCGTCGGCGCAGCCACGGCGGCCTTGGCCGCCCGCCGCGCATCTTCCATGCGGAAGGAACGCACCATCTTCTTCACCTCGGGGAGCGAGGGCCAAGCGACCGAGAGGGTAGTGATGTCGAGCCCCAACAAAAGGAACACCCCCAACGGATTCGCAGCCATCTCACCGCATACGCTCACCTCGATGCCGGCACTTTTCGCCACACGGGAGACACTGTTCAGCAGCTGGACGACCGCGGGATGGAACGGATTGAAGAGCTTGGCTAGCCTAGCGCTCGTGCGGTCCACAGCCAGCGTGTATTGGGTGAGGTCGTTCGTACCGATCGAAAAGAAATCGCTATGGCGGGCCAGCTCCACCGCCTCCAGGGCCGCCGCCGGTGTTTCCACCAGGATGCCGAGTTTATAGCCGGAGTTGAAGGGAATGCCATCTCGGCGGAGACGCTCCTCCTCCTCTTCGACGAGCTCCCGGACCTGCCTGATTTCTTCGACGTCGTTGACCAGCGGCACCATGATACGGATGTCACCATGCGCCGAAGCTCGCAGGATCGCGCGAAGCTGGGTGCGGAACAACTCCGGTTCGTCCAGGCAAACCCGGATCGCACGCCAGCCGAGGAACGGATTCTCCTCCGCCGGCATGTGCAGAAACATCGGGAATTTGTCGCCGCCGAGGTCGAACGTGCGCACCGTGACCACCTGTTTCGGAAATGCCTCGGCGACACTCCGGTAGGCCTGGTACTGCTCCTCTTCACCTGGCATCTGATTCCGGCCGACCACCAGAAATTCCGTTCGGAACAGCCCGACGCCTTGCGCACCATGAAGGCGGGCCCTCTCTGCTTCCCCCGGCATATCCAGGTTCGCGCGGAGCTCCACAGGCTGCTCGTCCGCAGTGATCGAAGGGAGCTGGGCGATACTCTCGAGCTCATCTTCCCAGGCGAGAATCTGGGTCTCCCGCTCCCGGAAGAGGCTGCGATCATGTTCGTCGGGATCCAAGACCACCCGCCCGATCCGACCGTCTACGATGGCCTCCTGCCCCGCCCGGGCCTGCTCTGACACCACACCCATGCCGCATACGGTTGGGATTCCGAGGGAGCGCGCGAGCATCACCCAGTGTGCCGTTCGAGTTCCTTGATCGGCCGCGATTCCAAGAACCAGCGCCGGATCGAACTGGACGGTCAGGCTGGGCGTCAGGTTGCGCGTGATGACGATGACGTCCTCCCCCAGGCTGGAGACGTCGGTCGGGTCCGGGAGGCCAAGAAGTTGATGCAGCAGTCTGACCTGGAGATCCTGGAGGTCGTTGAGCCGATCGAGCACCATCGGGTGTGCGGTCCGGCTCCACTTCGCCTGGATTTCGAGGATGCGCCAGTCCAATGCCCGTGCGGCCGAGAGTCGATTCTCACGAATGTAGAGTGTGGCGCCCTCGATCAGCTCCGGGTCGTCCAACATGAGCACCTGCGGCTCGAAAATTCTCGCCTCAATCGCTCCGAGACGCTCTTCGGTGGAATCCTCGATGTCGAGGAGACGTTTCTTCGCCCACTCGAATACCTCGCGAAGATGCTCTACCTCACCTTCCACCTCATCGGAATCGATCGACCGGTGCGGGACCTCCGGCACCCCCCAATTCAGGATGTGGACCCGGCCTGCACCGATCCCCTCAGAAGCACCAATACCGTCAAGAACCTTAGACACCGTGCATCTCCTCGAAACCTTTGGCGATCAAATCCCCCAGAGCGGCAAGTGCGTCGTCCGCATCGTCACCCTCCGCGCGAATCATCAACTGCGACCCTTTTTCAGCCGCCAACATGAGCACGCCCATGATGCTCTTGGCGTTGACCTCCACACCGTCCTTTTCCAACCATAAGTCGCAACGGAACGAAGCGGCCAGCCGCACGAATTCCGCCGCCGGGCGGGCGTGAAATCCCAGCAAATTGACGATTTCGACTTGCCGTTCCCTTCGTCCCTCGGTCATACGTTCCCCAACGCGGTGAGCAACGTGATCACGAGCGCAACAACGAGCGTGGCCCCCCGCAACGCACGGTGTCCAAACTTGAGGCCCACTCCGAAAGCCGCAAATCCCGCGAACGACCAAAGGGCACCCTCGCTCTCGGAAGCAAGGTGGCTCACCAGGAACGCACCGGCCAGAATACCGAGAAGCAGGGTCCCTCCCGAAAAGACACGCTCGCCCAGCCGTGAAAGTTCGGCCCGTTGAAGCCGAACACCCACATCCCGGCCGTACTGAAGACCGCGGGTGTACCCCCACCAGCGTAACGCCAGGTGGCCTAGGTTGTACACGATCAGGAATACAGATACCGGAACCCAAGGTGGCGCTCCAGCCCAAGCGAGCACCAGAGCCAGCAACAGCGTGGCGGGACGCCACGCCCCCCAGATCAGGAGGTCCCCGAGCCCCCCGAGCGATCCCTGGATCGCCCGCTTGAACCTCTCGATCGTCTCGGCGCCCATACCGCTACTCTCCATCCGCGCTACCGCTCCGAGTACGAGCCCAGCGAGATAGGGGTGGGCGTTGAACGGCCCCATGTGGTCGCGCACAGCATCGTCCAGATCTTGCCCCGAGAGCCCACGTCTACGGAGGAAAGGAATCATGCAGTAGGCGAAACCCGAGCCCAGCATGAAACGATAGTTCCACGATCCCTGGATGGTGAATTGCCTGAGGAAGCTAGACATCCAGCCCGGTGGTCTTTCGGTTTCCATGTTGGTCACGGGTAAACGCCGAGGAGTGCGCCGACAATACCGGCCGTGAGCCCGACCAGAAAAACGACACGGCGCCTCTTCCACCCTCCGAACCCCCTGAGCAGGGCTCCGAGATGGACTGAAGCGCCTACCAGAATGAGCGCTGTGGTCGTTTCATAGGGCAACGGCCACCGCGACACGAGTACGCCGGACAACCAACCTCCCACGACCACCGCCACCATCGTAACTGCCGCCCCACGCACGAAATCGAGGAGCACCGACGCCAGGTGCGCGGCCGTGATGTTCCGCGCGGTCACGGACCCGGTGTGAATCCTGTCGAAAAGGCGGCCGACCACCTGCCGCTGAAGACTCACGGTCATGCCGCCGAGCTCGGAGACCGCAAGTCCGGCCACCAGGCCCAACGCCAATCCGGCCAGCCCACCGGCGGACACGGCAACCGCCACGGCGACCACCGAAGCCGGCCCGGTCTCCGGTACGCGGGAGCCGCCGGCCGGGACTCCTGCCAGATGGAAGAGCTCGAGAATCGCACCGACCTCCAAACCCACCGTAGGATCTCCGAGCCACCAGCCGGTCAACACACCCGCGACGAGCGGACGCGAGACCATGAACTGCCCGACCGATGTCGCGTCGAGGGCCAGGAGCCCACCCAGAAAGGCTAGGGACAGGGACACGATCAGCCCAGGGACACGATCAGCCTAAGAGCGCTTCTAAATCGACCGCGCGACTCCCCGGGAGGTCCCGGGCGGAGACCTCGACACCCTCCGCCACAAGGGCCTGAAGACCTTCCTCGTCCGCCGGACCCAGGTACACATAAGGAATACGTTCGGTGCGACCGGCGGCGTGATGTAGGCCCCCGAGGTTGACCTCACGCCCACGGAGAGCATCGGCCTCGGCCAGCCCTCCCATGGCGGCGACCGTGCGGGTCAGAACCACCGTTCGCCTGGAATCAGCGTCCAGATCGGTAAGGCGTGCCCTCGCGTCCCGGACCGACAGGAAGTCCGCTGTGGTCGCGTCGGGAAGACCCAGCCGGTAGAGGTCTTGCTCCCATTCGCTCGTGGCCAGCTCGTCGTCCACGACCACGTAGTGCTCCACCCCGAGTTCCGGCCCCCAGCCCATCACTACCTGCCCGTGGATGAGACGCTCGTCGATTCGATACAGAACGACCGGCATTTAGCAGGGTGATCGGACAGGGGCGTCAGTGGTCTTGACGCCTTCCCTGCCCTTCGTGAGGAGACGCGGAACCAGCTCGGAAAGGGAAAGCTCCCGATGAAACACGAACTCGAGGAGCATCGGCAGGTTCATTCCGAACACCACTGCCCGACGACCCTTGTCTCGGCACGTCAGTTGAGCCGTCAGCGCGCAACTTCCGGTGCCGAGATCGGTGAAAACGACGACGGGCGCACTCCCCACCAGTACATTCACCTGTTCGGCTAGTCCCTGCGGATTCTGTCCCTCGTTGCTCATCGCCACCAAAACACCGTCGTCCAGATCGGTGATCCTCCGGACCGCATCCACCATGCCTTCGGCCAACTTGCCATGGCTGAGCAAAACGCCTCTCACCAGCTCCATGTCACTCATAGTCCTGTTCGAAATACTCGTGCACCGGACGCATGGCGTCCTTCAGCTTCTGATTAAAAGCTTCCGCGGAGTCTATACCCGCATACTTCAGGAGGTGGTTCATAGCCACGACCTCCGAGATTACCGTGATGTTCTTTCCGGCATTGAGCGGAATCGTGACCTCGGGAACCTTGATCCCGAGCACGTCGACCTCGGCCGACTCCAGTCCGGTCCGGGTATAGGCCGTGCCTTCCTCCCAACGCTCCAGACGGACGATCACTTCGATACGCTTCTGCTGGCGGGTGGCATGGATCCCGAAGAGCGCGCGGATGTCGATGATGCCGAGGCCCCGAATCTCCATGTGGTGGGCCTGGAGCTGATGCCCCTGGCCGAGCAGGATGTCCGGCCCCCTCCGCGAGACGATGACGTGGTCATCCGCAACGAGCCGGTGCCCTCGCTCGACCAAGTCCAACACACACTCGCTCTTGCCGACCCCACTGTCTCCGACAAAGAGCAATCCAACGCCGTATACGTCGGCTAAGGAGCCATGGATATTGGTTTGAGGCGCGAGAACCGCATCGAGATAGGGCTTGACGTGCCGGTAGAATTCCTTCGTGCTGAGACCGGAACGGAGGATCGGAATCGAGCACTCGGCCGCCACCTCCAGCAGTCCATCGGGCGGCGCCAGAGCCTTCGTGATAAACGCGACCGGAATTCCGAAACTAAACACGCCCTTGACCCGTTCCCGTCGCTCCTCTGGGGAGAGACCCCGCAGATAAGCGATTTCGGTCTCACCAAAAACCTGGATTCGATCCCCCGAGAACCGCTCGGTGTACCCCGTCAACGCGATCCCAGGGCTGGACAGATCTGGGTTCGAGACCGGCCGATCCAAGTCGACGTCGGGGTTCAGGACCTCGAGCTGGAGCGTCTCATGCCTTTCATCGAACAACCGCTGGACGGTGATCTCGGGGATCAACTCCGGCGACGGCCCCGCCGAATCGTTAGACAAATACTCCTACTCCTCCGAGAGAACTTCGGCTCGCGGCGGAGCTCGGTGGTCCGTCACCTGCTCCCGCAGCTTCCGAAGTTGACGCTTCAGGCGGTCGTTCACTTGGCCGAGAGCTTCGTTGAAGTCATCACCTGAACCGGTCGCCACGATCGGGTCACTGCGGTCGATGTGCAGAATTCCTTCGATCTTCTTGGAGTTTTTTTCTTCATCGAAGATCACCTCGATGGTCGAAACTGGAGCACCATACTTATCCAGCTTGGAGAGAAGCTCCTGGGTTCGGTCCCGAAGGGACTCGGGGAGCGTCGAATGTCGCGATGTAATCCGAACTTCCATGGAGCCTCCGTTCCGGGTTTGAGAAAAGTTAGCTCGGACCGTGCGGGTCTACTAGGGTACCGGAGAGAAACACCTCCATGGCTCGCGCAGAGGCGTCCCAACCGAACCCCTCGGCGAAACTCCGTGCGCCGGCGCCCAGACGTTTACGTTTTTCCTCGTCTTCGAGCAGCTCTTCGATGCGCCGGCTGAGCATCTCCACGTCTCCGTGGGGAACGAGAAAACCGGTCTGTCCATCCACAACCGAGTCTCGCAGTCCAGGCACATCACTGGCGATGGTCGGTGTCCCACAGGCCGCCGCCTCCACGTTCGAGATACCCCAACCCTCGTTGGCCGACGTGAGGAGATGGATCCAGCTCTTCCGCAAAAGGTCCCTCTTCTCCACCTCGGATATGAAGCCCAGAAAATCGACGTGCTCCGTGAGGCCGAGCGACTCGCGGAGCGCTTCCAGCCTCGCTTGATCGTCTCCGCGACCCGCTACGAGGAGCCGGCACGAAGTCCCTCGCCGCACCAGTGCGGCCACGGCCTGGAGCAGGAGGTCGACCCTCTTGTAGCGTTTGAGTCTTCCCAGAAACAGGAGGGTAGGTTCGGGAAAGTGTTCTTCCGGAGGGAGAGGGGACAAAACTTCGAGATCGACCCCGTTGGGAATGATCTCGATCCCACGACGCGGAAGGCCGCGCCGAACGAGATCCTCCGCAGTGCTGTCGGAGACCGCGACGGTCGGCACGGATCGGAAGACTCTGGGCACGGGCCGCTCGAGAAGCCACGTCGCTGCCGCCACCGGAAAGGACGCCTCTTGAAACGCTGTGGCACCGAACAGGTGATGGACGATCAGGGCCACCGGTGCTCCTACCCCCCAAAAGGGCGAAAAAAAGGGCA
>SMVB01266898.1_pt1 | contig 13595 bp, 9 predicted proteins | sample 2456461 | NCBI WGS metagenome assembly SMVB01 (sample SAMN11095934, study PRJNA526329) | marine sediment metagenome | biome: Marine sediment; feature: Surficial sediment; material: Deep marine sediment; isolation source: Hadal surficial sediment | place: Pacific Ocean | collected 2014-05 | depth 0-1...
CCGGTTTAAACCAGGCCTTTTCACACTTAATAGTCTGACAAAAATAGGGTCCAGCCTTATTTTGATGCTGTGGAGTAGGGGACACTCATAACCCCTATTTATACATAAATTTATTTTCTACTTATTAATTTATCCATAACTTTATGGAATAATGGTGTCTTGTCATCATAAAATGGCCGATCTCCGATTCCAATGGACACCCAAAACCTCAAGGCATTCATAGCTGTAGCCCAGTTGCGGTCTTTTTCTGCCGCTGCAACCAAATTATTTCTAACCCAACCCGCTGTCAGTAAACGCATCAATCTACTCGAACAACAGCTGGATACCCGGTTATTTGACCGCATTGGACGCCAGGTCACGCTGACAGAAGCCGGCCGAACCTTATTGCCGAAGGCCAACAGTATTCTGCAGGATATTACCGAGGCGATGCAGGAAATAAGTGATCTTCAAGGCCAGGTTAGAGGCAAACTCAAACTGGTGACCAGCCACCATATCGGCCTCCACCGGTTACCGGATATTTTACGAACCTATGCCATGAACCATCCAGAAGTTGAAATTGATATCCAGTTTAAGGATTCGGAGGATGCCTACCATAGTGTTCTTTCCGGAGAATTTGATTTAGGGTTAGTAACTCGGGTAACCGATACTGATTGCAGAATTTGCAGCGAGACTGTCTGGCATGACAAGCTGATTTTCGTTGCTGCCCAGAACCATCCCTTAAGTCAACAGAGCTCGGTAACCTTGTTGGACATCAGTAAGTACCCTGCACTACTTCCAGAAAAAAAGTTTTTAACGAGCAGAATTGTTGAAGAGCTGTTTCAACAACATAAACTTGCGGTGCGCACACTACTGAGTACTAATTACCTGGAAACGATAAAGGCGCTGATTTCTGTCGGATATGCCTGGGGTGTTCTACCGGAGATTATGTTGAAAGATGATGTTCTTGTAAGATTACCGGTTAAGAACATCAATTTGTTTAGACACTTAGATTGCATCTATCACAAGGAAAGAACACTGAGTAATCCAGCAACTGCTTTTTTGCACAGCCTGCTGGCAAAAGTCAATGGTAATCAGCAAAGCTAAAGCTGCTCTACCTGGTAGCCTTTAGCTTGTAACAAGTTGAGTAATCCATCTTCACCAACCAGGTGTGCAGCACCCACCAGTACAAATTCGATTCCATCTTGATTGAACATCTGTTCAATAATAGGCAGCCAGTTAATATTTCGCTCAACCAGCAATGTTTCATAAAGTTCTTCCGACTCAGCTTTCATATCGTCTACAAACAATTCAGCCAACGCATTGTTGTCACCGGTTCTCCAGGCAGCAATCAAATCGTCCATAGTGGTTGCAATTTCTTGCATATCCTTTAAAGACAACAAGATAAATTCACTTTCACTGCCTTCTCCCATATTTGCAATGAAATCGATTTGAGCCTGCACTGACTCCAATTCTCCAACCGGCTTGGCATCGCCGAGTGCACGATTATTAAAATAGACATCAACTCCCTGTGGAGTAAACCCGAGTTTTTGAAATTCTATGACCTGCAATGTGCTTACAACTAGTCCAGGTTTGAATTTCTCCATCAGCATTATTGGCATGCCGACCGTATCCAAATGGTTGGATAGGGCGTTGTATGCTTCAGTAGATAACACTGATTTGAGAGTACGGGCATCACTGTATGTTAGTTGTTGAAGCATGCGGGTTTGTACCGCCAGATCATTCATCGAATTGATATCAGTTTCAAAATACAAACGATCCGAATCATCATAGGCTTGCTCGAATTCTTCAGGAAGCGGGTAATCTGTGGTCCTGAGCAAATGAACTGTACCGCCAAGGTATACTTTATTACTACCTGAGGTTACCACCCATACTGAACTGTCTGCATAGGACTGAATACCGGCCAAAGCGACGAGTAATGCGCAAAGGCAACGACTAAGTTGGACTGCCGATTTTGGTGTGCGATTTCTAAAGAATTGGTTCATTACTAAATCCTTCCGCGATATGAACGAGTTTAAACACCCATTTAGATGGAGTGGCCAATCTTAGTATGCGATTTTTAAAAGTTTGGCTCATTACTCAATCCCTGGTGATGTGAACAAGTTTAGACACAAATTAGAGTATAAAGGTATCATGGCTTTTACTACTGCAAAAGTACAAGTGAAGCTAATCAACACCTGAAAAAGACTATGGCCACACTATTATTCAAACTTCGACATGTACCCGAAGACGAGGCTGAAGAAGTACGCAATCTACTCGAAAAGCATGATATAGAAACCTATGAAACTTCAGCTGGAAACTGGAAGGTTTCCATGCCGGCGATCTGGTTGAAAGATGACAACCAGCTTTCTCAGGCCAAAACGTTGTTAGATGATTATCAGCAGCAGCGATATCACCAGGCAAGGCAGGAATATGAGGATTTGCGAAGCCGAGGAGAGAGCAATACGCTGTGGAAAAATTTTCGTGATAATCCCTTACAGGTAACATTTTATTTGGGGCTTATTACTATCGTGTTGTATCTGTCATTGCAGCTATTTCTCTCCTGGGGATGACAGATTTTTGACCGAGAGGGGAGGCTGAAACTTATTCAAGTTTGGTCGGTTAAACGTCCCTGTTTATACCGTTGATTGTATTTCTCTGTACATGTCGTTGAAATCAAAGGCTATTTCGTCTTCCAGCAATGAATACTCCCAACTGTCTTCATCATCAACATCCATAAATTTCATTGCAATTTCACGGTTCTGTGCGCGAACTACTTGTACTGCCAGGGGCGGCATAGAATCATCCCAGCCTTCTCCATGAATTCTTGCTTCCAGTTCCATCATAGTAAAAAAACCTACATCGTCGTCCAGAGTGAGTGATAGTCCGCCATGGGACATTTCCTGAACCTGACCGGTGACTACACCTAACAATGGGTGAGACAGGCTTACCCAGAACTGAACCGGGACGCGTTTATGGCGTCGTTTTTCTATCATTTCCATCTGCATTTGCTTGTACCTGACAAGTTTGCTTGCGATGGGAAAATTCTAGGCCATCACACCGACACCATGATGTGACAAACCACACATTAGCTCAGCACGATATGTGACGCACTACGCATAATTAGCGTATTAGGGCGTTTTCTGGGTTACTTACACACTTATAGGAGCGCAAATGCCCCGGTAGCGCAAAATTTGTTTAACGCTTCGTTTTTAAGGTTCTAACTGGTAAATTTATTAAAGATTTTGCTGTAAGTAGATCCGACTAAACTAATTTTTGACAAGGCAGATACAGTAATATATAAACCAGACAGATTAAGTGTTAGTGGTTCTAACAGGGGGGGCTTTCTAACATTCGACTATACCCTGGATGCCAAAGGAGGTGATCCCATCAATAGTCAATCTATTAAGGGGCCCTCCGGTTATTTTTCATGATTTGAATGATTAATCCCCTGGGATTATTCAGGAAATCAGAACTAACTGGAGTTTGCTCCAACAGGTAGAAGATCCCGTTATTGTGGACGCGCAATAACGGGATTTTTATTTTGCTGGCAGAATCCCACGATCAATAACATCCGTCACAATGATCGACCTAATAAGGAACGCGGCCAAACTTGGCTATTAATGTAGTTGTTTTCCGAGGTAACTACGTAAACGGGGTGGGAAGTTTTTCTTAAGCAACAACTGCTGTAATTTCCATCGTTGATCGGGTGCTATTTTGGTCAAAAAAGTGACTTCGCCCCCTTTCAGTGTCGCCAGCGGAATTCCATCCCGGTAAAGCACCCGATTGTTCACCAGAGTTGGTAGTTTCGTATCAGGTAAAATAATGCCGAGAAGGTTCAACGGGTCAGCGGCGGCAATAACGACATAGTAATTAGTGACAACCGGTTGATTAGCCGTTTTCTTTGCCAATGAGCGTAAAATATCCACTGTGTCAGAAAAAGCAAATTGTTCACCGCCAACTCCTTTAATGAACCGACCTCCTCGTATAACTCCCTTTAATTCCATTTTGCGTAGCGTCCTTAACAATATTCTCCACGGTGGCGCGAACGGCTCTCGTTCCAGCACTTTGCGAAAAACCACACCCCAACGCTGTAGATATACCACTATCAATCTTTCCAGTTGTTCATCATCCAATGATTGGTCGAGATTGGGTTTTTCAGAATTTTCATCTTTAGAAACTCGACTTAGCAAAGACCATCTTCCGGCATCTTCAACACCAAACATGGCTTTACGGTGACGCCTGCTTCTGCCTCCAGGTTTTCTGTCGTTTGGAGTAAGCAATGCCCGTAACCCAGTGTAACTGTCACTGGTGGCAAGGCCTAGACTGACAAGCTCTGCAAGGCCCTGCTCCAGCTGAGTTCTCAACAATCCAGTTCTTGTCTGAATATCCGAGAAGAAACTGGCACCGAATTGCTTCAAATCCTGTTCAATGGATGCCGCCTCATGGCAGGGATTAGCTGTACCACTATTGTTTCCAGATTCAACTGCCAATGCCTGCCACAAGTCGAGGTTTTCGCGACTTGAGAGGACGATCGGTGTACTTTTAATCGGTCCAGCCTTTTTCTTCACTTCTCTATTCCGTTTGCCTGAGGCAAACGTATAACGACCCCAGACGACCCTGCCACTGATACACATTACATCCAGCCAGCTAGGGTCGTAATCCTTAATTCGAGAAGGAAAAATATCGGCTTCCCAAGCTGCTGCTGGCGCGGCTATACCATCCAATAGGGCAAGCGTGGATTGCAGTCGGGTTTGCCCGTCCAGAGACAGGCGAGGAATTTGCGCTTCATCTGTCTCGGATTCAAGTTGTAATTGGTGCAGTTCAAAGAGAAACTGCATGTAATGTTGCAGAGATACCGGTTTCACCGTTTTTCGGTGTGCATCAATAGTGTAACGATGAATTCGCTGCAAAAGGCGTCGCTCACACCACTCAATTTCTTCACTGGCAGCAGCCTTATTACCTGCTGCCAAAGAAAAACGCCCTTGAAAAACAAACCCCTCGACTTCCAAAGCCAGTAGCGCGCCTTGTATTTCACCAGCTGTTAATCCATTTTCCCTTGCCAGACTATTAACCGTTACCGGCCCTAATCCTTCCAGTCGTCCACGTATTATTTCCCGCAGTGCATCCTCCGATTGCCACGACTGTGATTCTATTGAAGCTGGCAATTCAGGGTAAGTTGAAAACACACCCTCCGAAAATGCTGATCTAAAACAGGGAATGCGTTCCGCTGCAATCCACAGCTTCACACTGTTACATTGCAATTGACACACCCTGTTTTCACTTTCCAGATTAGTCATCAATTCCCGGTAATCGTTGTCATTAACTTCACTGTCAGTAAGGTAGCCAAGACTGAGCAAAGCATCATGAAGTTCATCTGCATTACCAACGAAGGGCCAGGCCTGTTCTTTTACCAATTTTATTGCATCACTATCAAGCAGCGCCAAATCACCAGTTTCGGCCGGGTCTAACCAACTTCGATTTTTAATGGCATTGGTTCTACGCTCTTCAAACGGTGCGTCATCGAGAAATGCATAAGGTCGCGCATTGATAATTTCCTGGGCAAACGGTGATGGCTCCCGAAGGTCTTTCGCAACCAGGTTTAACTGGCGTTTTTCTATCGCGCTAATCAATTCAGTCAGTTCATCAATATCCATCGCCTCGGTAAGACAGTCATGAATGGTTTGATTTACCAGGGGATGATCAGGGATTTCTCGCTTGCCCTTGATATTTTCGACGCAGGCAATCTGATCTGGAAACACATGAGCTATCAGATCTTCAGCATCCATACGCTGAAATTGCGGAGGTACTCTTTTTCCAGAACGATTACGTTGAATCGCCAGTGACCTTGTTGCATTCCAACGCCATCTTACTTCAAACATTGGCGCATCGAGTAAGGCCTGTACCAGCACATCCCTCAGACTTGCGGTCTGTAAATACCCGAAAACTTCGTCCAGGGGAAAGCTGTGAATAGATCCAAGTGAAATTACAATACTGTCTTCGTTAGCGGCCGCTTGCAGCTCGAAATTGAAAGTGCGACAGAATCGTTTTCGCAGGGCAAGTCCCCAACCTCTGTTAATCCGACTGCCAAACGGAGAATGAATTACGATATGCATATCCCCGACTTCATCGAAAAAACGTTCCATCACCAACGTTTCACGAGTAGGCATAGTTCCTAAGGCTTGCATGCCTGACTGCAGGTATTCGACTAATTGAAGGGCAGCACAATGAGGTATTCCAGTCTGATTAACGACAAAATCAACGGTTGCATCGATTGAAGTTTCCAGCAACTGATCGGCTATCATCGACTTAATTTCAGCTACTGACTCAGATAGTTCTCGAGTGCGACCTGGCCCCTCTCCAAACCAAAAAGGAATTGTAGGAGGCATCCCCTGGGCGTCCCTTACCCGAACTTTCAACCCATCAATTCTCAGTAGTTGCCAGCTATGGGTACCCAGGGTGAATATATCTCCTGGCAAGGCTTCAAGGGCGAAATCCTCATTTAGACTCCCAACCACTGTGTCCTCAGGATCGAGCACTACCTGGTAATCAAACATATCGGGAATGGCACCACCATTCGTAAGAGCTACCAGTGCACTGCCTTTCCGCGGGCGTACCCGGTCATTAATCTGATCAAAGTGCAAATGGGCGCCACGCCGTCCACGTCGAGTTGTATATCCTTCTGCCAACATCTTTACTATTTCTTTGAACTCTTCCAGCTGCAGATTACGGTAAGGATATGCATTGCTGAAAAGCTCAAAAAGTCCACCAAGACTGTAGGTCTGTTCCGGCTGTTTATCAGCTGCCCCTGGAGCTGATACTTCTGCAATTATTTGCTGACACAAAATATCCACCGGTTTTTCCGGCATTACAATCTGGTCCAATTTTCCCTGAACTACACTGTGGAACAGTGCTGTACACTCAACCAGGTCATCCCGGGTTAGCGGAAACAGGATCCCTTTGGGTATGCCTCTAACAGAGTGCCCACTACGGCCTACCCGTTGCAGAAAAGTGGCAATACTCTTGGGTGAGGAAAACTGCACAACCAGATCCACTGACCCCACATCGATACCCAGTTCCATGGACGCGGTGGCAACCAGAACTTTCAGGTCTCCAGCTTTCAACCTCTGTTCTGCGTTGTGCCTATGGTCCTTACTCATGCTGCCATGGTGGGAGCAAACACATCCTTCACCTAACCTCTCCGTTAGGGCCAGTGCTAGTCGTTCCGACAATCTCCGGGTATTAACAAACACCAGAGTGGTGTCATGGGACTCGATTAAATGTACCAGTCGTTGATACAGTTCATCCCACACCTCGTTACTCATCAAAGCTGATAAGGGTGAGAGGGGAACCTCGAGACTAATATTCAGTTTTCGACGATGCCCTGAGTCAACGATGACGCAATCCGCCTTTTTACCTTTCACATTGTTGTTGCCCACCAGGTAACGGGCCACCATCTCAATTGGCTTCTGGGTGGCTGACAGACCGATCCTCTGTAAACGGCCAGCCACCAGCGATTGCAGTCGTTCCATGGACAATGAAAGGTGTGACCCTCTTTTGTCACCAAGTAAAGCGTGGATTTCATCAATAATCACAGTTTTAGTATTTCGCAACATGTGGCGGCCACTGCCACTGGTAAGCAGCAGATAAAGAGACTCAGGAGTGGTCACCAATATATGGGGAGGATTCTTGGCCATTTTCCGGCGTTCGTTCTGTGATGTATCCCCGGTTCTGACAGCAACCTTGATGTCTACCGGTGCCTGACCATGTAAATGCAACTGTTCGGCAATACCGTTTAAGGGTACTTCCAGATTTCTGTGAATATCATTACTCAATGCTTTAAGCGGAGATATATAGACCACCTGTACGCCATCAGACAGGGAATTGTTCAAGCCCTGCTCAATCATGTCATTGATAACGCCATAAAAAGCGGCCAGGGTCTTACCGCTGCCGGTTGGTGCCGAAATCAGGGTATGGCGCCCTGCCTGTATAGCCGGCCAAGCGCTTTGCTGAGCTGGCGTAGGCACACCAATACAGTTTTCGAACCAGGCACGGCAAACAGGATTAAATTGACTAAAAGACATGGTTTCGGTTACCAGTGGCTGCTCTCAGGCTTTTCCAGCTAGTTTATAACGATTTTTGCACCTGCAGAAACCCGAGATCGAGAAAAGAGCTAAAGATCTGATTTTCCCGGCTTTTGTGTTAAGGCAAAATAAAAAATTATGAATTATGGTTTTCAACAGTTAGGATAAGTTAAACTGTACCCTTGTTGATCGTATTAACTGTGTCGACAAAAATTGGCCGCTCTCTTTGCCTGGGTTAAACAATGGCGCATTTATTAGTTCTCTTGATCAACATCATAAGCATTATCTTTGCCAGCGAATTAGCGAAGCAAAAGAGCCTGAATCGCAGATTCTGGTGTTTTTCGGCCGTGTTGGTAGGGCCATTAGTCTTACCTTTGTTGTATTTCCGCAATTCCTCCGCATAATAGGTACAAACCTCTGAACAAGTGAAGTAGTCATTATGAGCAAGTTGATGGATTCAGACCTTCCTGGGCGAATAAAGGAAAATCTCAAATTTTTCTGGCGCGAGAACCGGCAGTTTTTCTTTCTATTGTGTTGCATAGTGTTTTTCAAAAGCGCCATTGGCGATATCAGCTCCATATCTGGGGCATCTATGCAGCCAACCTTACTGGACGGCGACAAGGTCTGGCTCAATAAGCTGGCCTATGACATTAAGATTCCATTTACTGAAATAAGTCTGGCTTCAATTGCTGATCCAAAGCGGGGCGATATTGTGGTTTTTGATTCTAAAAAGGCCAAAAAAAGACTGGTTAAACGAATAGTCGGTCTACCTGGCGACACCATCCTTTTGCAAAAAAATAACCTGATAATAAATGGCCAGGCGGTTAACTATGAAATTGTGACAGAAGACCGGAATTCCATGATTATTATCGAAGAGCTGCCTGAACGCAGTCATAAGGCACAACTATCTCGAAACTACATCAGTCTATCTAATAGGAATTATGGTCCTGTCGATGTGCCGCCAGACCAATATTTTGTGCTGGGTGACAATCGTGATAACAGCTCTGACAGCCGGAAGTACAGTTTTATTCCACGCGGAGAGCTTATCGGCCGTTCCAGTTCAGTGATTTTTTCCTTGGATCCTGCCAATCGATATATGCCTAGAGCTGATCGTTTTTTTAGCGGGTTAGACTAACTCGAGAACGTGGATTCTTAACCAATTGCTTTACCCTGAAACACAGGACATTCTATTGATTTAGTAGCAGGGCGTGAAATACTTTGAATGTTTTTTGCTTAGCTAGCGGAATAAACTAGGCTAGGGAGGGTCTTATCAATATCGACAGCAAACCAAAGGACAGAAAATTTATGCAAATTCCTAAAACCGCCTTAAGGCTAGCTATAGCTGTGTTGACTTTTGCCTTTGCCCAGGTCTCATTAGCTCAGGATTTCGTCTGGGCACCAGATTTCCCCGTAGGGGAAAGCATTCCGGCAATTAATGCACCAGATCAAAATGGTGACATGAAATCCTTTGACGACCTGGTAGGTGAGAAAGGCCTGCTATTAATGCTCAGTCGCTCGTTCGACTGGTGACCTTTCTGTAAAGCTCAGCTCGTGCAGCTGACAGAGATTCAACAGCAGTTCCAGGCAATGGGCTTTGGTATCGCAACTATTACCTACGACCCGGTTGAACTATTAATGGAAGTGAAGGAAGACCAGGAAATCGAATTTACCTTGTTACATGATGAGGCAGTGACTCACATTAATGCTTTTGGCATCCGTAACCTGGATTACGAGCCCGGCGCCCGTGCTTATGGTATTCCCTATCCAGGCATATTCCTGATCGATACGGAAGGTGTAATACGTGCCAAGTTTGCCGAGGAAAGTTACCGTGTCAGACCAGATTTTACTGATATTCTGGAAGCGGCAGCCAAATTGTAAGCCCATGGCCAACTAAGTGATTTATACCGAAAACAGGAAGCATTGCTTCCTGTTTTTTTAGTTGGAACCTACGGCCAGTTATGCAGCACAAACGTGACAATTAATTTCTTCCTATCACGCCTGGCCTTGTGTACTCTCCCTTTTTCCACGAAAAATAGGGTCTTTCAGTGCGAAGTGATGCTGAGTTTGTCTACCACATTCAAATCAAACGATCTAATCCGGCTTTTTACTCTGCACGTCTTGGCTCTGACGAGTCTTGGTGCCACCGTTTCAATAGCCCAGCAAAACGAAGTCGACTATAAAATTCCGCGAATTAGCCAGGCTCCCCAGATTGATGGCGATATCGGCGAACTAGAATGGCAAGCCGCGAGTCGAATCACTCTTGATATTGAAACCAGCCCTGGGAACAATATACCCGCCAGCGTGATATCAGAAGCACTAATCATGGAAGACGGCGAAACATTATATGTCGCGTTCATTTCCTGGGATCCTGACGTTTCTGAAATCAGGGCTTTCTACCGCGATCGTGACGATGTGCGCAACAATGACCGAGTAGGCGTTATTTTGGATACTTTCAACGATGAACGCCGCGCCTATGAGTTTTATGTCAATCCCTTCGGTGTTCAAATGGATGCCATCAATGACGATGTCAACAATGACTATGACCGTTCGTGGAATGCTATCTGGGAAAGTGCCGGAAAAATCAATGAGGACAATTACACTGTTGAGATGGCGATCCCGCTAAAGCAGTTGCGTTTTACTTCGGGCCTGGACTTACAAACCTGGGGCATAGACTTTGTAAGGGAATATCCCCGCGGACGCGACTATCGAATCAGTAATAACCCTAGAGATCGGAATATTTCCTGTTACTTGTGTGACATCAAAAAGGCCCAGGGTTTTGAAGAACTTGAGCCAGGAAGAAACCTTGAAATAATACCTTCTTTTACTTCTACTTTAGAGGAAAATCGAGACAATCCGTCGGTTGACTCGTGGGATCGGGAGGACATCGATCCTGATGCGGGACTGGATATACGCTGGGGTATTAACCAGAACTTGTACCTCAATGCCACGCTGAATCCAGACTTTTCTCAGGTCGAGGCCGACAGGACACAACTGGATACCAACACGACCTTCAGTCTGTTTGTCCCAGAACGACGAACATTCTTTCTGGACGGTGCCGATTATTTCAACAGTTATTTGAATATCGTTCACACTCGAAATATTGCCGATCCCGATTATGGCGCCAAACTAACAGGAAAAACAGGTGACCACAGTTATGGATTGCTTACCGCAAACGATACCAACACCAGTTTTCTTATTCCCCATAGCTTGGGCTCCAGTGTCGCCTCATTGGGTGAGGAAGAGAGCGACATATCGATAATTCGGTATCGATATGATGTTTTTAACAATTCGGCAATTGGTGCAATTTATACTGACCGACGGGCCGACGGCTATAATAATACAGTCACTGGTATTGACGGCGTGTTCCAACTTACTAATAGCGACGTCCTGACGGTACAAAGTCTGCAATCGAGGTCAAAGTATCCATCAACCATTCAGGAAAATTTCGACCAGAAGCCCACCCTCAGTGATGAAACCCATATAGTTGACTATCGACACCGGGATAGTCGTTGGGACTGGTGGGCAAACTATGTCGATTACGGCAAGGACTTTAGAGCCGATCTTGGTTTTATCAATCGGGTGGATTTTCGACGGCTTACTCTTCGCGGCGGCCATACCTGGCGCTGGGATGATGACAGTTTCTTCAGCCGTATCTGGGTTGCTGCCGACTGGGACAAAACCCTGGATCAATCGGGGCTGGAGCTGGAGGAAGAAGTCGAATTCTTTGTGGAAATGGATGGTCCGCTGCAATCGCGCTTAAGTGGATTATTCGGCGGCAGCGATACTTATTTTAATGGTCAATATTTCGCTGAGCAGTTCAATCAGCTTCGCCTGAATTTCAGACCAAATTCAGACCTGTTTCTGAATATCTATTATCGGCTGGAAGATGTTGTGGATTTTGCTAACACTCAACTGGGGCGCTCGGTGCGCATCGGCCCCGAAATAACTTACAACTGGGGTCCACATTTACAACTCAACTTGCAACACACTTTGCAAAAGTTCGACGTAGACGGTGGCCGACTATTTACTGCCAATCTCACCGATGGACGAGCCACCTATCAGTTCAGCTCACGCAGTTTTTTACGTTTTACCCTCCAATATACTGACAAAGACCGCGACCAATCACTTTATACCAACCCGGTTCAGAGTCGGTCTAAGACCCTGTCCACACAATTGCTTTACAGTTACCGACTGAATGCTGCTTCGCGTTTTTTTATCGGCTATTCGGATACTGGGTTTCAAAACGATTCATACGATTCCATCGAAACAACAAATCGCACTATCTTCGCTAAATTGACCTACGCATGGCAGCCCTAATCGGTTGTTAATTATCGAACCCAACGGTTACACTTACCTGTCAACGTGTCGGCTTCAATACAATCTCAAACTCAAACTCAGTGGATTATGATCCGAAGAATTTACTTGGTGAGTGTTAGCCGCTAAGACTTCGAGCCCACGTATAAACACATGATCCAGAACGGAACCCAGAAATTTTACCCGATGATCTTCATCAAAACTAACGTGCTGAACATTCATAGTCGATACTGTTTCTAACAGGGTTTGCAGTCGACCTTCCCGCCAGGTATTGAAGTCGCCGGAAAACACCACTGGACCGGTGTGCACTGATAATACTTCCGTTACTTGCTGAATTTGCTGTCGGTAATCATCTAACCCAAAGCTGAAATTTACCGCATGTATATTTACAACTACCAGTGTTTCGTCGGAATCACTCAATGCATAACGGGTAATATTGGTTAATTTCGGTGTACCGAGCCAGGGCTCCATCGACTTCAGCCGACATCTGCCAATTGGCTCAACTTGGCTAAAGGTTGCCACACCGGATATTTCGCCTCCACTTATAAAACCGGGAGAAAAGGAGGAAAACTGTGTGCCTGAAAGTATGTCCAACAATCCCATGCTGACAGTGGCTTCCTGGATAAGCACCAGATGTTTGTCTGTTGAATAAGAACTCAGATCGTCAGACCAATTGCGTTTCTTGCCTTTTTTTATATTCCAATTGAGAATTTGAATTTTTTCTGAACTCAATTCATTCGCTAGATCGGGCTCGGACCAGGAGAGTACTGCTTTGCACTGTGCAATACCGAGAACAGGCTGCAAACCTCCCCCATAAGTTTTCAAACTCTCAGTACTATTCAATTCTGTTCGTCCGCCCAATGCGGAACAGGCCACAATCGACAGCGTGATGGCAATAATGCAGATAAATTGAATTATTCTAGTCATAGTGCAAATTCTATAGCAATCGCAGATGTGTAACTCGACAGCGCTACTGTTAATGGAGAAGTCGTGAGTCCGCCAGGGTGGAGCCAACGATTATAACAAAGCGTAGCTTTGTGTTCGCGTAATGACTGCAATCAAAGATTGCTGGCTGGTCAGTCCGTAAAGAGACTATCAATTTGCTTAAGGCGAATTGGTGGGCCCACCAGGACTTGAACCTGGGACAAACGGATTATGCGTCCGCAAGTTCAGCGTTCAGAACGAGACAAGAGTGCTGCCGCAGTAACATTTGCCGTCACG
>SMVB01280079.1_pt1 | contig 13592 bp, 11 predicted proteins | sample 2456461 | NCBI WGS metagenome assembly SMVB01 (sample SAMN11095934, study PRJNA526329) | marine sediment metagenome | biome: Marine sediment; feature: Surficial sediment; material: Deep marine sediment; isolation source: Hadal surficial sediment | place: Pacific Ocean | collected 2014-05 | depth...
AACGGACTTACCGATGCCGACGTTAGGCGGCCAGTCACCAGGACGTGGCGACTGCATGCCGGGTGGTGGCGGGGGCGGAATTGGCGCAGTACCGGGAGCGGCGGAAGATGATCCGCAGCTTGCAAGCGAGGTACCGATCCCCATCGCTGCCATCGTTCTCAACATCGCGGAACCGCCAACCGCCCTGCCGATGGCGGTCAGGAACTCACGCCGCCGCATGTCTTTCCGATCGGATATCATGCCGCCCCCCGGTATTATCAGTTTTGCCTGTTTTTCCCGAGAAGATCTTGCAAAACAGTACCTTATATTAAATATTCCGCTTTGTTGCGCGGCTTTAGCTGAGCAAGAAATTTGACACCGGCCCGCGGACAAAATTCCCGGTCAGGCGGACCCGGCGGCTCGGACCGGGCATAGGCACAGCCGTCCTTATGGTCTATTCTTGCCAATGCTGCCCGATTCAAGAATCACAGAATAACGCCGGGAGTCAGAATTGAACCGAAGTATTCCATTGCTTTTCATCGTGGCTGTCCTGTTATCCGGTTGGGCCTACTCGCACGCAAAAATGACGTCAACGGTCCCGGCCGACGGCGATTTTGTCTGCGCGCCTGAAAACCTGGTCCTGACCTTCGACAGCGTGGTGCAACTAACCGGTGTGGAACTCAAAACCGCAGAAGGCGACGACAGGGATCTCGGTGATTTTTCTGTTGAGCGGGCAAAGAGCTTCACTATCAGTGTCCCGAATACACTGCCGCCAGGTGAGTATTACGTCGTCTGGCGATCAATCGCCGCCGATTCGCATTTTTCGACGGGCGAGTTTTTCTTTACAGTCGTCACAGAGGTCAAATAATGAAAATAAATCATATCCTTATCGTTAGCGTCCTGTTTGCGACCGGGCCCTGTTTGGCTGCCTGGTCACTGGACAATGACGCCTCACAGGTCAGTTTCGTATCTGTTAAAGCTGGCGATGCCGGCGAAGTCCATCGATTTACGGAAATTTCCGGCGGACTTTCGGCCGAGGGCAGTGCGTTGGTGACGATTCAACTGGCCAGCGTCGACACACTGATACCAGTGCGCGACGAACGCATGCGCGAATTGCTGTTTCAGACCAATTTGTTCCCGACCGCAACATTAAGCACCGACATAGACATGGATGCTCTGGCAGCGCTGGAGCCTGGCGACAGTATGAACATGACCGCCAATCTCACGCTCGAATTGCATGGCCAGCAGATATCGCTTGTTACCGAAATGATCGTCGCCCGCTTGGGCTATCACAGGTTGATGGTGTCGAGCCGCAAGCCAGTCATCGTCAATGCCGCGAGCGTGGATCTTGTAAAGGGCATCGAATCGTTACGGGCGATCGCCAATTTGCCGAGCATCAGCAAGGCGGTGCCTGTTTCATTCGTGCTTACGTTCGACGAAGACTGACCAGTATGCATGTAACGGACTCCAGGTTTGTGCGGCCTGCGATCATCGCCGTCACGATGATATTTTCCGTTGCTATTGCCAGGGCCGAACCGCCGGCGCCGGCCGATGTCTTCGGTTTTCAACCCGGTGATGATTACAAACTGGCCAGTTACCAGCAGATGGAATCTTATTACCGCCAGCTCGCCGCCGAAAGCGACCGCGTGCAACTGCGCGAGATCGGCGAATCCGTGCTGGGGCGAACTCTTTATTTGTTGACGATCTCCAGCGAGGAGAATCTCGCCAACCTTGAAAAGTACCGGGCCATCAGCGAACAACTGGCGCGCGCGCGGATCGACATAGAAACCGCGGAGGGGTTGGCCAACGAGGGCAAAGCGGTCGTCTGGATCGATGGCGGCTTGCATGCCACCGAACTTGCCCACGGGCAAATGATGCCATTACTCGCGCATCGGGTCGCGACCGAGGAATCTGCAGAAATGCGGCAGATCCGTGACAACGTCATATTCCTGCTGATGCCCGTCATGAATCCGGACGGACTGGAAATCGTGCGCAAGTGGTATGAAAGTCAGCTCGGCACGCCGTTTGAACAAACCAATCCGCCCGAGCTGTACCACCACTATGTCGGTCACGACAACAATCGTGACTTCTTCATGAACAACATGCCGGAATCCAAAGCTGTTGCGCAGGTGATCTATGACGAGTGGTACCCGCAAATCGTATACAACCAGCACCAGAGTTCACCGGGCTATGCCAGAATCGTTATTCCGCCCTACTCCGATCCTGTCAATCCGCTCATTCATCCGGGAGTGACGACCGGCGTGAACGAAATCGGCAGCGCGATGGGTAATCGCTTTGCACTGGAGAACATGCCGGGCGCGATTGCGGATGTCGGCTTCTCGATGTGGTGGAACGGCGGCATGCGCACTGTTCCTTATTTCCACAACATGATCGGCATCCTGACGGAAACGGGTCATGATTCTCCCTCACCGCGCTTCTACGACCCGAAAGTATTTCCGAAGATGCTCGCGGTGCGCGCTAACCCGCGCGGCGTCGGCATCGTGGTCGAAGAAGACTCCAGCGGCGTGCCCGATGCGCGCGTACTGTATCCCTCCCCGTGGCGGGGCGGCGAGTCGCACTTCAATGAAGCGGTCAAATTCATGGTGACCGGTTCAATCGCGGTCCTGCGCGCCGCAGCCGATTCGCGCCTGAAATGGCTGACGAATATTCACCGGATGGGGCAGGACGCGATTGCGGCAGGAATGAAGGGTACCCGCTATTACGTCATTCCTGCGGAACAACCACATGATGACGAAGCACGAAACCTGGTCAACCTGCTACTTGAAGGCGGAATCGATATCTACCGGGCAAACGAATCGTTCCGTGCCGCTGGCAATCGCTATCCAGAGGGGTCCTTTATCATCGATTCGGCACAGGCATTCCGGCCCTACATTGTCGATTTGCTCCAGAAACAGACCTACCCCGACACGCGACTGGACCCCAGCGGTGTAAACAAGCCTCCGTATGACATCACCGGCTGGACATTGCCGATGCAAATGGGCGTGGACGTTGAATTCATCAGCGACGAATTTGCGGTGGACGCGACTCGTGTGGACAGGCTGGTCAATGCCGGGCCGGGCGAGATTCGCGGCAACGCCGGATTTGCTTACGCGCTCAGTCATGCCAGCAACGCAAGCATCAAAGCCGTCAATTCTTTGCTGCGCGACGGTGAAAGCGTTTCCTGGTCAAATGAGGCGTTTCGTGCCGGGCGCACAACATTCGACGCCGGTACGTTCGTCATTGAGTCGACCGGAGCCCAGACTGCAGCGCGGGTCGAAGCACTTGCTGCCGAACTGGGGCTTGACTTCACCGGGCTCAATTCCAGCCCGTCCGCTGATCTTTCAGCCTTGAGATTGCCTCGCGTTGGCCTGTACAAATCCTATGTTGCATTCATGGACGAGGGCTGGACACGCTGGCTGCTCGAGGAATACGGCTTCGCTCCCGTCTCCCTAACAGACGAAGACGTCCAATCCGCTGATCTTTCCAAATTCGACGCGATCGTTATCCCGCACCCGGATGGCCGCGTGTTTTTCAAAGACAACGTCGACAAGATCCTGACCGGTCATGCACCCGGAACGATGCCGGATGAATATGTTGGCGGACTTGGTCTCGAAGGCGCTTACGCGCTGCAGAAGTTTGCACAGGAAGGCGGTACCATTGTGACGCTCGGGGATGCGAGCAGCTTTGCGATTGCCCAGTTTGGTCTGCCGATACGAAATATCGTTGCAGGCGCATCATCGCAGGATTTTTCGATCCCCGGTTCCCTGCTTCGGGCAACAGTCGATACCACCGATCCGCTGGGCTACGGCATGGCAGACGAGGTGGCCGTCAATTTCGTCAACGGTGCGGCCTTCGATATCCTCGGACAGGCCGGTTGTGTTGATGATCTTCTGAACCAACGTCACTGCCGGGAAGTGACACGCGGTGGCAGACCCCTGAATCAGGCGCCAGCGGTGGGGCGCTTCGACAGCATTGTTAATTACGCGGCAGAAGAGGTCCTGATGAGCGGCTGGGCCACCGGCACCGAACATATCGCCACGAAGTCCGCGATGGCGCGGATACCGCATGGAGACGGAGAAATCATCGTATTCGGATTTCGGCCACAGTTTCGCGGTCAGCCAAGGGGCACCTACAAGCTGCTCTTCAATGCGCTGCATGCGGCAACGATCGATTAAGCGCTGCCGGTGTTCTAGATTCGAAGGCGGTAGCCGGTCTTGAAGATCAGCCAGATCGTGATGAGACAAGCGATGAGAAAGCCGCAGGTCATCGCCAGACTCAGCCCCACGGCAACGTCGGCATTTTCGAAAAAACTCCAGCGGAATCCGCTAATCAGGTAGACCACCGGGTTGAACAGGGTGACCGTTTGCCAGACTGGTGGCAACATGCTGATTGAATAGAAGCTGCCACCGAGGAACGTCAGTGGCGTAATAATCAAAGTTGGCATGATTGCCAGCTTCTCCCAGTTATCCGCCCATATCCCGAGAATGAAGCCAAACAGGCTGAACGTGACCGCTGTCAGTACCAGGAACAACACCATCCAGACCGGGTGGGCAATATTAAAGTCCACGAACAAGGTCGCTGTGGCCAGGATAATGCCGCCGAGAATGATCGACTTGGTGGCCGCGGCGCCGACATAGCCGAGAATAATTTCCACGAAAGATACCGGCGCAGATAACAGCTCGAAGATGGACCCTGCATATTTTGGAAAATAAATTCCGAATGACGCGTTGGAAACACTTTCCGTCATCAGGGAAAGCATGATTAATCCTGGCACGATAAACGCACCGTAGCTGACGCCGTCGATTTCCGTGATGCGTGAACCGATCGCAGCGCCGAATACGACAAAATAGAGTGAGGTGGAAATGACCGGCGAGACGATGCTCTGAAGAAGCGTGCGACCCATACGCGCCATTTCGAATTCGTAAATTGCTTTGACAGCGTGCCAGTTCATCGGATTTTGTTCACCAGGTCGACGAAAATTTCTTCCAGTGAACTTTGTGTGGTCTTTACATCGTGAAATTTGATCCCGGCGGCGCTCAGGTCGCCGAGCAGTGCCGTGATACCCGTGTGTTCCGCCTGCGAATCATAGGTATAGGTCAACTCCATGCCATCCTTGGCGACATCAAGCGCATATGACTCCAGTTGCGGGGGAAGCTCGCCTAGCTGCTCCTGAAGCTCGAGTACCAGTTGCTTACTGCCTAGTTCCCGCATCAGGCGCGCCTTCTCCTGCACAAGTATGATTTCACCGTGATTGATGATCCCGATGCGGTCGGCAATCTGTTCGGCTTCTTCAATATAATGCGTCGTCAGGATGATGGTGACACCGGATTCGCGCAGGCCTCGTACGACATTCCACATGTCCTGGCGCAATTCCACATCGACACCGGCGGTTGGCTCATCGAGAAACAGGATCTGTGGCTCATGGGACAGTGCCTTGGCGATCAGCACCCGGCGTTTCATGCCGCCAGATAAGGTCATGATTTTACTGTCTTTTCTATCCCACAGGGACAGCGACTTCAACACCCGCTCAAGGTGCCCGGGAGCGGCCGGCTTGCCGAACAGGCCCCGGCTGAAGCTGAGGGTCGCCCAGACCGATTCGAAGGACTCCGTAACGAGTTCCTGCGGCACCAATCCGATCATCGATCGGGTGGCGCGAAACTCGCGGACGATGTCATGTCCGTCGACCAGCACCTTGCCACTGGACGGATTTACGATCCCACAGATAATGTTGATAAGCGTCGTTTTGCCGGCGCCATTGGGGCCGAGCAACGCAAAAATTTCCCCTCTGTGAATTTCCAGGCTGACACTATTCAGCGCCTGAAATCCGTCATCGTAGGATTTCGAAAGATTCTCGACGGAGATGATTGTCTGCATCAGTCAGATCGACCTCTCGCACAGGCCCGTACGAAATATTCTCGCCCGCTGGGGCGGGCTCCTACGGATTTTCCTAAAGATAACCGTAGGAGCCCACCCCAGCGGGCGATAGCAAAACGGTGGCTCATTATCTCATGTCGTTGTCATGTCGAACTTGGCTGTCCCGGTTGGCAGCGGCTCTCAATACTTCCTCAGTTCTCCGAGTTCTGCCTTTTGCTTGTCTACCATAGCCTCAACATCGGCCAGCAATTGTTTTGCGTCGTAGACAATGCCGTCCTTGATCGTGATCCTGACACCGCCGACGCGCTCCGGTTTGCCGGTTTCTTCATTCAGACGTACCGCGCCGGTCCCATAAAGTACTTTCATGTTGGCGACCGGATTTTCATCGATAATGATGAGATCGGCGAGAAGCCCCGGACGTATTACGCCGAACTCAATATCCTGTCCTTTTGGATTGTAAAGGGCCTGTGCGCCATACATCGTTGCCGAACGAATGACCTCGAGCGGATGGAAGCCGGCTTCCTGGAGCATTTCCATTTCCAGGATCGTGCCGAAGCCATAAAGCTGATAAATAAACCCGGAGTCTGAACCAACAGTGACGCGGCCACCCATGTTCTTGTAGTCGTTAACAAACTGCATCCACACGCGATAGAAATTTTTCCAAGCGATCTCATCCGCAGTCGTCCAGTCAAACCAGTAGGCGCCGTGACTTTCGCGATTCGGTGTGTAGAAATCCCACTGCGTCGGCAATGAGTATTTACTGTGCCAATCAGCATTACGCGCACGCATGACGTCACGACCCGCTGAATAAATAGTAAATGTTGGATCGAGCGTGAAATCCAGCGCTTTGAATTCCTCGAGCAGTGCATTCCACTTTTCCGATCCCCGGCCTGCAATCAGGTTCCATTGCCGCGCCACCTGCCCGAACCGATGTTGTTCATTGTTGTAATTCATGTCCACCGGCCAGGGCTGCACGTCATGGTTCTCGTACATTGCCTCGAACAAACCATAGTAATGCGTAACCGTACCGAGACCGAGCCGGGCGGCATCCTGTGCATTCATCTGTGCTACGCCCATCTGCCCGAGATGTGCGGTCGTGCCGAGACCCAGTTCCCTCGCCTCATCAATCAGGGCTTTCATGATTGCCGGGCGATGTGATTTGAGCTTCAATCCGTCCACTCCCTCGCGTGCGACATAGCGCACCCATTCCCTGGCGGCGTCCGCTGTAAGAATCTCCACATCGTCGTATTTCTCACCGGAACCCAGCGTGTGATAGGCAAACATCCTGGGCGCGACTATCTCGTTTTTTGCGCTGCGTTCTTTTTCCGCCAGTGCAAACTCAAGACTACCGCTCGGGACTCCGCGAATCGTCGTAATGCCGTGGCCCATCCACAGCTTGTAACTGTACTCAGCCTGCGGCGCCTTGCTGCTGCCACCCGTGTGCGTATGCATGTCGATAATGCCGGGCATCACATATGAGCCATGCGCGTCAATCTCACGCGTCGCGTCCGTCGGACGCTCTTCTTCGTCGATCGGCAATCCCGGATAGCCGACTGACTCAACCTTGGTGATACGATTATTTTCGATAACGATGTCCACCGGCCCTATCGGTGGTGCACCTGTACCATCTATCAAGGTTGCACCCCTGATAATCAGCCGCTCGAATGGTCCCTCACCTTCGCCCTCCTGGCGATCCGGCGCAGGAATCATTACCGGATCTTCGTCCTGTCCCAAAACTGGCAGGGCAAATACAAGCATGGCCAGCATCGTCAAAAACTGGCCAACCGTTTGTCGAGACTTGAATACGCTCACAATGTGTCCCCCGATTATTGTTGTTATTGCGCCTTGCCGCATGATAGCGGGTTTCTCAGAAAAAGGTGCCGCGTCACTGCTGCCCCATAAACTCATTGCCGGCGTTAGAAATTCGCGGCTGAAGCCGCTCCCACGTTACTAAGTAGACCTGTGGGAGCGGCTTCAGCCGCGATTGCGCGTAGCCGTTCCCAGCAAGTGATGCCGGGTTTATTTACGGCCATTTACCCAGTCAGCATCGACCTGCAGGCAATGAATCCGCGCTATAGTATCGCGCATGATCACGAACTGCTGGTCCTTTTAGCTGGAGCACGCATTTGGAAGGTCACAATCGTGAAAGATAGATTCGCCTCGATCAACTCCTGGCTAATGGTCTTCGCCATGGTATTCGCCAGCTGGAACGCTGATGCAGTGGCAGACACGCCTGGCAACGAACTTCGCGTTGACGGGACACGACTGAACGCGACGATGGAGCACATGAAGACCTTCGGCATGAGCGATACCGGCGGCTCAACCCGTGTGGCTTACAGTGATGAGAATCGGGTCGCACTGTCCTATCTTTCCGCACTCATGCTGCAGTCCGGCCTGATGCCGCGAATCGATGTCGCCGGCAACCTGGTCGCCCGGCGCAAGGGCACGGTAGCCGGGCTTGCGCCGATCGTGTCCGGCTCTCATATCGACACTGTGCCGAACGGAGGTCACTACGACGGCATCGTCGGCGTGATGGCTGCGATTGAGGTTGCCCGCACTCTGTTCGAGGCTGGCCATGATCTCGATCATCCGCTCGAAATTGTCGTGTGGAGCAACGAAGAGGGCGGAAAAACCGGCAGTCGTTCCTATATGGGTTCGGTTGCAGAGCGGGAACTGGGACTCCTGAGTCTCGGCGACAAGACTATCGGAGACGGCATCAGCTTCCTGGGCGGCTATCCCGATCGACTGGCGGAAAATGCCCGGAATCGCGGCGATATCTCCGCTTACATCGAACTGCACATCGAGCAGGGTGCCATTCTCGACAGGGAGGGCATCTCCATCGGCGTTGTTGAAGGCATCGTCGGCATCAAGCGCTGGAACATTACTGTCGACGGATTCGCCAACCATGCGGGAACCACGCCGATGGACCAGCGCCAGGATGCGCTGTATGTAGCCGCGCTGATCGTCGCGGAAGTACGGCGAATCATCACCGCAGAATCCGGCAAGCAGGTTGCTACTGTCGGGCGGCTGCAGGTACATCCTGACGTACCAAATGTGATACCGGGGCAGGTCGTATTCAGTCTCGAGATTCGCGATCTCGATATGGACAAGGTCGATCAGTTGTTCAGCCGCATCAGGGATTCGGCGACAGCATTGGCCGAGACGAACGACACAACAGTTGGCTTCGATCAGTACTACGAATCACCAGCCGTGATCACAGATGAACGCATCAAAAAAATTGTCAACGAGGCTGCCGACATTCTGGGCCTGCTTTCGTTGCACATGCCAAGCGGCGCCGGACATGACGCACAGAGCATGAAGCACATCGCACCGCTCGGCATGATCTTCGTTCCAAGCAAGAAAGGCATCAGTCATGCGCCAGGCGAGTTTACCAGTGAACAGCAAATCACCGACGGTGCGAATGTGCTGTTGCAGACGATTATCGCACTCGATGCTCTCTTCGACTGACGCTTGTCAGGCAACGGAGTACGCTGGGCAGTATTAGTCGCTGTTCTACCCGGAATTTCGGGCGTCGCAACCACCCTTTCCAGATTAATCTGCCTCCTTGTATTTCATCAGCGCGTCGAATACGTCATTGACGTATATTTTACATGGTTATCACTGAAACTCGGCCGTTTCAGCGTGTTCGTGATAGCTACTACACTGGAAATGAATTCGGGGAATTAACGTACGCTCTCTTTCATCGACCGAAACTCGGCGTGGTAATTCCTGGAACAGGCGAACAAAATGCGACGAATGATAGAAAATGACGACGAAGAGTAAACGAGACATTGGTGCCAAAATCCTTGATGGACTGCGGGACATGCAGGCACACAGGCAGGGCAAGCTGCGACTGCGTACGCGCAGGCTCAGATCCCTGAACGGCAAAGACGCAAAACGAATACGCAAGAAACTTGGATTCTCACAGTCGGTCTTTGCGGCGTTACTCGGTGTCAGCCTGCGGACATTGCAGGAATGGGAACAGATGCTACGTGAGCCCCGCGGTCCGGCGCAGGCATTGCTAAGAGTTGCCGATTGACATCCGGAGGCGCTGCTATAAACGAGCGCAACGACTCACGCTCAGGCCTGAAATACTTCCTGTCCCCCGGCTAATTTGCAGGCGATCGGCGGATAAGCAGCCACACGCCGTAGGTCAGTATTGGCAATACGTAAATCAGCAGGAATGCCCAGGTAATCGAGCCATAACCCTGCGCAACGAGGTTGGTGAGGCCGATCGCGTCGGCCAGCACGACGGCTATAAAAAGAATTAAAAACGCTGTGGCCGGACGCATCCAGTCAGGCATGCGGATGCCTTTCTCCGCAAAAGTGTGGTCCAGGCGCTCGTTCACACCATGAATCAACGCGGCACCGGTTTCGACGAAAGTCCCGAACAACACGATTGGAAAAAGATACACAAAAACGTTAGCGCCGCTGAGGGCGTTGATCAATATTGTCACAGGCAACCTGCCACCATCTTCTTCGGCGATCAGCGTATCGTATTGCCCGATCATCGCAATGAAAAAGAGGGCGGCCGGCAGCATGCCGAAAATTCCGCCGAGAAATCCAGCCGTGAGCGCTTCGCGCCGCCGTTGTAAGTGCCGGAGACAAAAGAGGATTGCCGGTATGGCCGCCAGGTTATAGCCTGAGTAAGCAACGCCACTTTGCAGCCAGCCCGGAGTTATTGTCGCCGAGTGCAGGTTATCCAGAATCTGCTCGCCGTGCTGAACCAGGTGCCAGCCGAGAAATGTCAAATACGTGGCGTACAGGACGAAAGACCACAGCGCGAGAAATTTTTCAACCGCGGTCGTTCCGTAGAAAACCAGCAAGGCAATCAGGATCATGATGCCCGCGGTACCCAGGAAGGCCGGAAGGCCGAAAGTATCGCGCAGAATATCACCGGCGGCTGCGCCAACAATCGAGATCACGAGTATCATCAATAACACGTACAGGATTTCGTACAGTGGCCATAAGGGACCGAGTAGTGCTTTGAAAAATCTGCGATAGTCATATAGCCTGAATTGCCTGGCAAACTCGAATGAAGCCATGAGCACGATGCTGAATATGACCGTTGTGACGGCTATGCCGAGGAGCCCACCGATCGGCCCCAGGCCGAGAAAGAATTGCTCCAGTTCCTTGCCGGAGCCATAGGCTCCGGCGACAATCACCGACTGGAATATGAAGCCCGGCAGCAGGTAACGCTGGAACCAGCTGTTTTTCATGTTGTGTTTATGCCCATAACCCGGGGCTGAATGGTTTGACCTGCCCGCTTTCATATTTTAAAGCGTGAGCGCAGTCTTCTGCCTGCAACAGGGGACCGTCGATGTCGACGTACCGGCAACGCTGCGCGATGACGAACGCCGGCGCCATTGCCAGGGAGGAACCGAGCATGTTACCGACCATCAGGTCGAATCCCATTGACTCCGCCTGCAATGCAAGGGCGAGAGCTTCCGTGAGCCCGCCCGTCTTGTCCAGTTTGATGTTGATGATCTGGTACAGGCCGGCAAGCCTGTCCAGGTCCGCCCGGGTGTCACAGGATTCATCCGCACACAGTGGAATCGGAGACTCGTATTCTCTGAGTGATTCATCAATGGAAACTTCGAGAGGCTGCTCAATCATCTCGACTTTCAGCGCCTTGAGGCCCGCCGCATAGTTGTCCAGATCGTCGGCCGTCCAGGCCTGGTTGGCATCGATTACGATCGCGGCATCCGGCGAACCGTTCTGGATTGCGGAAAGCTGCTCGAGCGGGTCGCCAATGCCGACTTTTACCTTGAGAATCGGGAAATCGGCATGCGCCGCCGCGTCTTTTTGCATATTTTCCGGGCTATCGATGCCGACCGTATAGACCGTGGTCACCGCATGCGGCTGCCAGCCGAGCATTTGCCAGACGGTGCGCCCTGACTGTTTCGCTTCGAGATCCCACAACGCGCAGTCCACAGCATTGCGCGCGCCACCTGGCCCCAATATCTGCTGCAGCTCATCCCGGCTGATGCCATCTGCGATCTGCGGCACGACCGCCTCGATCTGCTCTCTGATCGAATCAATCGTCTCGCCCTTGTATGTCACGCCGGCCGCTTCGCCCGATCCCGTGTGTGTGCCGTCAGAAATATGGCACAGTAGCGTTTCGGCATGAGTTTGTTCTGCGCGCGAAATCCTGAACGGCTTGCGCAACAACCAGGTTTTAGGCTCGAGCTTTATTTCGTAAGGCAATATTCGTCTCCGGATCAGAAGTTCTCGTCGAGATAGCCGACAATCGGGCCAACCCCGGTAGCGACCGGATCGACACATGGTAATCCCGTCAGCTCCGACAGTTCGCTTAAGAGCGATTCACGTTCATCGGCATCCATCGCCGACGTATTGACACTAACGCCCGCGCAGCGGATGTCGGCATTGGTCACGTGTCCGCAAACGATAGTCTGTTCAATCAGCGTCGGAATATCCGGCAACAGGCATTCGGGAAATGCTTCAACATACTTCCGCCCGGCAGCATGGCAGACGACGAATGCATCCGGCTGGGATCCATGCAACAGGCCCAGCGTCACCGCAGCGTACCCCGGGTGAAACAGTGACCCCTGCCCTTCGATGACATCCCAGTGATCGGCATCGTTATCCGGCGACAGAATTTCCGCGGCGCCGGACACAAAATCCGACACCACGGCATCGATCGGAATGCCGCCCCCGGCGATCATGATTCCGGTCTGCCCGGTCGCCCTGAAATCCGAGTTCCAGCCACGATCCTTCATCTCTTTTGCGATCGCGAGTGCCGTATACTTTTTGCCGACGACACAATCCGTGCCCATCGCCAGCAATCGTTTGCCTGACCTCTTTGCTCCAGTGCCAACCGGCAGGTCAGGTGGCGGCGACCTGACGTCGATCAGCGCAACAGCCTTACTGGCTGCCGCCTCTGCAAGCCCGGGGACTTCGGTCAGCGACGAATGGGTGCCTGCGCAAATGTCGAGACCCGCATCCACCGCTTCGAACAGCGTAGCCACCCAATGCCCGGGAATGGTGCCGCCGACGCCAGCCACCCCCCAGATCATCGTTTCTGCCCCCGCGGCTCTGGCTTGCGCAGGCGTCATATCCGGAAGCCCCAGGTCGACGCCTGATCCTGGCAGCCGATACTGGCCGGTACAGAGTTCGGGCCGCCAGTGTGCTATTCCCAGCCCGGTTTTGGCATGTGTTTCCTCCGGCTCATCGCCGAGGAAAATCAGGTAAGGAGATTTTATGTCGATCTGCATTTCCGTCATTTATGTTCTTTGCTATGCGGCAAACAGGGCAATTCCGAATAGCCGTTGCATGATGAGTATCAGGGACATTCCCGTGAATACGACCAGGCTTAACCAGCCAAACCAGGTGGCAAACGTTGACGGGTAAAAGACCTTGTCGTCCTTGCGAATAATCGTCAGGCAATAGTAAAGATTCAAAAAGAATATTACCGGTGCTACGAAAAAAGCGAGCGCAGACGCAAGCAAAACGAGGTAAACAGGACGTGGCAGGCCGGCGATGATAGCAACCGATGTAACGAGCGAGAAAAACATGGTTGCCCGGTAAATATTATATTCCGAATACCAGGTCTTGCGTTGCTGCTCGCTCAGCTCTTCGCGACTCGTCCTGGGTAACGATGCGGTACTTCGAAACAGATTCCGGCAACAGGCGCCAACAACGCGTGGCCAGCCGTCAAAGTAATTGAACGCCGTTGAATAGGTCGCCGCAAGTGCGCCTATTAGAAAAATGATCATCAG
>SMVB01346521.1_pt1 | contig 13591 bp, 13 predicted proteins | sample 2456461 | NCBI WGS metagenome assembly SMVB01 (sample SAMN11095934, study PRJNA526329) | marine sediment metagenome | biome: Marine sediment; feature: Surficial sediment; material: Deep marine sediment; isolation source: Hadal surficial sediment | place: Pacific Ocean | collected 2014-05 | depth...
ATAGATATAACATCACCAGTGAGGAGGACCTTAAAAATGCCGCCACACGCTTAGAAACATACATCCAGAACCGCCACGAAGTGGGGGAAAGCAACGAAAGGAATGAGGAAAAGGTTACATTTATGGTTACACCCGCCCTTCTAGCCTGTAAGGAAACTATGTTAGATGATGGGCAAGTGGTTGATATAGAAGGGGGAAACATGGCGCGCCCGACAGGACTCGAACCTGTAACCCTCGGTTCCGAAGACCGATGCTCTATCCATTGAGCCACGGGCGCATCCGTAGGTCTTTTTCACTTATTTGGGTGATCCTGTCAACTACTCGGTTAACGGGAATGACCTGTGTATTTGACACATTCCTTCAGTACGATTCGGGAGGTGGAAGATCGACCTCTGGCTTGTTCGTTTCGGGAAGGATTTTCTCGAGTCGCTGGTGGAATTCCCGAATCCGGTTTTGTTGCTGAGGGGTATATTGAACTTTTTCTTCTTTGTGGAGCCCAACCAATTGTTCAATTGATTGAAGCAGGGGGGGCACGGCATCCAAAACACGTCCGGCTTCAAACGCTTCGAGTGAGTCAATAAAAAATGACGTCAGGACTTTATACGTGATTCCCGCCCGGTCTCGAAAGCGATAGACGATACTTTCATATCCCTCAACGGTTTCTTCACTAGGACGCATTCCACTCTGATTCACCATAAATGATGTGGCGGGAACTTTCGCCGCAAAGGTTGCCAGGGTAGCAAGGAGTTCGCCAAAGGTATCAATCACTTGGTCAGCATCGTAGTCTTTTTCCCGACTCATGGCTTTTGTCTTCCTCTGTTCTGTTTCGGTTCGGTTTTCATGATGGCGCGTATCTGCTGGATGGTGTCTTTCATATCAGCAGGCATGGGTGCAGAAAACGAGATCTCTTGCTGGGTGACGGGATGCACAAAACCTAAGACTTTTGCATGGAGCATCACCCGAGGGATGAGAATGTCTTCCAGAGATGAGACCCGTTTTCCTCCATAAGTTGGATCTCCGAGAATCGGGCACCCGATGGCCGAAAGATGAACGCGCAATTGATGCGTTCGCCCCGTTTTGGGAAACAAATCTACGGTTGAAGCCATTGTAGCAAACCGTTCGGTGACTCGATAGACCGTTGCCGAGGCTTTGGGCCGTGTGGTCCGGGCTGAAAACTTTTTTCGTTCTTTCGTGTCCCGACCAATGGCCAATTCGATACTGTCTTCGTGCCGTTTGGGAACGCCCCAAATCAGGGCTTCATAGACCCGCGAGATCGAATGCCGTTTGAACTGGGCCGCCAGATTTGCGTGAGCTTGATCTTGTTTGGCAATCACCATGACACCTGTGGTGTCTTTGTCTAACCGATGAACCAGCCCTGGCCGTTCTTTTCCCCCGATGTTGGATAGCGAGCCCTCTTCGGTTTTTAAATGATGAAGGAGCGCATTCACCAGCGTTCCGGACCAATGACCTGGAGCCGGGTGGACCACTAAGCCTGCCTGTTTATTGAGGACTAACAGTGCGTCATCTTCATAAAGGATTTCAAGGGGTATGGGCTCTGGCTCAATGTCTAACGGCTCCGCCCGCGGAACTATTAGAACAATACGATTGCCAGGTTTGATTTTATGACTGGGTTTAACGGTCTGACCATCGACGGTAATATGACCATCGAGTATCAGCCGTTGCAGAATGGTCCGGGAAAAGTCGGGATCCCGATTAACCAAAAAATGGTCTAATCGTTTGGGACTTTCTCCGGCTGTGACAATGATTTCCGTCCGCGTTTCAACATGCGGCATGGAAGATGGGATCCCGTGAGGGGTGAATTGTTAGAGCTCGCGCGAGCCCTTATGAGTGGCCTGGTTTATTCTGCAGCCGCTCGGCTACTTTTTGTCGAAGTCGAGCTTTTTCTAGGATGACTTTGGCCTCTTCGACTTCAGAGGGGATTCCTCCACGTTCCAAATGTTCTTCAGCTTTGGCCACTGCGGCTCTGGCCCGTTCAACATCAATGTCTTCAGCCTTCTCCGCAATCTCAGCTAAGATGGTTACTTTTGTCGGCGTGACTTCCGCAAAGCCCCATAATACCGACATGTATTGGGTCTCCTCCCCAATCCAATATTGTAACTCTCCAATGCGAAGCGTGGTCAGAAAATGGCAATGGCCAGGCAGCACGCCAAAATCACCATCCGTACCCGGGGCTGACACTTGGTTAACGTATTCGCTAAAAAGCAGCTTTTCCGGGGATACGACTTCTAACAAAAATTTCCCGGCTTGAGCTGCTTCCTTGGATGTCGCCATTATGTTTTGTACCCTAATTTCTCAGCTTTTTCGATGGCTTCTTCGATAACCCCCACCATATAGAACGCTTGTTCCGGCAGGTCATCATGCTTACCTTCGACGATTTCTTTGAAACTGCGAACGGTGTCTTTCAGCTTGACATATTTTCCTGGAGTGCCTGTAAAGGCTTCGGCTACATGGAATGGCTGGGACAGGAACCGTTGAAGTCTACGGGCTCGGGCCACGGTTTGTTTGTCTTCTTCCGACAACTCATCCATCCCTAAAATGGCAATGATGTCCTGCAGGTCTTTATACCGTTGAAGCGTCACTTGAACCTGTTGGACAACGGAGTAATGTTCTTCGCCAAGAATAAAGGGATCAAGAATTCGCGAGGTTGAGTCCAACGGGTCAACCGCCGGGTAGATGCCTAACTCAGCCAATGAGCGCGATAACACCGTGGTCGCATCCAAGTGAGCAAAGGCCGTGGCAGGCGCGGGGTCGGTGAGGTCGTCAGCCGGAACGTAAATGGCTTGCACCGAGGTGATCGACCCCTTCTTCGTCGAAGTAATCCGTTCTTGCAGCTCACCCATCTCGGTTCCAAGAGTAGGCTGATACCCTACGGCAGAGGGCATGCGCCCCAACAACGCCGATACCTCTGACCCGGCTTGGGTAAAGCGGAAAATGTTATCGATGAACAAGAGCACATCTTGGTTTTCTTCATCCCGGAAATATTCGGCGATGGTGAGTCCAGTCAGACCGACACGTAGTCTCGCACCAGGTGGCTCATTCATCTGTCCATACACCAACGCGGCTTTGGACTTGGTAAAATCTTTGGGATCGATGACTTTAGAGTCTTGCATTTCATGCCACAGGTCGTTCCCTTCGCGAGTCCGCTCTCCCACTCCTGCGAATACGGAAAATCCACCATGGTGCAACGCGATGTTATTAATCAGCTCCATGATGATGACGGTTTTGCCGACACCGGCGCCACCAAACAATCCGACCTTTCCGCCTTTGGCATAGGGCTCCAACAGGTCGACGACTTTGATTCCCGTCTCTAACACTTCGGTTTTAGTTTCTTGATCTTCCAGGGGCGGGGCTTCACGGTGAATGGACCACCGTTTTTTTGTTTGAATTGGGCCAAACCCGTCAACGGGATCTCCTAAGACATTCACTACGCGCCCTAAGGTTTCCCGGCCAACCGGAACGGAAATAGGAGCGCCGGTATCTTTGACTTCCATCCCACGAACCAACCCATCTGTCGAGGACATCGCGATCGCGCGAATTCGATTTTCTCCCAAGTGTTGGGCGATTTCGAGAGTCACTTCCGTTGCCGCCTGACCCGTTTGCTCATTAGCCGGTTGATTAATTTTGACGGCATTTAAAATATTGGGCAGATGGCCTGGTGGAAACTCCATATCCACCACTGGTCCGATGACTTGAATAACTTTTCCTGTTTCGGTACCCACTTGATGACTCCCTTTCGATATAGTGAAGGGTGAAAAGGAATGGGTAAAAGGTTAGGGAAATGAATTATTCTATAACCCTGTACTCATCACGCTTCGCCCATGACTAAGGACCTGCGAGAAAATAACTTGAGCAATCTCCCATCCAATCTTCGGGCCATCTTTGAACGGGCCTCAATCGAAAACCCCTCACCATAGCTGTGCTATGCATCGAGTTTTTCTCAATCGTTCCGTCCAAATCCGACCCAAATCTTGGCGCGATATTGCTCAAGTTATTTTCTCGCAGGTCCTAAGCTGTCTATTTTAATGCTTCCGCCCCACCGACAATATCCATCAACTCTTTGGTAATCGCTGCCTGCCGTGTTTTGTTATAGAAAAGCGTGACCTTTTTAATAAGCTCTCCGGCATTTCTCGTGGCCCCATCCATGGCCGTCATTCGCGCGGCTTGTTCGGCTGCGGCCGATTCCAACAACACGCGAAACGCTTGCACTTCAAAATGTTTCGGAAGCAGGGTTTCTAAGAGTTCATGCTCGTCAGGTTCGTACAGATAGGAACCGTGTAGACCTTCGGGGGCATCCTGAGAAGCCGTCTCGTCTTTAAGTGCCTCAATAGGGAGAAACTTTTCTACGACAACTTGTTGTTGCATCACAGATTTAAACTCGTTATAGACCACATAGAGCTGATCAAAGGTACCTTCGTTGTACTGCTGAATGATATTCTGCCCAATATCCAACGCATGCTCATAACTGAGGCGATCAAATACCCCTGGCCATTCCTGTCTAATGGTCCACGAACGACGCCGGAAAAAGTCTATGCTTTTTCGCCCGACGATACTCACCGACACCTGCTGACCGTCGTTGAGATGTTCATTGAGAAATCCCACGGCCCGTCGGAGAATGTTGGCATTGAACCCGCCACACAAGCCTCGATCACTGGTGATCACCAACAGTTCCGTTTTATTCCCGGTTCGCTTGTGAAGAAGAGGATGGGATGTCCGGCTGGCATGTTCGCCCAGATTAGCGACTACTCCACGAAGTTTATGGGCATAGGGTCGGGACGACAAGATCCGGTCTTGCGCACGCTTGAGTTTGGCCGCGGCGACCATCTGCATCGCTTTCGTAATCTTTTGGGTATTTTTAACGGAAGCGATTTTCCGTCTGAGGTCTTGTAAACTTGGCATGACTCGTCACGATTATCATTTCATAAAAATTGTTTGGCAGTCATAAAAACTATTTGGCAATCATTAAAATTGTTTAGTCTTTTTAAATTCCCCAATGATCTGCTTGAGCTGCCCGGCAAATTCATCATCGATTTTTTTCTTCGAGACCACTTCTTCGCGAACCTTAGGGTGTTTGTCTTGTATATACTCCAATAGCCCGGCCTCAAACTCTCGAACCTTTTTGATTGGGACATCATCGAGAAAACCATTCACCCCAGCAAAAAGGGACAACACCTGATCCGCAACAGGCATGGGTTTGTATTGCTCCTGCTTGAGTAATTCCACCATACGAGCCCCACGAGCCAGTTGCGCTTGGGTCGCCTTGTCCAACTCACTGCCGAATTGGGAAAAGGCCGCCAATTCTCGATATTGGGCGAGATCCAAACGAAGCGTTCCCGCGACTTGTTTCATGGTTTTAATTTGTGCGGCACCCCCGACCCGAGAGACCGAAAGGCCGACGTTAATGGCTGGCCGAATACCCGAATAAAATAGGTCACTCGCCAAATAAATCTGACCATCCGTAATGGAAATGACGTTGGTTGGGATATAGGCCGAGACGTCGCCAGCTTGCGTTTCAATAATGGGAAGAGCGGTGAGGCTTCCTGAACCATTCTTCTCATTCAATTTTGCTGCCCGCTCCAACAACCGGGAATGCACGAAAAACACATCGCCCGGAAACGCTTCACGACCTGGTGGACGCCGAAGTAACAAGGACATTTGCCGATAAGCCACCGCATGTTTTGATAAATCGTCGTATACGATTAAGGCATGTTTGCCATTGTCTCTAAAGAATTCCCCTATGGCTGCACCGGCATAGGGAGCAAAGAATTGAAGCGGTGCGGCATCACTGGCCGTCGCGGACACGACGGTGGTGAATTCCATGGCTCCAGCATCTTCCAACGTTTTGATAACCCGCGCGACGGTTGAGCGTTTCTGGCCAATCGCCACATAAATACAAAATACGTTGAGGCCCTTTTGATTGATGATCGTATCAATCGCAATGGCCGTTTTTCCAGTCTGACGATCGCCAATGATCAACTCTCGTTGGCCACGACCGATGGGGATCATCCCGTCAATTGCTTTCAAGCCCGTCTGCAAAGGTTCGCCCACGGATTGCCGTTCCACCACACCAGGGGCTCGGACTTCAATTAACCGAGTCTCGGTGGCATTGATTGGGCCTTTCCCATCGATCGGCTGACCAATGGCATCCACCACACGTCCGACTAAGGCATCACCCACCGGCACTTCCGCGATGCGGCCGGTGCGTTTAACCAGGTCACCTTCTTTAATGCCTGTATCCGGTCCCAAGAGCACGACACCCACGCTATCTTCTTCAAGGTTGAGTGCCACACCAAATAAATTGCCCGGGAACTCCAACAACTCCCCGGCCATGGCACCCTCTAAGCCGTAGACCTTGGCAATTCCATCCCCGACTTGAATGACATTGCCAGTCTCCGTGACATCGACGCGTTGTTCGAAGCCTTTAATCTTTTCCTGAATAATTGAACTGATTTCCTCTGCCTTGATCTGCATGCCTTACCCCTTTACCAGTTGGGCCCGTATTTTTTCGAGTTGGCCCTTGACGGTACTATCATATACTTTGCTTCCGATTCGAATTTTGATCCCGGCCAATAATGACGAGTCTTCTTGAAACGCGACGTCCACCGGACATTTCAGAAGCCCCTGCAGTTTGGTTTGAAGTTCTTCTCGTGCCTTCGTCTCAATACTGTGGGCCGAGGTAATGGACACCTGCTGTTTTCCTTGTTCCCGATCCATCAGGTCGCGAAAGGCCTCAGCAATTTCTGGTAAGACACCCACACGATTTTTTTTCAGGAGTTGGTCACAAAATCTCCCCATGGTTGGTGGACTCCCCGCCCGTTCACTACAGCCTGTGAGCACAGAGGACTTTTCTTCCAGGGTAAAGACTGGTGACGCCAACACATGTTTAAGCGCCGTAGACTCTTGAATTGCGTTCGCCAGGGCCTGGAGACCGGTTTGGGCGGCTTCCAAACTTCCCTGGTCAAGCAAATGAAACAAGGCTTGGGCGTAGCGTCTAGCAACGGTATTTTTCGTCATAATTTAGTCGCGTATTTGATGAAGGCAGAACAACAGCCCTTGCGCTCGGCGCAATACCAAAAAAACGCAGAACGGTATCATGTGATTACATGAGTGTCAAATCATTCAACCACTTGGAGTGAATTTATGAGACTCGACTTGCGAATTGACCGGTGGTCGTTTCGGTCAGCTGGGGGGGTTCCCCCGGTTGGATTGGGGTTCGTTGAATAATTCCCCCTCCAAGCACCCGGTCTCTTTCATAAAACACGGCAGATTGTCCGGGACTCAATGCCTTCTGTGGGGTCTCAAACTGCACCTTCATGATTCCTTTTGATTCGTGGACAAGCTGTGCGGGGACGGCCGGAGACGCATATCGATATTTCACCCAGACGGACTGAGTTTCCATTGGCACGGTATCGCCATGCCAGATTATCTCCCTCACGAGGCATTCTTGCTGCAGCAATGTGTCTTCCTTTCCAAGGACGACGGTATTGGTCTCCGGGACGACATGTTGAACATACAACCGTTCTCCGGTGGCAAGGCCCAGGCCCTTTCGTTGGCCTTGAGTATAAAAGGCAATGCCGCGATGCTCTCCAAGGTATTGCCCTTGGGAATCCACAAACGACCCAGGACGATTCGCTTGCGGGGCTTCAATCTTAATAAATTCTCGATAGTCTCCTTGGGTCACAAAACAAATTTCTTGGCTTTCGTGCATTTCCTCAAGGGGAAGATCCAATTCTTCGGCTTTCGCCCACACTTCGGTTTTGTGCAAGTGACCTACGGGAAACACAATGTGTGGCAACCAGGTTGGTGAAATACGGTATAGAAAATAGGATTGATCTTTTTTGGAATCGATCCCTTTGAAAAGGAAATACCCTTGGGTCGTGGACTGTATGCGTGCGTAATGGCCTGTGGCCACATAGGATATACCTCGGGCTTGGGCAAGTTGGTACAACATGCCAAACTTAATTCGCTCATTGCATCGCACACAGGGATTGGGGGTTTCGCCTGATAAATATCCAGAGACAAAATCGTCGATCACACCTTTCTGAAAAGCCTCACGAGTATCGACCACTTCGTGAGGGATATTCAATTGTTTGGCTACATGGCGGGCGAGCCCAACTTTACAACAACCACGCTCCTGCCATTTCTTGGTGACCGCTACGGTTTCATCTTCCTGCTCCCACACTTTGAGGGTGACACCACGAACGTCATAACCCTGTTCCGTGAGAAGAAGAGCCGCGACAGAGCTATCCACGCCTCCACTCATTCCAAGAAGGACCGTTGGTCGTGACATGATGGGATTACGCTTCCTGAGAACGGAGTTTGTGATCTCGGTGGGCATTGAGATCGTGAACATTTTCCATGGCATCGGATGTATTCAGGTCGTCAAGTTGACTAATACCCATGTCACACACCCCTTGGAACAAGACACCTTCTTCCATGGAAAACAATGGTGAGTGGACATCTCCAATTAAGACGGCAGGCTTCAAAAGTTGAACTTTTTTTGACGCGACGATGTTGCCTTCGACTTTTCCACCGGACACGATGACGCCACCGGCTATCGACCCTTTGATCACAGCATGTTCCCCAATAATCAAGGTGTCCCTTGTGATGAGCTCACCTTCGAAGTGACCATCAATTCGTACCGTTCCATCGAAATTGGCTTTCCCTTTAAAATTAACGCCTCTCCCTAGGAAGGTGTAATGATCTTCTTCAAAGATCGTGTCCCTCTTTTTTTTCTCGTCTTTATCGCCCCACATAAATGCCTCCTCAGCCTTTACGCTTGGAAAGGTTCACGTTTAGCTCGAACACGAAAAATTTTGGTGAGCTGTCCTTTTAATCCTGAATCAGACATCGGACGATTCGTTATACTGCTTTCAAACTATCATCGTACGCACTCACCTTTTCTTGACTACTATAGCTCGAACTTTTTGTCCCTACTGGGCCCATTTCACATGTTCCGTTAAACAACACGCCTTCTTCCATGGACAGAGACGGGGTCCTGACTGATCCGTTTAACACTGCGGGGGACATGAGTTGAATTTTATCTCTGGCGATAATGTTCCCGATAATTCTTCCCTGGCAGATAATCGTCCCGGCTTCCACTTTGGCATCGATCACCGCGGTTTTGCCAACAATGAGAACGCCATCCGTGTGAATTTCCCCTTCTAATTGTCCATCAATGCGAACCGTCCCTTGGTAACTAATCACACCTTTAAATTCGACGCCTTCACCGACAAACGCACTGACATCATGACTCTGATCAAAAACCTTATCATTACCTGATTGACTCCGTGATGAATCGGATAGGGAAAACCCTGTTGATATCGTCGAGCTATTATCTGAATCACTATTCCTTCCAAACATGGTCGTCCCTCCTTCGATGTGGTGGAAATAAAAAATATTCTATCACGTCTGAAAACATTCCTTCTTCCCTCGGGTGTATAGCCTACCGAATTTTTACGATAAAATCACGTCCACAATGCGAGTGAGATCCTCGTCTGAATAGTAGGTCACTGTCAACTCTCCTCCTCGCTTTCGCGATCGAATGGCTACCTTGGTTCCCAATTGTTTCCGAAGTTGCTCTTCGACAGTCGAGTAACGACTGTGAGACCCAGATTGTTCTTTTTTTTTCGAATCCTTTTTTAACCCGGTCGAGCTTGTTTTTATCAACCGTTCCAAATCGCGGACTGACAGTTGATCGCGAAGAACCTTTTTGGCGACGGTGATTTGTGTCTGGGAGTTTCGAATACCCAAAATGACTTTGGCATGGCCGAGCGTCAGTTCTTCTGACCGTATGAACTGTTGTATTTCACTAGGTAAAGTTACTAGTCTTAAAATATTGGCGAAAGAGGACCGCTCCCGGCCCACTCGTTCGGCCACAATTTCCTGTGTTAAACCAAATTCCTCAATTAATTTCGTATAGGCATGGGCTTCTTCCATCGGATTCAAATCTTTTCGTTGTATATTCTCAACAAGGGCCAATACCGTGGATTCGTAATCCTTCGTATTACGAACAATGACCGGCACGGTTGCTAGATTGGCTAATTTGGCCGATCGGAAGCGGCGTTCACCGGCAATGAGCTCATAAACACCATCACCTTTTCTTCGCACTAAAATTGGTTGAAGAAGCCCATTTTGTCGGATCGATTCAGCCAAACTTTCTAAATCTTCTTGCAAAAACGTTTTTCGCGGCTGGAATCGATTCGGTACAATCTGCGTGATCGGGACCATTTGGATGACCTGGTCTGATCCCGAAGAGCGTGGGTCATGGCCTGGCAATAATGCTCCAAGCCCCTTACCTAAAGCTTTTTTCTCCATTTCCTAACAACTCCTTACACATTTCGATGTAGGCTTTCGACCCTGCAGAGGCCGCATTATACAAAAGACCAGGCCGGCCATAACTGGGGGCCTCTGCTAAGGCCACGTTTCGTGGGATGATTGATTGGTAGACTTTTCGACCAAAAAACTTTCTCACTTCCTCTGACACTTGCTTGGAAAGGGTGAGTCTGGCATCCCACATCGTCAACAGAATACCTTCTAATACCAACTGAGGGTTAAAGGAATCACGAACCCGATCAATATTGGTGATCAAACTCCCCAAGCCCTCCATTGCGTAATATTCGCACTGGACGGGGATAAGTACTGAATGGGCCGCCGTAAGGGCATTCACCGTCAACAGGCCCAAAGCTGGGGGGCAATCGACAATAATAAAATCATACTGATCGCTCACCTCTGCGACCACGTGTTGCAAGGCGTACTCTCGGCCTGCCACATCGGCCAACTCGACTTCTGCACCTGCAAGGTCAGACCCGGAGGGAAGAATGTGTAACCCTGGTATCTGGGTTGGAACAATAGCTGTCTTGGCTCGATCCTTTTTTATCAAACAATCATAAATAACCTTTTTAGGGCTTTCAATGCCAAGTCCGCCTGTAGCATTGGCTTGAGGATCGAGATCGATGAGTAACACAGCCTTTTGAGAAATAGCCAGTGCAGCAGCCAGATTCACCGATGTGGTGGTTTTACCAACTCCACCTTTTTGATTCGCAACTGCGATGATCTTAGCCATTGAAATAGTGCGGCTTTTTTAACTTAGGTATTTAGGCTGAAGGCTAAAAGCCTTCGACATTCAGTCTATACCCCCTCAGCAGTTTCAAACTTTTTTGAAGCTGTTTGAGGAAATGTTCCACGTGGAACATTTCCTAAGTCGGGGTTGGACTCAATACTATCAATACTCGCTCACCAAACCCAAATGGTAATTGATAACAAACTTCTTTTTGGACGGTAAAACCCATCATATCTGGCAAGGTTTCGTGTTTTTTGGAGCGACTCAACACCACCTTCCCTCTTTCACTCAATAACTGCCTAACATACGGCAAACATATGTCGTATCTCAATGCCTTAAGACAAATCCAATCGTAGGCCTTTTGAAATTGTATAAAATTCGGCATTTCTTCTATGCGCTTGGCTTCTACGTGAACGCTTTTCAATCCCAAAGACCCAATGATGTGATGAAGAAATGCCACTTTTTTTAAATTTGGCTCAACTAAGGTCACGGAAATGTTCGGTTCTGAAATTTTCAATGGCAATCCAGGAAAACCCGCTCCGCTTCCAATATCCAAGACAGAACTAGGCAATTCGTCATGTACAACTTTCCGAAAGGCCAAGGAGTCAATAAATAAATTAGCGATGATATCTTTTTCTTTTTGGTGTCCAGTTAGATTAATTTTTTTATTCCACCTTACAAGTTCACGAAAATACCATTCAAACTGCTCACAGGATTCCCTGGTTAATTGGCATCCTATTTTAAGGGATTCCTGTTCAATAAGATCAAAGTGGGAAAGACTGGGCATTGTACAATGTTCCACGTGGAACAATTTTGAAGGGTATCGTGATCAGAAAGGAATCAAAGCATTTACATGGTTTGCGATGTCTGCTTGATTCGTTTGTGTCTTTCCAAAGAAACAAGAAGGAGAGAAATTGCTGCGGGAGTTATTCCGGATATCCTCGAAGCTTGACCAACCGAAGCCGGTCTGATCTTGGACAGTTTTTCGGCAACTTCATTGGAAAATCCGCTGATATCATCGTAGGGAAAGTTTTCTGGAATTGACTTTTTTTCTAATTTTTTAAATTTTTCAATATGTTGGAGTTGCCGTTTGATATACCCCTCATATTTTATGGAAATTTCAATGGATTCCTGAATGGTTGTATCTTCGACTGGACAGTGGCCATCTATTTCGCACAATTTGGCATAGGAAATCTCAGGACGTCTGAGTAGTTGCCCAAGGGTATGGCCAGGATCGGGGAGAATTGCCTCAAACATTTGCCAACGTTGTTTCGTGTCAGAATCCCAATTCGGGCGGGTGTGATTCAGGCGAGTGACTTCTTTTTGGGTAATTTCATCTTTTTTAAGAAAATCGTGAAAAATATCTTTTGTCACCAAACCTAACCCATGCCCTATTTCCATAAGGCGGGAGTCGGCATTGTCCTCTCGAAGGGACAGGCGATACTCCGCCCTGGACGTAAACATTCGGTAGGGCTCCCGCGCATCTTTGGTGATTAAATCATCTATGAGCACACCAATGTAGGCTTGCGAACGGTCAAGAATAAGCGGGTCTATTTCTTTCACCCTGAGTGCTGCATTAATGCCAGCCATGAGGCCTTGCGCCGCCGCCTCTTCATACCCTGAAGTGCCATTTATTTGTCCGGCGTGATACAAGCCCTTCACCAGTTTGGTTTCGAGTGTGGGATGAAGCTGCCGTGGAGGAAAATAATCGTACTCAATAGCGTACCCGGGTTTCAGCATCTTCGCGTGTTCGAGACCTGGAATAGTTTTTAGCATGGCAGACTGCACATCAACTGGCAGGCTTGTCGAGATCCCGTTAGGGTAAAACGAATTTGAATTCAATTCTTCGGGTTCAAGAAAAATCTGGTGGCTTGATTTATCCGCAAATCTCACAACTTTATCTTCAATTGAGGGGCAATATCGTGGGCCTACGGATTCGATGATCCCAGAATACATCGGCGAACGATCAAGATTTTTACGAATGATATCATGGGTTTCCTCTGTTGTCGTCGTTAAATGGCAGCAGATTTGAGGATTGGAAATTATTTTTGTTCGAAAAGAAAACGGTCGTGGCGAAGGATCTCCTGGTTGTTCCTGCATGACATCAAAATTAATGGTATCTCTGTCCACCCTAGGAGGCGTGCCGGTTTTAAGACGACCCACTTCAAACCCAAAGTCTCTCATGCAATCGGACAAATGCTCTGATGGCGCTTCGCCGGCTCGTCCGCCAGGAAGATGATTCAACCCAATGTGCATCAACCCTTTCAGAAATGTTCCCGACGTAATGATAATGGCCTTGGCATAAATAGTTTCTCCTGTGTTCGTGACCACACCAATGACCGCACTGCCTTTGGTTAAAATCTGCATTGCCGTCCCAACCACGATTTCCAAACCCGCTTGTTTCTTCAAAGTATCCTGCATGGCGGTTCGGTACAAAGCCTTGTCGCACTGGACTCTTGTTGCCCGCACGGCTGGACCTTTTCGCGTGTTGAGAATGCGAAACTGAATCCC
>SMVB01193672.1_pt1 | contig 13582 bp, 15 predicted proteins | sample 2456461 | NCBI WGS metagenome assembly SMVB01 (sample SAMN11095934, study PRJNA526329) | marine sediment metagenome | biome: Marine sediment; feature: Surficial sediment; material: Deep marine sediment; isolation source: Hadal surficial sediment | place: Pacific Ocean | collected 2014-05 | depth...
GTAATTTTGATGACGGTGGTATAGGTGGATTACTTAACGCATTTACGGGAGGAGCCTTTGCTAATGCATCTGTTTTTGCATTGGGAATTATGCCTTATATCTCTGCTTCTATTGTAGTACAATTGATGCAAATTGCGGTTCCCTATCTTCAGAAATTACAAAAAGAAGGAGAAAGTGGCAGAAAGAAAATAAATCAAATTACCAGATGGTTAACCATTGGTATTTGTTTAGTACAGGCACCTAGTTACCTTGCTGGACTACCTGCAATGGGGGTTCCTGCCGAAGCATTTATTTTAGGTCAAACACCAATGTTTTATATTTCATCGACCATTATATTAGTAACAGGTTGTGTATTTGCAATGTGGTTAGGAGAAAAAATTACAGATAAAGGAATTGGAAACGGTATCTCTATATTAATAATGGTAGGGATCATAGCAAGATTGCCACAGTCTTTTGCTCAGGAATTTGCTTCAAGGGTAATAGAGTCTAACGGTGGTTTGATTATGATTCTTATTGAATTGGTTATATGGTTTGTTATTATAATGGCAAGTATAATGCTTGTCATGGCAGTTCGTAAAATACCAGTACAATATGCAAGAAGGACGGCTAGTGGTGGATATGAAAAGAATTTATTTGGTGCAAGACAATTTATTCCTTTAAAACTGAATGCTTCAGGAGTTATGCCTATCATTTTTGCACAGGCAATAATGTTTGTTCCTTCTGCAGTAGCGAGTCTGTCGGACAGTGAATTTGCTCAGTCTATTCAGGCCAATTTTAGTGATATTTTTGGGCTTTGGTATAATGTAGTTTTTGCTGCATTAATTATTGTATTTACGTATTTCTATACTGCGATTACTGTACCTACCAATAAGATGGCAGATGATTTGAAACGAAGTGGTGGATTTATTCCAGGTATTAAACCCGGAACGGATACCGCAGATTTATTAGATAGAATTATGTCACAAATAACCTTTCCTGGATCTCTGTTCTTAGCTTTTATTGCAATATTTCCTGCATTTGCAGTGAAATTATTTGGAATTCAACAAGGATGGGCATTATTCTACGGAGGAACCTCACTGCTAATTATGGTAGGTGTGGCTATAGATACAATGCAACAAGTAAATTCATATTTATTGAATCGTCACTATGATGGTTTAATGAAATCAGGTAAAAACAGAAAACAAGTAGCATAATGGCAAAACAACCCTCAATAGAGCAAGACGGAACAATTAAAGAAGCATTATCAAATGCTATGTTTCGTGTGGAATTGGAAAACACACATATTGTTACAGCACATATCTCAGGTAAAATGCGGATGCACTATATAAAATTATTACCCGGAGATAAAGTAAAATTGGAAATGAGTCCTTACGATTTAACAAAGGCTCGTATCACATATAGATATTAAGTTATGAAAGTAAGAGCATCTATTAAGAAAAGAAGTGCCGACTGTAAGATTGTTCGCAGGAAAGGTACATTGTATGTTATTAATAAAAAGAACCCTAGGTTCAAACAAAGACAAGGATAAGTTATGGCAAGAATCGCAGGTATAGATATTCCTAAACAAAAAAGGGGTGTAATCGCATTAACATATATTTTTGGTATTGGTAAAAGCCGTGCAAAAGATATATTGGAAAAAGCCGGAATAAGCGAAGATAAAAAAGTAAACGAATGGAACGATGACGAGATTGGTAAAATTCGTGAAGCTGTTGGGTTTTTCAAAATTGAAGGAGAATTACGTAGCGAAGTTCAATTAAGTATTAAGCGCTTAATGGATATAGGTTGTTATAGAGGTATTCGTCATAGAATAGGACTTCCATTAAGAGGTCAACGTACTAAGAATAACTCAAGAACAAGAAAAGGAAAACGTAAAACAGTTGCAAACAAAAAACAAGCAACTAAATAAAACCTAGAAATATGGCAAGGTCTAGTACAAAAAAACGCAAGGTTATTGTTGAAGCAGTGGGTCAGGCCCACATAAAGGCTTCCTTTAATAATATAATTATAACAATGACAAATAAAAATGGTGATGTAATTTCTTGGTCTTCAGCCGGTAAATTGGGATTTAGAGGTTCTAAGAAAAACACCCCTTATGCAGCACAATTAGCTGCAGAAGATGCAACTGCTGTAGCAGTTGGTGCAGGATTACGTAAAGTAAAAGTATATGTAAAAGGTCCTGGAAACGGAAGAGAATCTGCAATTCGTTCTATTCATAATGCAGGAATTGAAGTGACAGAAATTATCGATGTTACTCCAATGCCTCACAATGGTTGCAGGCCACCTAAAAGAAGAAGAGTTTAATTTATTCTGTCCCATGTACACGGGGTCAGAATCTTTTAAATATAAAAAATTAAGTATAAATAGAAGGATTACGAAAGTCAAAGGATAAGACCTTAATTTGGCATTCCCTTCAAAATAAAAATTTAAAAATGGCAAGATATACCGGTCCAAAAACAAAAATTGCTCGAAAATTTGGGGAAGCTATTTTCGGAGAAGATAAATCTTTTGAAAAAAAGAATTACCCTCCGGGGCAACACGGAAACAACCGAAGAAGAGGAAAAAAATCTGAATACGCTATTCAATTAGCCGAAAAACAAAAAGCTAAATATACCTATGGTATTTTAGAGCGCCAATTCAGAAATATGTTTAAAAAAGCAACAGCATCTCAAGGTATTACTGGTGAGGTATTGTTGCAATTATGTGAGTCACGTTTAGATAATGTTGTGTATCGTATGGGAATTGCTCCAACTCGTAGCGCTGCAAGACAATTGGTATCACACAGACATATCATCGTAAATGGTGAAAAAGTTAACATCCCATCTTACCAGTTAAAAGCTGGTGATAAGGTGGGTGTAAGAGAAAAATCCAAATCTTTGGAAGCAATTGAAAATTCATTGGCAAATGCAAATCATGTTTACGAATGGATTACTTGGGATAACGATGTAAAACAAGGAACTTATGTTTCTATACCACAGCGTTTACAAATCCCTGAAAAAATAAATGAGCAGTTTATTGTTGAATTATATTCTAAATAATTAAAACACCCAGTCACACTATGGCAGTATTTAATTTTCAAAAACCCAATAAAGTTATCATGATCGATTCAACCGATTTCAAGGGAAAATTCGAATTTCGTCCTTTGGAACCCGGTTATGGATTAACAGTTGGTAACGCATTAAGAAGAGTTCTACTTTCATCGCTAGAAGGTTTTGCAATTACTTCAGTTCGTATTGAAGGAGTTGATCATGAATTTTCTACGATTAAAGGCGTTGTAGAAGATGTTACAGAAATAGTATTGAATTTAAAACAAGTATGTTTTAAACGTCAAATAGATGAAATAGATAATGAAACAGTTACTATTTCTATTTCAGGAGCAGACAAATTAACAGCAGGAGATTTTCAAAAATTCATTTCCGGTTTTCAAATATTAAATCCGGACCTGGTTATTTGTAATATGGAATCTAAAGTTAATCTTAATTTCGAAATTACAATCGAAAAGGGTAGGGGATATGTTCCAGCAGAAGAGAATAAAAAAGCAGGTTCTCCTTTAGGAACAATTTTTACAGATGCTATCTACACCCCTATTAAAAATGTTAAGTATAGCGTTGAAAATTTTCGTGTAGAACAAAAAACCGATTATGAAAAATTGACTTTCGAAATCATCACAGACGGTTCAATAAACCCAAAAGATGCTTTAACCGAGGCCGCAAAAACACTAATATATCACTTTATGTTGTTTAGTGATGAGCGTATTACCCTTGAAGCAGATGAGATAGCACAAACTGAAACTTATGATGAAGAATCATTACACATGAGACAGTTACTCAAAACTAAATTGATAGACATGGATCTTTCGGTTCGTGCGCTAAACTGTTTAAAAGCTGCAGAAGTTGATACATTAGGTGATTTGGTTTCATACAACAAAAATGATTTAATGAAATTTAGAAACTTCGGAAAAAAATCTCTTACTGAACTTGAAGAATTAGTTGATGTTAAGGGGTTAAATTTCGGAATGGATCTTTCAAAATATAAACTTGATAAAGAATAGTTAATCAATTTACTATATTGATTAAATAGTCTAAAAGATTAAGAAAATGAGACACGGAAAAAAAGTAAGTCATTTAGGAAGAAAAACAGCTCATAGAAGGTCTATGTTGGCAAATATGGCTTGTTCCTTGATTGAACATAAAAGAATAAACACCACAGTTGCAAAAGCTAAGGCTTTGAAACAATTTGTAGAACCATTGGTAACTAAATCTAAGGAAGATACTACGCATAATCGCCGGATTGTGTTTGGTAGATTACGCCAAAAAGAGGCAGTAACCGAATTATTTAGAGAGGTTGCTGTTAAAGTAGGCGATCGACCAGGGGGTTATACCCGAATTATTAAATTGGGGAATCGTTTGGGTGATAATGCAGAAATGGCAATGATCGAACTTGTAGATTATAATGAGTTGTATAATGCAGGAAAAACTGCTAAAAAGAAATCTACCCGTCGAAGTCGTCGTGGAGGATTAACAAAAGCAGTAATACCTGTCACTAAATCTAAAGAAACAAAAGAAGAAGAGTAAATGATTTTATATTTACAAAAGGATAAAGGGATAGGCGATTTAAGTTTATCCCTTTTTTTATATAGATACATTCCGTACTAATTATAATTATTTAGAATGAACTAAAGAAAATAACAGTTAAACTTTTGTTTAAAAATTATAAACATGAATGTACAAAAACTCTATCTTTTAAAGTAATTTCGCATAACATTATTAAATATGAAATACCAAAAAAGAAAAAAGGCAATTATTTTATTAGCAGACGGAACCATCTTCTTTGGAAAAGCTGTTGGAAACAGAAAAGGATCCGCATTTGGGGAAGTGTGTTTTAATACTGGAATGACAGGCTATCAGGAAATTTTTACAGATCCTTCTTATTATGGCCAATTAATGATTGCTACAAATGCGCATATAGGTAATTATGGGGTTGCCGATGATGAAATAGAATCCGAATCCATAAAGATTGCTGGGTTAGTTTGTAGAAATTTTAGTTATCAGTATTCACGTCCTGCTGCACAAAATTCATTAGAATCTTTTTTAGAGAAAAATAATTTACTAACTATAAGCGATGTGGATACAAGAGCATTAGTAGCTTACATTCGGGATAATGGAGCAATGAATGCTGTAATATCAACAGAAGTTGAAAATATAGATAGTCTTAAAAAACAATTAGCAGGAATTCCTAATATGAATGGTCTGGAGTTGGCTTCAAAAGTTTCCACTAAGGAAGCCTATTACTTCGGAAACGCAGATTCAACTATTAAAATTTCGGCCTTAGATCTGGGAATCAAAAGAAATATACTTCGTAATCTAGCAAAAAGAGATTGTTACATAAAGGTCTTTCCGTATGATACAAGTTTTGAAGAAATGAAAGCATTTAATCCCGATGGATATATTTTGTCTAATGGTCCCGGTGACCCACAACCACTTCAAAATGCTATAAAAGCTACAAAACAAATAATAAAAAGTGGAATACCTTTGTTTGGAATTTGTTTGGGTCATCAAATAATAGCATTGGCAAGTGGTATTTCTACCTTTAAAATGCATAACGGTCATAGAGGAATCAATCATCCAATTCTAAATTTAATTACTGGTAAAGGAGAAATTACTTCTCAAAACCACGGATTTGCAATAAATAAAGAAGATACTGAACAACATCCCGATATTGAAATAACGCACATCCACTTAAATGACAATACTGTTGCTGGAATACGTATTAAAAACAAACCAGTATTTTCGGTTCAATATCACCCAGAAGCCAGTCCGGGACCACACGATGCGTCTTATCTTTTTGACGAATTTATCGAAAACATTAAAAAGCACAAATTGCAAACCGCATGAGCAAAATAGTAGATATTCACGCACGTCAAATATTTGATTCACGGGGAAATCCTACTATTGAAGTAGATGTAATCACCGAAAATGGATTTCTAGGTCGTGCAGCTGTCCCTTCAGGAACTTCAACTGGAGAACATGAAGCTGTTGAATTAAGAGATGGCGGGAGTGATTATATGGGTAAAGGGGTTACCCAAGCTGTTAAAAATGTAAATAATAAAATTGCTGAATCTTTGCATGGGGTATCTGTCTTTGAACAGAAACAAATAGATACTTATATGATCGATCTTGATGGTACACCAAACAAATCAGTATTAGGAGCCAATGCTATTCTGGGAGTTTCCCTAGCAGTTGCACAAGCTGCTGCAAAAGAATCAGGAATGCCATTATATCGTTATGTTGGTGGTGTTAAAGCTAAGACACTTCCGGTTCCAATGATGAATATTATTAATGGAGGATCACATAGTGATGCACCTATTGCATTTCAAGAGTTTATGGTGTTGCCTGTAGAAGCAAAAAATTTTACTCATGCTATGAAAATGGGAACTGAAATATTTCATAATCTTAAGAAAGTACTTCAGGATAGAGGGTTGAGCATTACGGTAGGTGATGAAGGAGGCTTTGCACCAACTTTAAACGGAACGGAAGATGCATTAGATACCATTGCTAAAGCTGTAAAAAATGCGGGGTATAAACTAGGCGTCGAAATTATGATTGCACTTGATTGTGCTGCTTCTGAGTTTTATATCAATGGTAATTACGATTATACAAAGTTTGAAGGTGTAAGAGGAAAAGTACGTTCCTCTAAAGAACAGGCAGATTATTTGGCCGAATTAAGTAATAGTTATCCTATAATTTCAATTGAAGACGGTATGGACGAAAACGATTGGGAAGGATGGAAATATTTAACCGAAAAAATTGGTGATACAATTCAACTCGTTGGTGATGATATATTTGTGACCAATGTAGATCGATTGTCTACGGGGATTAACGAAGGTATAGCTAATTCAATACTTATAAAAGTAAATCAAATAGGTACTCTTACTGAAACAATTGCTGCGGTAGACATGGCTCATAATGCGGGTTATACCACTGTGATGTCACATAGATCAGGCGAAACAGAAGATAATACCATTGCAGACCTTGCTGTAGCACTAAATTGTGGTCAGATAAAAACAGGTTCTCTTTCTCGTAGTGACCGAATGGCTAAATACAATCAATTGCTTCGAATTGAAGAGGATTTAGGTAAACTCGCTTATTACCCCCAACGAAAAGCCTTTAAAATATAAACGATATTTATATTTATATATAATCACAAAGGAATAGATTCTGGTTTAATTCCAATCACTATTGGTAGAATTACGGATATTTTAACCCTACAAACCTTAGTGATAGTTAAAATTTTCGATCAATATTTCGTAACTTAGCGTCTCTTATTTATTAAAAATAATCTAAATTATAGTATGACAAGAACAGCCACTCTCGAAATCGACGGTAAGAAGTATGAATTCCCTTTAATTGAAGGAACTGAAAATGAAATTGCCATAGATATTAAGGTCCTTCGAGGAGTAACGGGTGGTGTAACTACAATAGATCCAGGTTATAAAAACACTAGCTCTTGTGAGAGTGCTATTACATTTTTAAATGGGGAAGAGGGGGTTTTACGCTATAGAGGATATTCAATTGAAGATCTAGCCGAAAAAGCCAATTTTCTTGAAGTAGCGTATTTGCTCATTTTTGGTGAATTACCTTCAAAAGAACAATTGGAGAAATTCCATTCAGATATTAAAGAACATTCTCAAGTTGATGAAGATGTAAAAAAAATATTAGACGGCTTTCCAAAAGCTGCTCATCCTATGGGTGTATTATCATCACTTACCAGTGCTTTAGTCGCGTTTAATCCCTCTTCGGTTAATGTAGATTCTGAAGATGAAATGTATAATGCTATTGTTCGAATTTTAGGCAAGTTCCCTGTTTTAACAGCTTGGGCATATCGCAAACATGCAGGACTACCCTTAGAATATGGAGATAACTCTTTAGGATATGTAGATAATTTCTTAAAGATGATGTTTAAGAAACCCAATGATGCCTACGTTTCAAATAAAGTGATTGTTAATGCTTTAGATAAGCTTCTAATTTTACATGCTGATCACGAACAAAATTGTTCAACTTCTACGGTACGCATCGTGGGTTCTTCAAACGCAGGATTATTTGTATCCCTTTCAGCTGGGATAAATGCGCTGTGGGGACCTCTTCATGGAGGCGCCAATCAAGCTGTTATTGAAATGCTTGAGGACATTAAAGAAGACGGGGGCGACACTAAAAAATATATGACAAAAGCGAAAGATAAAAGTGATCCTTTCCGTTTAATGGGATTTGGACATAGAGTATATAAAAATTTCGACCCTCGTGCAAAGATTATTAAAAAGTCTGCAGATGAGGTTCTTGTCGACCTTGGTGTTAATGATCCTATTCTAAATATAGCTAAAGGATTGGAAAAAGAAGCTTTAGAGGACTCCTATTTTGTAGACAGAAAACTATATCCTAACGTAGATTTTTACTCAGGAATTATTTACAGATCATTAGGTATTCCAACTGAAATGTTTACACCCATGTTTGCATTGGGAAGATTACCGGGATGGATTGCTCATTGGCGCGAAATGCGTTTACGTAAGGAACCAATTGGAAGACCCAGACAAATATATATAGGGGAAACACATCGTCCTTTTAAAAATATTGAAAATAGATAGAATATGTAATGAAATTTAATGAAGCGTGTCCTGCTTAAAAGAGGTCACGCTTTTTTATTATCTTCGAATGATGAAAAGAACGATTAAGATAATTAAGAATAGATCTGACATCGGAGCAGGAACCCGAGGCTCAGATCTGGGAATTGATGCCATAGAAATTGCCGCTATCAACCTGAATAATAAATATTTTAAGGAATTCGATTTTGAAGATATAGAAACAGAAAATGAATCTATTTATAACAAAGTAAAAAATTCATTTGGAAAACGAATTAAGAGTGTTTATGAACAATGCACGCGTTTGAGTAATTCAGTACTAAGAAATATCAAGGATAATCATTTTCCAATAGTGCTTTCAGGAGATCATTCTTCAGCATTGGGGACCATTTCAGGGATCAAGGCAGCAAATCCAGATAAACGTCTGGGAGTAGTATGGATTGATGCCCATGCCGATATTCATTCACCCTATACCTCTCTTTCTGGGAATATCCATGGAATGCCTTTAGCTGCTGCTATGGCAGAAGATAATATGGATTGCAAGATCAATACTGTGACCCAGGACACTCAAAATTATTGGGAAGCTATGAAGAACATAGATTATGATGGCGCAAAAGTATTACCAGAAGATGTGGTGTATTTTGGAGTACGAGATACAGAAGAAACAGAAGACAAGCAAATTGAAAAACTAGGCATTAAAAACTACATGGTGCATGAAGTACGATACAGAGGATTAAAAACCTGTGTAGAGGAAGCTTTAGAAACCCTATCTGATTGCGATAGTATTTATATCTCTTTTGATGTGGACAGTATGGATTGTGACCTAATATCTTACGGAACCGGCACCCCTGTTTCTAAAGGATTTGATCAGCAAGAAATTATTGATATTATCAATCTATTAATTGATTCTAAAAAGGTTGTTTCTATTGAATTTGTTGAAGTGAATCCTTTATTAGATCTTAAAGGGAATAAAATGGCAAAGACTGCTTTTGAAATATTAGATTCAATCACTAAAAAGGTAAAGGATTATTTGTAATTTTCAATCTCCCGTCTTAGAAAGATAGGTTATTTTTTTTAGTAAAATTCACTTGAATAAGGTTTAATTGTCCAGTATTCTTCTATGATAATTTATTTGTCCAAGATGATAGGCCAAGTGTGTATTTAAATGTACTAAAAAATATTCTGTGGTCATGGGTTCTTTAAATACATCATTAGGATATTCTTTTATCAGATCTTCCTGTGACAGCCTGCGAAGTGTAGTTTCAACAACAACAATCGTCGCATCTATTTGTTGAATCAAAGTTGATCTTGGCACATCTTTTAAAGAGAATTCTAAATCCCTTTGTCTTTTATAATTAGTATTTCCAAGGACTGTACCAATAAAGGCATTGAGGTTTCCCACTATATGCAAACAAAGATTTCCAGCTGAATTTGTAATATCTCTATTGATAATCCATAGGTTTTTTTCATGATGGTATGAATTTATTTCATCTTTAAGTTTTTCAAGATCTCTGTTATAGATTTTAATTAATATTTCATTTAACATAATCTGTTTTATTAAAATGAATAATATACTAAACATCTAAGTTATCATTTTAAAATCGAAGACAATTCCTTTTCATTGTAAAAGGTTTATTTTTGTATTGCTTAATAATTAGATTATGAAAGCTTTTCAAAAACAATTAAAACTTCAAGCCTTTAATCGAGGTTTTCATTTAATTACCCGCACAATATTAGAAAGCATTCCTGAAATAAAAGAAATTAAAACAGGAATGCTTCAGTTATTTATAAAACATACTTCGGCTAGCTTAACGATCAATGAAAATGCAGACCCATCTGTACGACAAGATTTTGAGAGTCATATAAATGTATTGGTACCTGAAAACGCCCCTTATTATATTCACACCTATGAAGGTGCAGATGATATGCCTGCTCATATTAAAGCATCATTAATGGGTTCTTCCGTTCAAATACCTATTAGAGATGGAAAACTAGATCTAGGGACTTGGCAAGGAATATTTTTGTGTGAACACAGAAATCATGGAGGACAACGAAGTATAGTGATCACAGCATTTGGAATGTAAACTTTAATTTAATAGTAAATCTCAATCAGTATAAAAAGTTTTATTTTTACACTATTAAATATTGTAAATGCAACAAATAACCAATACCATTTTAATGATTCGTCCTGTAGCCTACAGAATGAATGACGAAACGGCTGTAAACAATTATTTTCAAAAAGAAATGAACCTTAGCGATGACGAGATCAATGCAAGAGCACAAAAAGAATTTGATGTTTTTGTTGATAAACTTCGTACAGTGGGTATACAAGTGATTGTAGAGAGTGATGATTTAAAAATGGACACACCCGATTCTATTTTTCCAAACAATTGGGTGAGTTTTCATGAGAATGGAGATGTAGCCCTTTATCCAATGTTCGCCGAAAACCGCCGTAGAGAAAGAAGAGAAGAAGTATTAATTAGAATAGAAAATGAAGGGTTTAAAATTGAAAGAATTATAGATTACACTAAAGCTGAAAAAGAGGGACTTTTTTTAGAAGGTACCGGAAGCTTATTGTTAGACAGAGTTAACCGTAAAGTTTATTGTGCTTTATCACCTCGAGCTCACGAAGAATTAATTATCAAATTCTGTGAAGATTTCGAGTATGTTCCAGTAATTTTTACGGCCAATCAAACCGTAAATGGTGAGCGTTTAACTATTTATCATACAAACGTTTTAATGGCTCTTGGCGAACATGTGGCCGTAATTTGCCTGGATGCCATCGACAATAAAGCTGAAAAGAAAAATGTAATACAACATCTTAAAGATGATGGTAAAGAAATTATTGATATAACTGAAACACAGATGCAAAAATTTGCGGGGAATATGCTTCAAATAAAAGGAGCTAACAATAAAAATTATATGGTAATGAGTACGGTTGCTCATAACTGCTTGAATCAAGATCAAATTTCAACCATTGAAAAATATAGCGAAATAATAAGTAGTGACCTTGAAACCATAGAGACTTGTGGTGGTGGTAGTGCACGCTGTATGATGGCTGAAATATTTTTGCCTAAACAATGAATTTAATACTACTTCTTAGAGTTACTATATAGTGTTTACTTAAACAAAACACGTACCTTTACGCCCTTAAAAAAGACACTTATGACGCTTCAGGAAACTTTAGCTCCTCACATAAAAAAGGCGATCAGTCATTTATATAAAACTACTTTAGAGACCGTAGAATTTCAAGCTACTCGGAAAGATTTTGACGGGGATATTACTGTTGTGGTATTCGCTATGTTAGGGGTAGTAAAAGGAAATCCTGCACAAATAAGCGAAGCAATTGGTAATTATTTGGTGGAACATGTAGAAGATGTTATAAAATTTAATGTGGTAAAAGGATTTTTAAACTTAGTAATCAGCGATGGTTATTATCTCGATTTTTTTAAAAATGTATCAGATTTTTCAAAATATGGGAAGGTAGGAAATCAGGGGGATGCTATATTGGTAGAATACTCTTCACCTAATACAAACAAGCCTTTACATCTTGGACATATTCGTAATATTTTATTGGGATATTCAGTCGCTGAAATATTAAAAGCATCTGGAAGAAAAGTGTATAAAACACAGATTATCAATGATCGTGGTATACATATATGTAAAAGTATGTTAGCGTGGAAAAAGTTTGGTAATGGTGAAACGCCTGAAAGTTCAGGGATAAAAGGGGATAAATTAGTTGGGAATTATTATGTAAAATTTAATAAAACCTACGAAAAAGAAATTTCAAAATTAGTATCTGAAGGATTTTCAGAAGAAAAAGCGAAAACACAAGCTCCTTCTTTGATTAAGGCTAAGGAAATGCTTCGAAAATGGGAATCAGGCGATGAAGAGACTGTAGCACTTTGGAAAAAAATGAATGGTTGGGTATATGACGGTTTTGAAGAAACATATAAAGCATTAGGTGTTGATTTTGATAGTCTGTATTATGAGAGCAATACTTACCTTTTAGGTAAGGACAGTATAGAAGAAGGGATTAAAAAGGGTGTTTTTTATAAAAAGGATGACGATTCGGTATGGTGTGACCTTACTGAAGAAGGACTTGATGAAAAAATTGTATTGCGTAGTGATGGAACTTCGGTTTACATGACACAGGATATTGGTACTGCGATACAACGAGTAAAAGACCATCCCGATATTGGCGGGATGATATATACGGTAGGAAATGAGCAGGATTATCATTTTAAAGTATTGTTTTTAATTCTGAAAAAATTAGGGTATAGTTGGGCAGAACATTTATACCACTTAAGCTATGGAATGGTTGATTTACCTTCGGGAAAAATGAAAAGTCGTGAAGGTACTGTAGTGGATGCTGATGAACTTATTTCTGATATGTCGAAAACCGCTCGTAAAATAAGTGAAGAGTTGGGTAAAATCGATGATTTTTCCATAACTGAAAAAGAAGCCTTATATCATACTATAGGTCTTGGTGCATTGAAATATTATATCTTAAAAGTAGATCCTAAAAAACGCATTCTTTTTAATCCTGAAGAAAGTGTAGATTTTCATGGAAATACAGGTCCCTTTATACAATATACCTATGCAAGGATACAATCTATATTACGAAAAGCAGGAAATTCTAAAAGCATTTCTATCGACGGTTTGCAACTACATAAAAAAGAAAAAGAATTGTTGAAACATCTTCAGTTATTCCCAGAAACACTTCAATTAGCAGCAACACAATACAGCCCGGCTTTAATCGCAAATTATACCTATGATTTGGTAAAGGCATTCAATTCATTTTATCAAAACGTGCCAATTTTGGGAACTGATAATTCAATAGAAAAAAATTTCAGAGTACAACTGTCTCATGGTGTTGCTGAGGTTATTAAAAATGCCTTTTCTATACTAGGAATTAATGTTCCTGAAAGGATGTAATAAATTTTAATTTGA
>SMVB01010736.1_pt1 | contig 13581 bp, 11 predicted proteins | sample 2456461 | NCBI WGS metagenome assembly SMVB01 (sample SAMN11095934, study PRJNA526329) | marine sediment metagenome | biome: Marine sediment; feature: Surficial sediment; material: Deep marine sediment; isolation source: Hadal surficial sediment | place: Pacific Ocean | collected 2014-05 | depth...
ACCTTGCTGACCTCCCAGATGTCGGCCTTGGCGACCGAGCAGGCGGTGACCAGGACGCTGGCGACCGGGGGCGTTTGCTGTCCGATTCCCAGGTTCAGGGTCACCACGAGGCCGAAGTGCACCGGATCGATACCCACGGCGGTGACCAGCGGCATGACGATCGGCACCACCAGGATGATGGCGGCGGCGGAGTGCAGAAAAAGACCGATCGCCAGGAAGAACAGGTTCAACATGGCCAGAATCAGGTACGGATTCGTGGTCAGCTCGATCATGCTCTGGGCAAGACGTTGCGGTACCTGGGCTTCGGTCAGGTAGGTGCCGAGCAGAGCCGACGTGGCCACCAGCAGCAGGACGACGGCGGTTTGCACGCCGCCGTCGAGCATCGAGGAGCGCAGCTGCTTCAGGTCGAGCTCGCGGTACACGAGACCACCGATGACGATCGCCGCGACCACCGCGAGGCCAGCGCCCTCGGTAGCGGTGACCCAGCCGCTGAAGATGCCGCCGAGGATGATCACCGGCAACAGTAGAGCCCAGCCCGCGTCTTTGAACGTCTGCCACAGCCGGGCGAGCTGAAAGGCTTCCTCCACCGGGTAGTCGTGGCGCACCGCGAATCTGTAGGCCACCGCCATCATGAGCATCCCGCCGACGATTCCAGGGATGATGCCGGCGACAAACAGCTCGACCACCGAGCTGCCCGACATGACGGCGTAGAGGATCATCGGGATCGACGGCGGGATGATGACCGCGAGGGTCGCCGACGACGAGGTCACGGCGGCGGCGAACTCCTTCGAGTATCCGCGGCGCTCCATGGCCGGTATCAGGATCGAGCCGAGCGCGGCGACGTCGGCGACCGCCGAGCCGGAGATCTCGGCGAAGAACAGCGAGGCGCCGATACTCACCATCGCCAGGCCGCCGCGGACAAAGCCGAACAGCGCCGAGGCCAGGGCGATCAGGCGCCGCGAGATACCGGATGAGTTCATGATCGCGCCGGCGAGGATGAACAGCGGGATGGCAATGAGCGGGAACTTCGTGGCGCCATCGAAAAGCACCAACGCGAGGTTGGGAATGATGGCGAGGCCGGAGGTGGCGACCATCGCCGCCAGGGCCACAATGCCGAGAGCAATGGCGATCGGAACGTCGATGAGCACCAGCGCGACGAGGGCGATGAACATGAGCAGCAACGTCATGGATCGTCCCGCCCGGTCGGCGGCGGGTCGCCGCCGTCGTCATCCGGCGGCGGCCCGCCGCTGTTGCCACCCGGATGCCCGCTGGCGGCGGCGTGGCCGGCGCCGACCGTCGCCAGTCTCCGCGGCATCGTACTCAGCTCGGCGACAACGAATAGCAGCGCCGCCAAAGGGATCACCGAATGGGCCAGACCGGTGGGGATCGACGGCATACTCACCAGGTAGGTGTCGGACAGGACCTGGTGCACCAGCCAGCCGGACCATGCCACCGCCAGGAAGAAACCGACCACCAGCACCTCCCGGACCACGATGAGGGAGGCGCGCACCTTCGGCGACGCTCCCTCCACGAGCTTCGGGAAGCCGATGTGGGCGTGTTTCACCGCGGCGAGGCAGGCGCCGTAGTAGGTCAGCCAGGCGAGCATGATCGAGGCAAGCTCGTCGTACCAGACCAGAGCGGCGCCGGCCTTGCGGAATCCCACCGCGACGACGACGAGAACCGCCAGCCCGGTGATCAACAGCAAGACGATGTATTCGAGAAAACGCTCCAGGTAACGAACGAACTTCCCGCCGGGCGGCGCGACCGGGGCCCCTTCGGCGCGGCGGGCCGGATCCACTAGTCGAGTACCCGAAGCAAGCGCAACGCAATGCTCGCGCGCCATCGCGCCCGCGCCGCCGTGACCCGTTGAGACATCCGGGCTAGCTTCCGGCGCCGGACGGCTCGGCGAGAGCCGCGGCGCGCTCGGCGAGCTCGCGGCCGCCGGCGACCTCGTTGCCGAAGGTCTCGTAGATGGCGCGGCTGGCGTCGAGGAACCGTTGCCGGTCGATCTCGTTGATCGCCATCCCGGCCCGCTCCAGCTCGCCAAGCAGCTCGTTGTCAAGCCGAATGGCAGTCTCGTAGACGAACTCCTGGGTGTCGCGCGCCACTCGCTCGAGAACCGCGCGCACATCCTCGGGAAGCCGCGACCAGCGATCGGTCCCGGCGGCGACATACGCCGGCGTGTAGACGTGGCCGGTGAGCGAGAGGTACGCCTGAACCTCCTGGAACTTCGAGCTGTAGATCTGCGCGAAAGGGTTCTCCTGACCGTCCATCACGCCGGTCTGCAGGGCGATAAAAACCTCCGACAGCGCCATCGGCGTCGGGTTGGCGCCGAACTCCTGAAACATCCGAACCCGCCATACGCCGCGCGGTGTGCGCAGCTTGATGCCCCGCAGATCCTCGGGCACCACGACCGGCCGGACATTGTTGGTGACGTGGCGGAAGCCGTTTTCCCAGACGGCAATGATCTTGTAGCCGGCCGCCTCGGCGAGCGGGGCGAGGTCCGGCCAGACGATCTGTTCCTCGATGCGGGCCATGTGATCGCGGTCCTGGACCAGATAGGGCATCTCGAAGAGGCCGAACTCGGGCACGAACGACGACATGATCGAAGAGGGCAGGGCGAAGTCGATGGTGCCGAGCTTCAGCTTTTGCAGCAGTAGCTCGTCGCCGCCGAGCTGGCTCGACCCGAACACCGTGACGGTGGCTCGGCCGGCGAGCTCCTCGTTGGCGCGACGGGCGAATTCCTCCGCCGACAGCGCGAACAGCGAGCCCGGAGCGCCGACGTGGCCGAACTTCAACTCCAGGGGTCCGTTTTCCCCGCCGCCTTCGCAGCCCGAAAGCAGCAGGGTGGCGGCAACGACCATCGCGGCTGCGGTCCCGGAGTGCCGCTTCGAATGCCGCCTCCGCTTTTCACAGTGGGGGCATCCTGTGCGGGAACGACGTACCGCCCGAGCGGGCCCCGTTGACCGACGAAAGTGTCGTCCGCTGCAGCTCATGCCCCGAGATACTCCAGGGCTGCCTGCACGCCGCCCGGCTCGAACGGCACGGCGGCGGCAGCGAGGCCCATTTCCACGCCGCACAGCGTCCCCGCCAGCATCAACTCGTTGAAGTCGCCGAGGTGGCCGATGCGGAACACCTTGCCCTTGAGCTTCCCCAATCCCGTGCCCAGCGACATGTCAAAACGGTCGAGGATGGTGGCGCGCAGGGCGTCGGCGTCGTGTCCTTCGGGGACGATCACCGCGGTGAGCGAGTTGCTCACCGCAGCCGGCTCGAGCGCATAAACCTCGAGTCCCCAGGCGACGACCGCGCGGCGGGTCGCCTCGCCGAGGCGCGCGTGGCGGGCGAAGACGCTGTCGAGCCCTTCCTCGAGCAGCATCGCCAGCGATTCGTGCAGGCCGTACAGCAGGTTCGTCGCCGGGGTGTAGGGGAAGAAACCAACGGCGTTTGCTTCGAGCATCGGCCTCCAGTCCCAGTACGAGCGCGACAGCCCGGCCGTCTCCGCGGCCGTCAGGGCCTTTTCGCTGACCGCGTTGAAGCTCAGCCCGGGCGGCAGCATCAGTCCCTTCTGCGAGCCAGCAACCGTAACATCGACCCCCCACTCGTCGTGGCGGTAGTCGATCGAGGCGAGCGACGAAACGGTGTCGACCAGCAGCAACGCCGGGTGCCCGGTTTGATCGAGTGCGGCGCGAATCGCGCCGATGTCGTTGGCCACACCGGTCGAGGTCTCGTTGTGGACGACCAGGACCGCGCGATAGCTGTGTTGTTCGTCAGCCGCCAGCTTGTCGGCCAGCTCGCCGGCATCGACCGCACAACGCCAGTCCTGGGCCAGCGCCTCGACCTGAAGCCCATGGCGTTCGGCAACCGCCTGCCAGCCGTTGGCGAAGAAACCCTGGTCGAACATCAGGATGCGGTCGCCCGGCGACAGCGTGTTGACCAGCGCCGCCTCCCACCCCCCGCTTCCCGAGGTCGGGAACACGACGACCGGCCCGGAGGTCTTGAAGACTTTCTTCAATCCTTCCAGGAGCTGCTCGGTGAGGGCGACGAACTCGGGGCCGCGGTGGTCGATGAGCGGACGGTCGATGGCGCGCAGTATCCGGTCCGGGACGTTGGTCGGCCCGGGAATCTGCAGAAAGTGTCGGCCGCTACGAAACGCCACGAAAATCCTCCATCGGTGCCCAGCAGGCCGTGGCGCAAGTGTGATGGGTCTGGCGAGTGGCCACGGCCTGCTAGATGAGCGGGATGCATCAGGGTTTTACCACGGTTTTTCCCGGCGAGGTTCCCTCATTCGGCGGTACACTATGGGTAGCACACCACTTGGGCGGAAGGAGAGCGGGCCATGAAGATGTTCGCAAACCACTACCCGGACACACCGCACGGTGAGTCGCATCCGACGATCTCGGTCAGCGTCTTGTCGATCTTGCTCTTCGTCGGTGCCCAGTTTGTGATCTTCGTGTTGAGCGTCGTCACGACCGGTTTCGGGGAATCGTGGGTATATAGCGGCAGCAGCCCGTTCGCGACGGTGTCGATGGTGATCGCCATGCTGTTGCTTACTTTCATGGCGGTCGATTTCCGGCGCAACCGACTCGAAGCGCACGGCCGTCAGCGCTTCCAGTACATCGTCTTCGGACTCGCCCTCACGCTGCTCGCCGGGTTCATATTTTTTCTGGTGCGGGTGATTCAGCAGGGTTCGCTCGGCTGACGCCGCGATCACCGCGATCGGCTGGGACCGCGCTCTGACATGGGCGCGACCCGCAAGGCGCCGGCCTGATCGGGTACAGTTTCAGCATGCGGTCCCGGTCCACCCGAACCACACTCTCCGCCTGTGCCTTTCTGGTCGTGGGCGCTTGCGCCCTACTGGCCTCAGGCGTCGTCGCGGCCTGCGCCCGCGGCCCCTCGGTCGCCGAGCGCGCCCTGCAGGAGGCGCGCGCGACGTTTGTCGCCGGCGACTACGCCGCCGCGCAACTCCAGTTCCGCCGTGCGGTGGGGATGGATCTCGCCGCTACCCTCGGCGTCGCCCGTAGCCACCACCAACTGCACGAATACGAGGCGGCGCTTCTCCGGTATGAGAGGGCCCTCGAGCTCGAGCCCAACGACAGCCTCGCCTGGGTGGGATATCTCAGCGCCCTGGCGTGGGGCGGCATCCTCGAAGGCAACGGGACTCGTCTCGAGACCGCGCTCGCATCGGCGCCGGCTGCCCTCCATGCGGCGCCCGAGAATGTCGAGATCTACGAGGCCGTGCGTATCGCCGCAGCCGAGCTCAACCGGCTGCCCGAGTACGCCGCGATCCTCGAATTGGTCGCGGGAGAGCTGTCGGGCAACCCGGTGCTGCGCATCGAGCTGGCGAAAGCACGCATCGAGGACGCGCGCCGCGCCTCGAACGCCGCCGTTGGGGCCGGCGATGCGGAAGCGCCTGTTCTGACCGAAATCACCGAGGCGCTCGAGTCATCGCTGCGAGCCGAGCTCGACGAGGTCTCGGCGTCGGTGATGACCGGTTCGTCGCCGCCGCCCGGGGTCTTCTACCTGCTTGCCGTCGGCTACGACTTGCTCGGCGAGGCAGAGAGCTCGACTGCGGCGCTCGAATCACTCGAGCGCACCGAGGAAGGCCGCCGTATGGCGGCGCCGCTCCGCTACCGGCAGTTCCTGAGCGAGTGGATCGCCGTCGTCGAAGCCGATACCGCCACCCGGCTGGAGGTCACCGAACGCTGGCTGCCTCGCTTCGAGCCGCAGTGGAGCAACGACCATAGCCGCAACCGGGCGATCCTCGGCATGCAGTTCGATCTGCTGGTCGCGGCGGCGAGGGAGGCGCCGGTGGTCGCCGGGGACGACTCGGAGGCTTCGGGCGGTGGCACCACAGCGGGCCAGCCGCCGGCGCTGACCGAGCAAGACGCCGACCGCATCGCCATCGTCGGGCGCCGTCTGGCGCGCATCGACACATGGGGCGGTGCCTCCCACTACGTCGAAACGGCGAGCGTCCTGGCGCGCACACCCTCGCACTACGTCACCGCCGTGGTCGTGACGGAGGACGGCATCGAGGCGCTGCGCGAGGACCGTGCCGGGCTGATCTACCCGGGGACCCCGGCGAACGAGCGCGAACAGCTCCGCCTGCGCTACCTGGCGGTGCTCATGCAGCTCCAGGGCCAGGCGCTGCACAACCTCGAGCGCGACGATGAGGCCGAGGAGGTCTTGCGCGAGGCCATCGCGCTGCACCCGGTGGCAGCGAGCTATGCCGTGCTCGGCGGTCTGTTGCTCGACCAGGATCGCGGCGCCGAGGCGTTCGACCTGTTCGTCGCCGCCCTGGCGCACGGCTTCAGCCCGGCCGAGACCATGCTCGAGGAGCAGACGCGCGCCTCGGCGCTCGAGGCGGCGGCCGGCATCGGCGCCTCAGCCGACGTTATCGACGCCGCGGTCGGCTTTGCCGCCGAGCGTTTCGCCGCGGAGCGCGACCGCGAGATCATCGCCGACCCTCTCGATACGCCGGCGCCCGACTTCGAGCTCGACGACACCGCGGCAGGGACCTGGCGCCTCTCCGACCTCGCCGGCAAGGTCGTCGTCCTCAACTACTGGGCCACCTGGTGCGGCCCGTGCATCGCCGAGATGCCCTACTACCAGCAGCTCGTCGACGAGTACGCCGGCGCCGAAGACGTCGTCTTCCTGGCGATCTCCACCGACTCCGATCCGTCCGTCGTTGCTCCCTTCATCGAGAAGCGCGGCCACACCTTCACCGTTCTGTACGACCAAGGCTCGGCGGTCAACTTCCACGTCACCGGCATCCCGGCGAGCTTCGTCATCGGTAAAGACGGCCTGATCAAGTACCGGACGTCGGGATTCCCCGGCCCGGAGCGCTACCTGAACGAAATGGGCCTCCGGATCGAGGCGCTTCTGGCGGCGCAGCGGTAGGCTATCGTCCACCGGACGTCTACGGCCCATTTTTCAAGCGAGACCTTGTATGAGCGACCTCGAATCCTGCGTCGATTTCCTCCAGCGGTTGATCCGTACGGAGAGCCTGCCGGGCGAGGAGGGCGATATCGCCGAGCTGGTTCGCGCCGAGATGGAGGGGCTCGGCTACAGCGAGGCCCACCTGGACGACGCCGGCAACGTGCTCGGCAAGGTTCCCGGCAAAGGTGAAGCCCCGCCGATGATGTTCAACACCCACCTCGACCATGTCGACGTCGGCGAGCACGAGGGCTGGCCGCACCCGCCGTTCGGCGCCGAGATCCACGACGACACGGTCTGGGGCCGCGGCGCGGTCGACATCAAAGGACCGTTGGCCTGCCAGGTGTACGGCGTCGCCCGCTTACTGGAAAACGATATGGAGCCAGCCGGCGACATCTGGGTGACGGCGGTCGTGCAGGAGGAGGTGGGGGGTCTCGGGGCGCGGCACATGGCGGCGTATATCGACACCCCGCTGATCGTGATCGGCGAGCCGAGTCGATGCGAGCTACGGCGCGGCCATCGGGGGAGGACCGAGATCATCGTCCACTCGCAGGGTCGTAGCGTTCACGCCAGCGTGCCGCACGTTGGGGTCAACGCGCTCGATCCGATCGCCCGTTTCATCATCGGGCTGCACCGCCTCCAGATGCGTTCCGACGCCGACCTCGGTACCTCGACGGTCGTGCCGTCGTTGATCCGCACCGACCAGATCAGCGCCAACGTGGTTCCCGGAGAAGTCTGGCTGACCTGCGACTGGCGCAACGTCGCCGGCGAGAGCGGCGAAGACGCCTGCCGAGCCTTGCAGGAGATCGCCGATCAAGCCCTGGCCGAGTCGCGCCGGGCTCTGTCGATCGCCGATGACGACCCGGCACCGAGTCTCGAAGTGACGATCACCTCCGACGACCGCGCCAGCTTCACCGGCATGACGATGGACTACCCGGCCGACAACCCGGCCTACATCGTACGCGCCGACCATCCGGCGCTGGCCGCTGCCAAGCAGGCGCTCGATACGGCGTTGTCGAGAGACGTTCCCGTCGACGTCTGGCAGTTCGCCACCGACGGCGGCCATTTTGCCCTCGAAGGAATGACCTGTATCGGATTCGGACCGGGCAACGACCTGCTGGCGCACACGGTCAACGAGGCGATCCCGATCGCCGAGCTCGAACGAGGGCTCAACGGTAACGAAGCGCTCGCCCGAGCGTTGGACTCGCGAATCGCCGTCTAGCTGCTAGGCTCTCGCGGCCTGCAGGAACTTCTTGGCCATCTGCGGGCCGCCGCCGGCGTCCTCGTGTTTAAAAAACACGAAGGCCTCGTCCCACTTCTGCTCCGCGACCTTCTTCGCCCAGGCGGCTATCTGCTTGTCGCTGTAGCCGTCCTTGCGCAGGCGGAGGTAACCGAAGCGCGCCGTGGAGACGATGTCGGCGTCTTTTTCGTTCGTATCGGCGGTCACCAGCGCCGCGCCGTGGGCTCGGAGGGCGTCGTAGACCTCGTCGTCGAACCAGGAATCGTTGCGGAACTCGAAGGCGGCGCGCACGTCTTCCGGCAGCGTCTCGAGAAAGGCGCCGAGGCGATCGATGTCTTTCTTGAAGTTGGGCGGCAACTGGAAAAGGATCACGCCGAGACGGTCGCCGAGCACACTGGTGGCCTCGATGAGGTAGTCGAGCACCTCGCCGGTGTCCTTGAGCCGGCGGAAGTGGGTGATGCGACGCGAGGCCTTGATCGAGAAACGGAAACCCTCGGGGACCTGCGCCGCCCAGTTCTCGATGACCTCCCGCGTGGGCAGGCGGTAGAAGGTGTTGTTGATCTCCACCGCCGGCAACTCGCTGCTGTAGTAGGCGAGCATGTCCTTGTTGGGCAGCTTCTCGGGGTAGAAGGGTCCCTTCCACTCCTTGTAGCTGAAGCCGCTGGTGCCGACGCTGAAGTTCAACGTGTCTGTCCCGGCTGCTCTCGAAGGTTCTCAGGATGCCGCAACGTATGTTCTCGCCTTCTCCGGCCTGGTCGTCCCGGGTGCGCCAACATCCGTCGCCGGTTTCTCGACCCCTGCCGCTCTGTTGCGCGCCAAGGTTTTCAGGATACCCGCGACGCCGTGAAACTTCCGCTTACCCCGTCGAAGCGGCACGATGCTCCTCCAGGGCGGCTTTGAAGCGTTCGACGGCCTGGGCGGCGCGTTCGTCGCTCAAGGCCGGGTACAGCGGTATCGAGCACGCCTGCTGCCAGGCCTGGCGGCAGCCGGGGAGGTCGTCGAGGCCATTGACCACCTCGCGCACCAGGCGGCCGACCGGCCGATCGCAGCTCACCCCGTGGCGCCTGCACGCCTCCAGCAAGGCTTCGAGGTTGGTGACGTCGGCCGTCACGATGAACCGCCACCAGCCGTGCTCGCGGTCGTCGGCGTCGGGCGGCAGGTCGACGCCGGCGTCCTGCAGCGCCGCCCGGTGGCGCGCGGCCAACTCTCGACGTCTGTCCAAGAGCTCGGGCAGGCGGCGGAGCTGAACGTGCGCGATGGCGGCGTGCAGATCGCTCATCTTGAAGTTGAAAGCAAGGTCGTTGCCGCGCGGATCCTCGCAGTCGCGCAGCTCGGCGGCCTTGGCGAGCAGGCCGCTATCTTGCGACAGCAACATCCCGCCGTTGCCGCCGCCGATCGGCTTGGTGGCGTGGAAGGAGCACACCGTCAGCGCGCCGAAGCTGCCGGCCACGCGGTCGCCCAATCGTACGCCGACCGTCTGGGCGCAGTCCTCGATCACCGGCGGGCCGAGCTCGACGAACGCTTCGATGTCGGCGGGCAGGCCGAACATGTGCGGCACGATGGACGCCGCGGTCTCGGCGCCCAGCTTGCGGCGGGCGTCCTCCGGGTCGGGATTGAACGTCACCGGATCGCAGTCGATAAAAATCGGCGTCGCCCCGACGTACATCACCGCTTGGCGCAGGCTGGCGCAGGCGTAGGCTGCCACCAGAACCTCGTTCCCGGGGCCGACCCCGAGGGCTCGAAGGCCCGCATAGAGGGCGGCCGTCCCCGAGCTCAGCGCCAGTCCACGGTGGTCGGGAAGCCCGAGAAGCCCACCGGCGGCGTCCTCGAGCTGCGCGACGCCGGGACCTTGCCCGATCCAGCCGGCCTCCATGGAGGCGCGCACGGCCTCGATTTCCTTGGCACCGATGTCAGGGTACGAGTGCGGGATCGGATCTTCGAGCGCTTCCGAGGCTGGTGCGTCTGGTTGTGGATCGTCCGGCAAAGGCGCTCTCCGTCGGTGAGGTTGCGGCAAACGTCATCGTTCGAGGGTTGGCGCGGGTAACACAATACCGCGCTGATTCGCCGCAATTAGCCACAATTAGCCACAACGGCACCTTCTCAGGCGCGGACCGTCACCCCGATGTTGCTCTCGACGCGTTCCGGGGCTGAACGACGCCTACGTCACCACAAACTCGCGGACGTGCTCATCGTCCATCGGCGCAGTGGCGAGCGAGACCGACACCATGACGATGAAGTTGGCGGCAAGCCCCCAGATTCCCGGATGGATTTTCTGCCACTGCAACTCCGGGAAGCTGGTCCAGACGATGACCGTCGTGCACCCGACGATCAGCCCGGCGAGCACCCCCGGCCGCGTCGCCCGCGGCCAGAAGAAGGCGGCGACGAGCAGCGGCAGGAATTGGTTGAGGAAGCCGTAGGAGAACAGCAGCAAGTACACGAGGGAGAAGCTCGAGAACACCGCAAAGTAGTAGGCGACACCGGCGATGACGATGACAAGAAAGCGGATGAGTCGCCGCTCGCTGGCGTCGTCCAGGTCGGGCTTGAACCACACCTTGTAGAGATCGTTGACGAGGATCGCGCCGGCGGCGTGCACGAGGGCGTCGCCGGTCGACATCGACGCCGCCAGGGCGCCGGCGCAGAACAGCCCGACGACGATCGCTGGAAGGTCGAGAGAGGTGACGATCGTCGGCAGGATAGCGTCGGCGGGCTCCACGCCCGGGAATCGCAAGATCCCGGCGAAACCGATGAACATGATCGGTAGCAGGAAGATCATGAACGTCGGATACCAGACGACGGTTCTCTTCAGTGTGCGCTCGTCACGGGCCGCGTAGATCTTCATGAAGTAGTGGGGCCACATGCTGAAGCCGAACACCGAGATGGCGATCGAGCTGCTGTAGCCGCCCCACGTCCATTGCGACCCGTCGGCGTCCAGCCCCGGGGCGGTGAGCATCTCCGGCACCGATTGCGACAACGCCTCGAACATCGGGCCGACGCCACCATAGAGCTGGTAGGGCAGGTAGAGACCGAGCCCCCAGGCGAGCGCCATCATGAAGACCCCCTGGAACGTGTTCGTCCAGCCGACCCCCATGACGCCGCTGTGGTAGACGTAGATGAGCACCACCCCGTAGGCGATCGCCGCGCCGGCAGCCGGTGGGATGCGGCCCTCGGTGACGATGTCGAAGACGTAGCCGGCGCCCTCCATTTGAAGAACCAAATAGGGCAGGAAGCACACCAGGCTGATGATCGCCATCAGGCCGGAGAGCGCCGGGCTCTGGAAGCGGTGGGCGAACAGGTCGGCCTGGGTGACGTAGCCGTACTTGCGGCCGAGTGCGGCGACGCGTGGTCCGTAGAAGTACCAGGGAGCCAGCCCGACGGTGCCGTACGAGAGGATGTAGAAGGCCGCGGCGCCGCGTGAGTATGCCCACCCCGGCCCCCCGAGGAAGGCGAACGCCGAGAAGATCGATGCCCCCATCACGAAGTACATGATGACGAAACCGAACTGGCGGTCGGCGACCACGTAGCCGGCGGTCGAGCTCGAAGCGCCGCGTCCCGAGAGCACACCGACCAACAGGGTGATGAGGAGGTACCCGACGGTGACGAGCGTAACGATCAGCCAGCTCTCCATCAGGCGAAACCCCGCGATGATGCGGCGACGCGCCTCATTCGAGCTTGCCGCGCCGGTCTTCCCACCTGAAAAGGGCCAAGAGAGAAAAGAAGCTGACGAAAACGAGGACCAGCAGATAGAACAGCGAGGCCGGCATGCCGAGCACGAACGGCCGAATGCGGTTGAACAGCGGGTAGATCGGCCACATCGTGGCGAGAAACACGCCGATGAAGATGACCGTCACGGCGCCGTAAATACGGCGCTCGGCCTTGCTCAGCGCCGAGGAAAAGACGCGCGTCTTGATGCTCACAACGACCTCCGTGACCGGGGCTCGCCGGCCACCGCCGGCAAGCACGGCAGCAAGGGTATCAGCGCTTGCGCCAGCCTTGGTAGGCGAGCAACACCATTGTGAACACCACCAGCGGCAGCATGAACATGAGCACGACGGCGGTGAAGCCGCCGAGCGCCCAGTGCTGGGTGCCCTCGAGCACCAGATAGGCGATGTACACGGCATACAGCGCCAGGAACAACGCTCCATTGCGGCGATCGATGATGTAGCCGGCGAAGAACACCGGCAGGCAGGCGATTGCGACCGCGATCATGATCGGGATGTCGAAGATCAGGGCGGCGGCCGGGACCTCGATGCCACCCGGGGCCACAATCGCGGTGATGCCGAGGACGGCCAGCAGGTTGAAAATGTTGCTGCCGATGGCGTTGCCGACGGCGATGTCGCGCTCGCCCTTGGCCGCCGCGATCGCCGAGGTGGCGAGCTCCGGCAGCGACGTGCCGATGGCAACGATCGTCAGGCCGATCAGCAGGTCGCTCAGACCGAATGCTCTGGCGAGCGCCGAGGCACTTTCGACCAGCAAATCTGAGCCCTTGATCAACAGAAACAGCCCCCCAGGGATCATCGCCCCGTGGGCAACCAGAAGCCCCCACCCGGGAGCGTCGGGGCCGGCCTCCTCACCGAGCTCGCGCGCCTGTTTCTCGATCGTGGCTCGTCGCGTGCGGCGCGACTCGTGGATGGTCCACGCCGTGTAGCCCACCAGCAGGCTGACGAAGATCAGTCCCTCGAACGTGCTGATTCGTCCGTCGAGCGACACCAACAGGGTCAGGACCGACACTCCGATCATCAGCGGGATGTGGAGCTGTATGAGCCGCTGCGCCACGGTCAGCGGGACGAGCAGCGCGGCAACGCCGAGGATCAGCAGGATGTTGGCGATGTTGCTGCCGACGACGTTGCCGATGGTCAACGCGGGGCTGCCGGCGAGCGCCGCCTTGAGGCCGACGGCGAGCTCGGGCGATCCTGTTCCCCAAGCGACCACCGTCAAGCCGATCACCAACGGCGAGATCCCGAACGCACCGGCAAGCCGCGAGGCGCCGCGTACGAGCAGCTCGGCGCCGCCGAGCATGAGGACGAGCCCGATGAGAAACAACCCCAGGGTGGATGGGCTCAATGATGCGCCGGCGGCTTGTTCATCGCCGGCCTCCCCCATCGTCGCGATCCGGTTCCTCGGGGGCTACCCGGAACGCCGTGTGGACCGGGGCCGCGGCCGCCACGTTGCCGGAGAACAAGGCGGCGTTGAACATGACCCAGAAGGTCCCGAAGGGCTGGCCGCGCCATTGTGGCCGGAAACCGATCAGGGCGACGTGGCCATCCCCACGCTTGTGGGGCAAGGGTGCTGGTCACGGCGGATCCTGTGGTCGTAGAGGATCCGGCGCGGTGGAGGGATGCTGCGGAGGGAACCTCGTTCATGGGCGAACTCTAACGTTGCCGACAACAGCGGACAACAACCCGTTGTCG
>SMVB01187629.1_pt1 | contig 13581 bp, 12 predicted proteins | sample 2456461 | NCBI WGS metagenome assembly SMVB01 (sample SAMN11095934, study PRJNA526329) | marine sediment metagenome | biome: Marine sediment; feature: Surficial sediment; material: Deep marine sediment; isolation source: Hadal surficial sediment | place: Pacific Ocean | collected 2014-05 | depth...
ACCTCATGCAGCTCGCCGGCGGCGCGCAGATGCCCCAGGTTCGCGCCATCGCCACCTTGGCGCTCGAGCGCCTCGACCACCGCATGCAGGCGGAGAACGGTGTCTCAGCGGGCGACGAGGCCCACTACAACCTGGTGGCTCGCGACATCCAGCGTTTCATGTCGCGCCCGGGCGACGTCTATACCCAGGCAGCGACGCCGGGAGCGCCTCCCGGAGCGCCGATCGGTGAGCCCGCGCTGGACTACATCGGATCGTGGTCGGGCGCCGGCGTCCGTGGCTTCAACTACATGCTGGGCCTGGAGCCGTACTGCTCGCAGGACGAGCTCTTCTACCGATAGGAAACGTCCATCGGCGCCGCGGCCCTGGTTGAGGGCTGCGGCGCCGGCAAGTACCGAGATTGCTCTACAGCGTGTGGGCGGTGTCCGTTGCCAGCGAGCCGTCGAGCCGGCGCTGGCCCGAGAGCGCCGCGGCGACCTCGAGGCTGTATAGCAGCACCGTTGCGGCGTAGTAGACCCAGAGCATGAAGATCACCACGGCGCCCGCCGAGCCGGTGAAGCTGCGGACGCTCGCCGCGTACACCAGGTAGGACGAAAAAAGCTGCGAGGCGAGCTCCCAGAGCAGCGAGCCGACGATCGCCGAGGGCAGCAATACCCGCAGCGACACCAGCTGCGGGGTCAGCGCCTGGAGGACGAGCCCGAAGACGATGGTCCCGGAAATCAGCGAGGTGGCGAGCGCGAGCAACGCGCTACTCTCGACCAACTCGGTGACCTGGAGCGTCCAGGGTGTGTCGAAGCTGCGCAGCACCGACATGATGCCCTCGAATACGAACGACAGCACCAGCATCGACGCCGCCGCGAAGAACAGCAGAAACGGCTTGCCCCAGTCCCAGGCCGCCTGCAGCGCGAAGTGACCCCAGTCCATCTCCACCGGTGGGCGCCGGAAGATCTGTGCCACGGCGGTCTGAATCGCCGCGAACACGAGATGGGCGATCCACAAGCTCACCAGCAGAGCAGCGGCCCCGATGGTGCCGCGGAACTGGAAGAAGCTGGCGGCCACTTCGACGATCTCGATCGGCAGATCGGGAATGAGCTGGCCGATTCGGTCGACGGCGGCGTCCATGCCCTCCTCGGGGTTACCGAGGACGAAGCCTAGAATCGACGCCAGCAAGCTGACGAACGCCGGTACCGAGAGCAGGGCGTAGTACGAAATTGCGGCGCACTGGTTGAACAAGCCGTCGGCGAAGAAGTTGCTGCCCCCGACAACGAGCGCGCGGGGAAGCTGCCGGAACGCCACGCCGTACGACTCCAGCTTGTGAAGCGTCTCGGCGGCGTGGCCCCCTCTCGTGCCTTTCGCGTCGCTCATGTCACCGCGGTTTCCGCCTGGCGCATGCCTTCCTGCTCATCGACGGTCAACAAGATAAGCAGCCCGACCACGAAGAACACCGCCAGGAAGAGAATCGCCGGCCGCGGGCCGAACAGCGCATAGACGCTCCCGTAGACCACCGGTCCCATTACCGTGGAGAACCGCCCGGCGATCCCGTAGAAGGCGAAGAACTCGGCGCTGTTCGCCTTCGGCGTGAACGTACCCTGGATGGCGCGGCTCGCCGACTGGCTGCCGCCGAGTATCAATCCGACGACGATGCCCATCACCCAGATCTCCGCTTCCGGGTTTCCGGTGGCGCCGATGAAGTAACCCCACACCGCAACCCCGGTCCAGACGACGAGCGTTAGCTCGACAACTCGCTTGTTGCCGATACGGTTGCTCGCCGCCCCCAACGCCAATGCGCCGACGAACGCGGTCAACTGGATGACGAGGAAGAGGCCGATGATCCTGCTATCCGACATGCCGAGGACCTCGTCGATGAAGATCGCCGAGATCACCACCGTCGTCTGGATGCCGTCGTTGTAGATCAGGAACGCGGCCAGGAACTTGGTGAGCTCCCGGTAGCGGCGGATGTTGGAGAACGTCCGGGCGACCCGCTCGATACCGACTCCGAGGTGGGACTTTCCGGGCGGCAGCGGGGTCACCGGCCGGCGCTCCCGCAACCACAAGAAGGTCGGCACGGCGAACACCGCCCACCATATGGCCACCGACAGAAAGGTGTCTTGGGGGCTGAACGGGTCGGTGAAACCGAGCCACTGCGGGTAGCTCAACATCGCCAGGTTCAGTGCCAACAAGATGGCGCCGCCGAGGTAGCCGAGGGTGAAACCGAAGCCGGAGATCCAGCCGATGTTCTTCGGCGTCGAGATCTCCGGCAGAAAAGCGTTGTAGAAGATGTTGCCGGCCGCGAAGCCGACCTGGGCGATGAGAAAGAAGATCGCCCCGCGCCAGTATTGTCCCTCGTTGGCGAAGTACAGCATGGCGGTGGCGCCGGCGCCCAGGTAACAGAAGAACGCGAGGAACCTCTTCTTCGAGCCCGACGAGTCGGCGATGGCGCCCAGAAACGGTGCCAGCATCGCGACCAGCAGCATGCCGGTCGCCAACGTGTAGGTGAAGAAGGTGACGCCGGGAACTCTCACCGTGGCGCCGAGGATGTCGAGCACGACGCCCTCTTCGCCGCCGGCCAGTTGTTCGACGAAGTAGCGGTTGAAGATCACCGCCAGGATGCTGGTGGCGAACGGCGAGTTGGCGAAGTCGTAGAGGCCCCAGCCCCAGATCTCGCGCCGGGTTACCGGCGAAACCTCACTCATGGATGGGTGAGCAGGAAGCCGTGATCCCGAAGACCAGGATGTCAGTCTCCGAGGCCGGCGGCGATGCGACCCTGCTCGAGCTGCAACAGCCAGTCGAGGTGAGGAAGGTTGAGCGGTTTGGTGAACACCTCGGTGGCGCCGAGCTCGAGGCTTCTCTTGACCGATTCGTCGCCGGCTTTTCCGGTTATCGCCCAGATCGTGCCGACCTCGATGTCCTCGTCGCGGATGCTCTTCAGGACGCTCAGGCCATCGATCTTCGGCAGGAAGATATCGAGCAGGAGCAGATCGGGGCGAGTGTTGCGCAGGTCCTCGAGCGCTTCCTCTCCGTCACCCGCGGTGACGACCGTGAACCCGTGCCGCGACAGAAACCGCGTAAGCAGGTCACAGATGAGAGGCTCGTCGTCCACTACCAGTGCTCGCATACCTCACCCTTCTTGGAGAGCTCCTATCTTTTCTTGCAATTCGCCGTTGCGCAACATCTCGAGGACGATGTCACAGCCGCCGACGAACTCGCCGCCGATAAACACCTGCGGGATCGTCGGCCAGGCCGACACGTCGATCAGCGTTGAGCGGTAGTCGTCGAGATCATCGAGAACGTTGGTGGCGGTGAACGGAACGCCGATCGAGTTGAGGGCGTCGCAGGTGGCCTTGGAGAAACCGCACTGCGGCCACTCCGGTGTGCCCTTTATGAACACGTGCACCGGGTTGTTGGCGATGGAGTCTTCGATCTGCTGTTTCAGTTCGCTGGACATGGTTCTACTCCTCTGGGACCACCGTCTGCACTTGTAGCGCGTGCACAGCGTTGGTCAATTTCTGCCCGACGGCCCGATAGACCATCTGGTGTTGCTCAACGAGGCTCTTGCCCCCAAAGGCGCTGGAGATGACCCGGACGCCGAAGTGATCGCGCGTACCGGTGAGGTCCCGCACGCTGACCTCGGCGCCGGGAATACCGGTTTCGATGAGCGATTTGAGCTGCTCAGGATCCATGATCGTGTCGGCTGTCGTCGGAGGCTCGACGATGAAAAAGAGCGGCGCCCGGATGGCAGCCACTCTTTTAGTTTAGCCGTTGGAAACGGGCGAGGCGAGGCATGTCCCGCCGATGGTGAGAAAATACGTAGCGGGGAAAAGAAGCGGCGGGGGCGGCTACAACGCTGCCCTGCCAAAGGGTTCCGTTTCCGTTCTCCTGTCAACGAAACCGTTGCACCACCCCCACCAACCGGCCGGTGGCTACATCGCTTCCGCGACCCGCGTCGTCGCTACCGGCGAATGCTCTCGAAGGAGATGAAGCGCCCCGGGGACATCTCCTCGAGCTCGTCACGTTGCGCCTCCGTCAAGATGGCGTTGGCAGCGCGCTCGAGGCGCAATCTTGCCATGCGCTCGTCGACCTCGTAGTTGGCGATGTCGCGCATCATCCGCTCGATGGCGTCGAGGTCCGCGCTGTCGATGCTCATCATCTCCTCGAGGTCCATCTCGGCGATCTGGGTGTCGGCGTTGCGACGGATCTGGGCCCGACGATTTTCCCGCTGCAGCCCGCGAATTTTCTCTTCTTGCTCCTCGGTCAGGCCGATCTCTTCGGCGTTGGCGAGGGCGCGGCTTGCCATCCCACCGGAACGGCGGGAAAACGAGCTCAGGGCGAACGTCGGCCGGACGCGCACCTCCTGAATCAGCCGCATAGCGGCCTCGGTGTCGGCGCGGACTCGCTGCCGAATCGTGGTCGCGCCGGTCTCCTGGGCGGCGGCGTCGGCAACGGTTACCTCGAACTGACGCTGTTCACTGACCGCTTGGGCGCCCGCCCATGCGATGCCGGTGAACATCAGGGCAACGACCGCAATACTGCTGATCAGGGCCGTATTTCGGCGATATGAGCTCACGTACTTCCTCCAGGGTCCAATACTTCAAGATAGCGTGCCTACCGGTTTGGACGCCGCCGGGGCCCAAATAGTCGAAGCCCGCGCCCTGATCGGCGCGGGCTTCGGGCTAGCGTCCTCTTCGGTTGCCGCGGCCGCGGTCGCGGCCGCGGTCTTGGAGATCTTCGAGCTGATCGGGGGTGAGGATCTCGCCGACCGAAGCGTTCAGTCGGAGCGCCTCGGTTTGCTCGGCGATGTACTGCTCGGACAGCTCGCGAAGCTTGGCTTCGACGGCGGTGATGTCGGGTGTGTCGGCGCCCAGGAGCTCGCGCAGCTCGAGCTCGGCGATTTCGCCCGCCGCCCGCCGGTTGATCGATGCTTCGCGCTGGGCGCGCTGCGCCTGGTTGATCCGATCGGTTTGCTCGGCGGTCAGTCCGATCTGGTCGGCGCGGCTCAGCGCGCGCGCCACCAAACTCGATCGCGTCGCCGGGCGCCCGAGGCCACCGATGAACCCGCCTCGGCCCCTGGCGAAGTCGCCTCGACCTCGGCCCCCGCCGAAGTTGCCTCGACCTCGGCTCCCCCCGAAGCCTCCACCGCGGCCCGCGAAGCTTCCACGTTCGCGGGATCCGCGTCGTCCCTGCCCGGCGACGCGCTGCGAACCGCGAGCCTGAGGGCCACTGGCCTGCGGCCGGCGCTGGGCCCGACCGCGTTGGGGCGCGAGCTCACCACCGGCCGCAACTTCGCCACCCCACTCCGGGCCGAAGTCCGGACCCGGCGGCGCACCGAGTTGGGAATAGGCCACAGCGGGCAAGGCAAGCAGAAGCGCCAACCCGCCCACCAACAAGAGCTCCACAATCCGTCTCCGCATGCCCGACCTCCTGGGTTCGCTACGTCGTCTGTCGCCCCGGTTGAGGGGCGCGCCTACTGGTTACGACGGAATTGTGCCGCCGGCGGTCGTTTGGCGTCAGTAAGCGGCGAGTAAAGATTTGCAATCAGCAGGGTGCCGAAGCCCCCCCGAGTTTCTCAGCACCCTGCTTGCTGCCTACCTGCGATAGACGATTCTGCCGCCGACGATCGTGTAGAGCACGTTGGTAGCTTTGATCTGCTCTTCCGCGATCACCATGATGTCTTGGTCGAGGATGGTGATGTCGGCGAGCTTGCCCGGCGTGAGGGACCCTTTGATGTCCTCCTCGTGGGCGGCGAAGGCGTTGTTGATCGTGTACGAGCGCAGCGCCTCCTCGCGGCTCATCGCCTGCTCCGGGTAGAACGCTTCACCGCTGGCATCCTTGCGGGTGACGGTCGAGTAGAACGACGCGATCGGATCGACGCGCTCCACCGGGGCGTCGGTGCCGTTGGTGACCACGGCGCCGCTGCGCATCAGATCCTGCCAGACGTAGGCGCCCCACTCGGCGCGCTCGGCACCGAGGCGCGGCACTACCCAGGGGGCGTCCGAAGTGCAGTGCACGCCCTGCATCGCCGCGATGACGCCGAGCTCGCCGAAGCGGGGCACGTCATCGGGGTGCAGGTGCTGGGAGTGCTCGATACGGAAGCGGGCGTCGGCGGCCTGCTCCGGATGGGATGCGAGAACGCGCTCGAAGATGTCGAGGACCTCGCGGTTGGCGCGGTCGCCGATGGCGTGGACGCACATCTGGTAGCCGTTCTCGATCGCCAGGTTGGCGACCGCCTCGATCTCGGCCGGATCGCCGGTGTTATGGCCCGAGCTCGTCAGCTCGTCGCTGTAGGGCTCCAACAGCCACGCTCCCCGCGAGCCGAGGGCGCCGTCGATGGCCATCTTGATGGCGCGCACCGTCAGCATGTTGTTGCCGTAGCCGATGAGGAGATTGGCCCGCAGCGACTCGGCATCGAGGCTCCCGCCCCGTGCCATCACCCACAGCCGAACCTGCAGGGCGTCTTCGTCGACGCCGCGCTTGAACATCTCGATCGTGTTCCAGCCGGAGCCGGCGTCCTGGAAGCTGGTGATGCCGTTGCGCAGAACCTCCTGCGAGGCGAGCTCCATCTCGCGCCAGGTGCGCGCGGCGCGGTCCTCGTCGCTCATGCGGTTTTCGATGTTGGCGGTGGCGCGGCCCAGAACGCTGGAGGCCCGCTCCACGAAGACGCCGATCGGTTCGCCGTCCGGGCCCATGATGATCTCGCCGCCCTGGGGCTGATCGGTGTTGCCGGTGACGCCGGCGAGCTCCATCGCGTAGGCGTTGCCGAAGGTTGCGTGGCCGGAGGCGTGGCGCAGGATGACGGGGTTCTCGCGGCTCACGGCGCTGATCGCGTCGTGGGTCGGGAAGCCACGCACCGTATTGGACTCGTCGAGGTCCGTCATCCGTTCCTGATGCCAACCACGGCCCTCGATGAGCTCTCCGGGTTCAGCTTCTTCGACCGCCGCGGCGACCATGTCGGCCACCCCCTGCCAGGAGGTGGCGTCGAGAAGGTCGAGGTTCAGGACGTTGGATCCGATCCCCATGAAGTGCCCGTGGCCCTCGATGAGGCCGGGGATCGCCAGGGCCCCGTCGAGGTCGATGACTTCGGTGTCGGGGCCGATGTAGGCCTCGACCTCTTCGTTCGACCCGACGAGCTCGATGCGGTCACCGTTGATGACGATGCCTTCGGCCTCCGGAACGTTGTCGTCAACGGTCACGACCTTGCCGTTGTGGATCACCATGTCGGCGGGCGGAAGGTCGGAAGCCGGGGCGCAGCCGATGGTCAGGAAGAGCGCCAGGCCGGCCGCGAATAGCGGCAACAGAGACCTGCGGATGCGGATGGAGAATGGGCGATGGGTCACGGAGAACCTCCGGGTTCGGGTTTCGTGCGGCAGCGTGGCAAGATGCGGCGAGGTTAGGCAAAGTGTCGACAGTGGTCAATGGAAACGGAGATGGCATGCCGAACGCGACCGACTCCCATCGCGACGAGGCACATCGCATCCTGGCTGAAACACCGCTGATCGATGGCCACAACGACCTGCCCTTTCAATACCGCAAGCGGGTCGGCAACCGACTCGATGGGATCGACCTGGCGGCCGACACGGCGACGCTGGTGCCGACGATGCATACCGACATTGCCCGGTTGCGGCGGGGTCGGGTAGGAGCGCAGTTCTGGGCGCTGTACCTACCATCGTCTATCGAGGGCCCGGGCGCGGCGCGCGCCCTGTTCGAGCAGATCGACGTCACCCACCGGATGATCGAGCGCTACTCGGAGGTCTTCGAGCATGCCACCTCCGCCGCTGACATCGAGCGCATTTTCGCGACCGGCAAGATTGCCTCGGTACTCGCGATCGAGGGTGGGTACGCGATCGAAAACTCCCTTGCGGTACTGCGGCAGGCCTACCGCTGCGGCGCCCGCTACATGACGCTGACCCACAACGACAACACCAACTGGGCCGATTCGGCGACCGACGAGCCGCGCCACGGCGGCCTCGCCGACTTCGGCCGCGAAGTGGTGCGCGAGATGAACCGCCTCGGCATGATCGTTGACCTGTCGCACGCCGCCCCGTCGACCATGCACGACGCGATCGACACCAGCGAGGCGCCGGTTTTGTTCTCCCATTCCAACGCCCGGGCGCTGTGCGACCACCCGCGCAATGTCCCCGACGACGTGCTCGCGCGGCTGCGTGAGGTCGGCGGCATGGTGATGGCGACGTTCGTGCCGCCGTTCATTTCCAAAGACGCCCGCCATCATCGGCGCGGGGCGGAGGCGGAGCGCCAGCGGCTGAAAGCGGATGTGGGCGCCGGCGAGGCTGCCGATTCCCTGCCGCAGGACAAGGTCGCCGACGTCGACAGCCAGATGGACGCCTGGTTGGAGGCCAACCCCGCCCCACGCGCCACGCTCGAGCAGGTTGCCGACCACATCGACTACCTTCGCGACGCGGTCGGCATCGACGGTGTCGGGATCGGTTCCGATTTCGATGGCATCACGATGGTGCCGGTCGGCCTCGAGGACGTCTCGACCTACCCGGCGCTCATCGCCGAGCTGTTGCGGCGCGGCTACAGCGCCGAGGATGTCGGCAAGGTTGCCGGTCGGAATCTGCTGCGCCTCATGCGGGAGGTCGCGAGCGCCGGGATTGAAATTACCGCCGCCCGTCCAGCCTCCGACATATTGTTCGAAGGGCTCGCCTAGGTCGCGGTGCCGCGCTAGCCGGCCATCAGCGCCTCGGCCGCGGCGAGCTGTTCCGCCAGCGGCCGGGGGGCGGGGCTGCCGCTGGTCGTCTTGCGATCGACGGCTGCCGCGGCGTCGGGCACGGCGGCGAGCGCGGCGGGCAGGGAAGGGTGCATGGTGGCGAGGTCGGTCTCGCTCATCTGCCGCGGGTCGATGCTTTCTTCGTCGGCGCGTCGCATGAGCCGGCCGATGACGCCAAAGGCGTCGCGGAACGGAACCCCGGCGGCCACCAGCTCCTCGGCCCAGTCGGCGGCGAGCAGCCCGGGGTCGTCACAGGCCGCCGCCATGCTGTCGACCTTGAACTCGGTGGTGGCGATCACCTCGGCAAGCAACCCGAGGGTCGAGACGAGCACGTCGGGACCGTTGATCAGCGGGCCCTTATCGTCCTGTAGGTCGCGCTGGTAGCCGAGCGGCAGCCCGTGCATGACGGTGACCAGGGTGGAGAACTCGCCGGCCAGCGTCGCCACCTTGGCGCGCACCAGCTCCATCGTGTCGGGGTTGACCTTCTGCGGCATCATGCTGGATCCGGTGCAATAGGCCGGCTCGAGCGTGGCGAAATCGTACTCGGGCCCGGACCACAGGCAGAGATCGGCGGCGAGGCGGCTACAGTGGCCGGCACACAGCGTCGCGGCGGCAAGATACTCGAGGATGAAGTCGCGGTCGGACACGGTGTCGAGGCTGTTTTGGGTGACGCCGTCGAAACCGAGCGATTCGGCGATGAAGGCGCGGTCGAGCGGGATCCCGGTGCCGGTGCAGGCGCCGGCGCCGGCGCCCGATAACGCGGTTCGCGTGCGGGCGCTCGCCAGGCGCTCCCGATCGCGCTGCAGCATCCAGAAGTAGGCCAGCAGATGGTGCGCCAGCCGGCTCGGCTGAGCGCGACGCATATGGCTGTATGCCGGGACGATCGTCTCGAGGTGCTTCATCGCCTGGTCCAGCAACGCCGACTGTAGCCTGCGGACCGCGACGATGGTGTAGTCGGTGGCCTCGAGCATGAACAATCGCATCACCGTGACGCACTGGTCGTTGCGGCTGCGGCCGGTGTGCAGTTTGGCGCCGGTGGTGCCGGCGATCTCGGTGACCCGATTCTCGATGATCGTGTGGATGTCCTCGAGCGCCGGGTCGAGCTCGATCGAGCCGGCGGCGAGCTCGTCGCGCACCTGATCGAGTGCGGTGTGCAGCGTCGTCACCTCATCGGCGGTCAGCACCCCGGCTTTTTCCAGGGCCCGGATGTGGGCCTGGCTGTAGCGGATGTCGTACTCGGCGAGGTGCCGGTCGAGGTCGATCGACGCGGTGTAGCGCTGCGCCGCCTCAGCGGCGGCGCCGCCGAATCGTGCTTGCCAGAGCGTGCTCACGGACTATTCCGCGCCCACTGGCACCGGCTTGTCGATGTCCCTGGTCGTGTCGGCCTGGATGAGGGCGTCGATGTCGGGCTCTGCGGCAGCGGCGATCTTCGCCTGCCGCTGCCCCGCGAGCTTGAGGCGCAGCGCCTGCAGCCGGATGAATCCTTCGGCATCCTTCTGATGGTAGACGTCGTCGTCCTCGAAGGTGACGTACTCCTCTGCGTACAGTGGGAAAGGCGACTTGCGACCGCTGAGCCGCCAGTTGCCCTTGTAGAGCTCGAGCCGCGCCGTGCCGGTCACACCCTCCATGGCGGAGTCGACGAACGCATGCATGGCCTTCATCTCCGGTGAGAACCAGAAGCCGTAGTAGATGGTCTCGGCGAATTTCAGCGCCATCTGGTCGCGCATGCGCAGGACCTCGCGGTCCATGGTGATCGACTCGACGGCGCGCAGCGCGGCGTGCAGCAACGTGCCGCCGGGGGTCTCGTACACGCCGCGAGACTTCATGCCGACAAAACGGTTCTCGACGATGTCGATGCGGCCTACGCCGTGGCGGCCGGCGATCTCGTTGAGGCGGGTGAGCAGGGCCGCGCCCTCGAGCTTTGCGCCGTTGACCGCCGTGGGCCAGCCGTCGACGAACTCGATGGTTACCTGCTCGGGCGTAGCGGGCGCTTTCCGCGGGTCGCACGTGAGCGTGAAGATGTCGGCCGGGGCGTCGACCCAGGGATCCTCGAGCACGCCACCCTCGTACGAGCAGTGCAGCAGGTTGCGGTCGCAGCTGTAGGGCTTGTCGGGGTTGGCGTCGATCTCGATGCTGTTTTGCTGGGCATAAGCGATGAGGTCGGCGCGCGACTTCATGTTCCAGGATCGCCACGGGGCGAGCACCTGCACATCCGGTTGCAGGGCGGCGTAGCCCAGTTCGAAGCGCACCTGGTCATTCCCCTTGCCCGTGGCGCCGTGCGCCACGGTGTCGGCGCCGACCTCATTGAGCACCGCGAGGTGATACTGCGAGATCAGCGGCCGGGCCAGCGCCGTTCCCAGCAGATACTGGCCCTCGTATACCGCATTGGCTCGCACCCCCGGAAAAACGTAGTCGGTGACGAACTCCTCCTGAAGGTCCAGCGTCCACATCTCCGAGGCACCGGTCTTCTTCGCCCGGCGCTCGATCTCGGGGATGTTTTCCGCCTGGCCTACGTTGGCCAGGTAGGCAACGACTTCGCAATCGAAGGTCTTGCGGATCCAATGCAGCATCACCGATGTGTCGAGGCCGCCGGAGTACGCCAGCACTACCTTCTTGGGGGGCTTCTCCAGTCCGTGCAGTTGCGCCGCTTCTGAGGGAGTCGCGGTGGTCATGGTGGTCTCTCTTCTTTGGCGCCGTCGTCGGCGGGTCTTTCTATAGCCAGCTCTCGAGATCTTCGCGGAACTGCTGCCAGCGGGTGCCTTCTCGAACGATCACGAGGAGGGTGTTGTCGCCGGCAACCGTGCCGACGACGTTGTCTAGATCGAGCCGGTCGATGGCTTCGGCGACCGGATGCGCGTTACCGCTGCCGGTGTGGACCACGGCCAACTGGCCGGCGCCGTCGACCGAGGTGACGAACTCGCGCAAGATACGAATGTTGCGCTCGGTCAGCGCCACGACGTTGGTCGGCACCGAGTAGCAGTAGCTGCCGTCGGGCCGCGGGGTCTTCACCAGGCCGAGGTCCTTGATATCGCGGGACACGGTGGACTGGTTGACCGCAATCCCGTCGATCCCGAGCTCGTTGACGAGCCCGGTCTGGGTGTTGACGTCGTGGTCGCGCACGAGACGGAGAATCGCTCGTTGTCGAGCATGTTTGTTCATCATGGTTGCAAGAATATGCCATAACTCGCATAATCATGCAATCACATGGCGTGCTTGTTGGGTGAGTGCGAGCGTGGGGCTCGAGGCGGGAAACCAACAAGAACGGGTGGCGATAATCGAAAAGAACCCTTGATCGATCAGCGCCGCAACTTGAAGACGTACAGTGCGTTGCCACCGCGCGGGTGGCGGAGCTCGGGCGCCAGCAGCCGCGGCACGGTGCGCGGGCTGCCGCCGCCGACGCCGGCCGAGACCGCGACGTATTGCTCGCCGTCGACCGTGTAGGTGACGGGGAAGCCCTGAACCGACGTGCCGAGGCGGGTTTCCCAGAGAACCTCGCCCGTGTGCACGTCGTAGGCGCGGAAGTACCGATCGACGTCGCCGGCGAAGGCCAGGCCCCCGGCGGTGGTGAGAACCGCGGTGAGAAACGAGGCGCGTTGCTCGATGCTCCAGATTTCCTCGAGCGTGTCGACGTCGTAGGCGGCGAGCTTCCCGAGGTTGCCGTCGGTGCCGGGCATCTCGGTCCAGCGGCGGTCGCCCCCCGTCCCGCCGGAGCCCCGCTCCAGGGGCAGCGGCCGGCCCGAGATCTCCAGGCAGCTCTGGCTCAGGGGAATGATCAGCGCCGTCGCTTCCGGGCTGTAGGCCATGGCGGGCCAGTTGTGCCCGCCCGCCGTGCTCGGGCACACGGAGATCCACTCGCCGACGATGGCATCGAGGATGTCTTGCCGGTATCTCACCGAGCCGGTCAGCGGATCGACCTCGTCGAAAACGTTCTGGTAGACGGTTTGCGTCAACCCCCGAAACGACCCGGTGGTTCGGTCGAGCTTCCAGAGGATGCCGTGCTTGCCGATGGTGAACAGCGCCTTTTCGCCGTCGACGTCGATCAGCACCTGCTCGAAAGCCTCATCGAGGTCGAGCGTCTCGCCGGGAACGTGCTGCCGGTACCAGACGATCTCGCCGGTGTCGGGATCGAGGGCGAGGGTCGAGTTGGCGTAGAGTGTGGCGTCGTTCGCCGTCAGTCCGCGGCTGGCGGCGACCCACGGCTTGGCCTGTGCGGTGCCCCAGTAGGTGAGGTCGAGCTCGGGGTCGTAGCTCCCGGTGATCCAGACGTCGACCCCGCCGCGCAGCTCCCAGTCGAGCCCGCCCCAGGTGGCGTCGCCGAGCTCCCCATCGGCAACCGTGAACGTCCGCCACAGCTCCTCGCCGGTCTCGGCGTCGTGGGCGGTGATGAAACAACTGTCCTCGAAGAACCGACCGCAACCGTTGATGCCGTTGATCACCTTTCCCTTGACGACCAAGGGGCCGGCGACGTTGGTGTAGCCCTTGCGGTAGCTGGCGATCTGGGTTTCCCACACCAGCGCACCGGTGCGGGCATCGAGGGCCAGCAGGTAGGCGTCCTTGGTCGCCAGAAAGACTTTGTCGCCCCATATCGCCAGGTTGCGCATCTGGTTGAAACCGCCGGGCGGATAGTCCTGAGCAAACTCACGCCGGAACTCCCACAGCAACGTGCCGCTGGCCGCGTCGAGTGCTTGGACGACGTTGCCCGGGTTGGCGAGATACATGGTGCCGTCGTAGACCATCGGGGTCGGCTGGTTGAAGCCGTCGTCCATGGCCCAGGCCCACGCGAAGTCAAGGTCGCCGACGTTGGCCCGGTCGATGTGATCGAGAGGGCTGTAGCCCCAGCCGTCGTAGGTGCGGCGGTACGA
>SMVB01318593.1_pt1 | contig 13581 bp, 12 predicted proteins | sample 2456461 | NCBI WGS metagenome assembly SMVB01 (sample SAMN11095934, study PRJNA526329) | marine sediment metagenome | biome: Marine sediment; feature: Surficial sediment; material: Deep marine sediment; isolation source: Hadal surficial sediment | place: Pacific Ocean | collected 2014-05 | depth...
CCAACCAGACAAGCATTTCTACGATTGCAGCAGGAATGGAATATGAGGCGTCCATTGATCATTACCCGACAGTGAATGGCGTTAAACTTTCAATATTTTATAGCTCACCTCCATCGGCGGTAAATATTGAGAAGGTGCAGTCAGCAGTACCGGATCGATATCCCGGATACCCTGAACATAATCGGTTGGAATCAGTGTATGAAACTAATGTTGCCGGTAAACTAAACCTGGTTACCATTTTATTTCCACATAATTTTTCACATCAAAAACCAGCAATGACCAGAGTAGCCGGAGAAAGTTATACCGGGGGGTTGATCGATCATGGTGGATCGACAAATGACATCGTGCTTGAGTCTTCGGGGGAAGAGGCACATGTGTATCAAGACATCACATTTAAAGGGAAAGCCGTAATTGTCAGAGAATTAAGTAATAGGAATACTTTTTATTTTATCCGCCATGGCACAGAACTCGACCACCTTGGTGTTGGTTTCACTTCAGACATGCCTGTTTCCATATATTCCAAAGATAACAATGGTGCAATTGTTTCTGAAGGAGCAAAAGTCAGGTTGAATGGATTGGATATGAATACCATAAAATTTGAACCGGCTGTTGAGATCTTAAATTCCGGTGATCAATTTGTGGAAGTTCAACTGCCTGAAGGTACAATTCGGTTTTTTCCTAATTAGAAATGTGAATGAGTTTGCATCAATCGAAGATACACCAAACCTAGATGATAATGTTTGCTTTAATTTTGTCTGTGTCAACTGATAAAAATAATATTTCACAACATTCCAAACTCCCAACAATGCTTCCCAAATAGTTAAAGTGATCAAATAGATGGAATCCTTCTATTCATGGTTTTCGCACCTTAGGAGTACGTGCCCCGGGGAATAGAATTTTGGTAATTCAAGATATCAATGGCGCCCAATTATTAACCTTTTTGGCATTTTTCATTGGTGAAAAAAGTAGTTATTACTTTTTCGGCGGTCTTTGCGTGTTGTTGCTTTATTTTCTTTGTGTGCAATTAAGATATATAGGGTTTCACGCAGAGAGTGCAAAGATTTTCGCAAAGGGCACAAAGTTTAAATTCCCAATTATAAAGCATCAATTTGTAAACTGGCAAATGAAAAATGCCACCTTTTTATTTCTTCCAAGTCTATTAGGCTCCATAATTCATAAATATAACCATTTTGCAGATAAGGTATTGACAGTCAGTTCAAGCTGATAAATTGCAAGAAAAATAAAATTTTCAAAAGTGTTTTTTATATTCAATGTCAACCTGCCTGCCGCAGCCAGGTACCGTGATTTCTAACTCTTTACAAGTATCAATAATTATTCCTTGCATTATGCAGGCTAAAATTATTTTGAGCCATAACTGTTGGTAATCCTATGACTAATTTGCTTACTAGAACTTTGCCAATAAAATCCGCATAATTAATAGGCAATAATATTGACAACCTAAAATTGTACCGGAGTATTTGAGTTACCAATCAATAGGTTCCAGCCCATTCTCTTCCAGGAAGTTATTCGTTTTACTAAAATGCTTATTCCCAAAAAAACCTCTGTTTGCTGCAAAAGGTGAAGGGTGTGCTGAGGATAAAATTTTGTGTTTTGAAGTATCAATAATCTCTCCTTTTCTTTGGGCATATGCACCCCATAACAGAAATACAACCCCTTCTTTTTTTTCAGAAATTATTTGGATAACTGCATTTGTAAATTGCTCCCAACCTTTATTCTGATGCGATCCGGGACTTTGTGCTCTTACAGTTAGTGTGGCGTTTAATAATAAAACACCCTGATCTGCCCATCTTTCTAAATTCCCGGAAGAGGGAATATCTATGCCAAGATCATCTTTTATCTCCTTGAAAATATTTACAAGTGAAGGAGGTATTTTTATGCTGTCGTTTACTGAAAAACATAAACCGTTAGCTTGCCCTTCTCCATGATAGGGGTCCTGACCAATGATCACAACTTTTAATTCATCGAAATTACAATGATCAAAAGCACTGAAGATATGCCTTCCTTTAGGGAAAACCTTAAAATTTGAGTACTCTGACTTAACAAAATTTGTTAGATCACCGAAGTAATCTTTTTCAAATTCAGTAGCCAATTTTTTCTTCCACGATTCTGCAATTTGTACATTCATTTCAAGTCATTGTTGGGTCAGCACTCAAAATAAATACAAATTGTTAATTATATCAACAAGTTGAAGAAAATCAAAATCAGAAATGGTTTGTAAACTAATGTCACTTAAAGTTTTTTATATCCTTTTAATATTTTCTTATATTTCGATTTAATTAAACTTATGGTAACGGCTACAACAAGAGGGATACGCATCAGCGTTGAAGTGGAATACCAACCGGCTTATTCAAGTCCGATACAATTTCACTATGTTTTTACCTACGGTATTACTATTGAAAATCTGAGTGATCAGACTATCCAACTTTTAAATCGTCACTGGTATATTCACGATGCCAATCGCGATGTAAAAGAAGTTGAAGGAGAAGGTGTTGTTGGTCAGCAGCCAATATTGGAGCCCGGCGAAAGCCACAATTATGTTTCGGGGTGTAACTTGAAATCAGGTATGGGAAAAATGCATGGAACCTACACCATGGCCAGGATAATGGATGGCAAGAAATTTAAAGTTAAAATACCTGAATTCACTATGTTTGTGCCGTACAAACTAAATTAATCCTTGTCAATAGTTCAACAGCTCAGAACGATTCCACTGTATATTCAGTATTTTTTAAATGTCACTGATCAGCATTCTCTTCAGGCGCCTTTCATTTTTGAATTTTATTCCAGGCTATTACGAGGAATTAAGAACAGTGACGGAATTGAGGAAATTGAGGAAATAAGAAAATTATATTTGAAGGATAAGTCTAAAGTCTTTGGGAGTGATTTGGGTGCAGGTTCGAGAGTTGTAAAAGTCGAATACGGTAAATCTGTAGCTTCAATAGCTCGGTATGGAATAAGTTCGGTAAAAGATTGCATATTTTTATCGGAGTTAGTAAAAATTATTCAGCCGGAAACCTGCATTGAACTTGGGACTTCTCTGGGCATCGCAACCTCTTATCTGGCACAATCAAACGAACATAGTTTTGTCTATACTTTTGAGGGTAATAATTCGCTTGTTCAAAAGGCTAAGGAGTTATTTGCCCAGTTGAATTGTGAAAATGTACAAATTATCTATGGGGATATTGATAAAATGTTACCCGAAAAATTGGAGCAACTTGAAAAGGTGGATTTTGCAGTTATGGATGCAAATCATACCTACGAAGCTCTGCAGTATTATTTTAATATGTTAAGGAAAAAAATGAGTCCTGCCGGGGTAATGGTCATTGATGATATTCGGTGGTCGGTAGAAATGTATCGTGCATGGAAGAAACTAATTTCGAATGAATCGGTATCCATCAGTATAGAATTTTTAAATAGGGGAGTGCTCCTGTTTGAAAAGCATCTTCAAAAACAACATTATATTTTGGCCTATTAAAAATATTCGTATTAATTGTGGAGAAATATTGAAATAATTCAATTAAAGCATAATTTTGCCCATAATTTATTGATAATACGTGTAGCAAAATGAGCGAACAAACAGGAAATAAACAAACCTCTGCACCGCAGCCAAAAAAAACAAATAGAGTTCTGACATATGTTGTGGCAGCCTTAGCATTATTGTTAATAGCAGCACTTGTTGTGAACTATATTCGTGAAAATAATCTCAGGGAAAGAAATGCGGAATTAATGGTTATGTATACTAGACTGGATTCTATTGGCAATGAAATGCAACGAAAAATTGTCGAAATCGAACAGCTTGGAGGCAATATCGATACCCTTATGATGATTAAGGATTCTTTGGAAATGGAAAAGATAAATTTGCAGGAATCCAGAGTCAGATCCAATAAACAAATAGCGACTCTTAAATCAAGGGTTGAAGGGTACAGGGAATTGTTGGTAATGAAGGATGTTGAAATTTCCGAATTAAAAAAGGTAAACCAAGAGTTGGTCGTAGAAAACACTGAGTTGAAGACAGAGCGAAATGTGTTGAATAAAAATCTCAGAGATGCCAAGAAAACCGAGGAAAAGCTTACTGAGAAAGTGCAGGTTGCTTCACGTCTTGAAGCCGAAAATATCGTGATTGCAGCATTAAGTCAAAAAGGAAAGCCGAGGGAAGGGGAATTTAGAGCAAGACAGATCGACAAACTTAAGGTGGGATTTAACATTGCCAAAAATGATGTGGCTCCGGTTTCCGGCAAAGAAATACTTATGCGTATTATTGATGATAATGATAATGTACTTTTTGATGTTGCTCGTGGTTCGGGAACTTTTGCACTGGATGGCAAGGAAACTTTTTACACAGCCAAGCAGGAAATCCTTTTTGATAATTCACAGCAAGGGGTAAGTTTTATCTATGACAAAGGTAGCGAATATCTGCCAGGAAGATATGTGATGGAAGTATATACTGATGGGTACCTGATGGGTAGTAAATCCTTCAGGGTGAAATAACAATGCTGTATTATGGGGTAGGTATAAAAAATTCTAAAAAAAAATCCTTTTCAAAAATTTGTCAAAATGGAGTTATTAGAAGTACCCTTTAGCTATTCGCCATTTATTTTTAACTCAATAAATCAAAATGACTTTGCCTTTACGTAATAAAACCATACCTTTGCAGCCCGAAAATTAAACTTTATTTAATACAATGAATTTAAAAAATTACGAGACGGTATTCATTTTAACTCCCGTTTTGTCTGATACTCAGATGAAGGATACTGCCGAAAAATTCAAGAAAGTGTTGATTGATCATGGCGCTGAGATTGTTAGCAACGAAAATTGGGGCCTTAAAAAATTGGCATATCCAATTGAGCAGAAATCTACAGGCTTCTTCAATTTAATTGAATTTAGGTCAGAATCAGGAGTAATCGAGAATCTGGAATTAGAGTACAGACGAGATGAAAAAGTGATGAGATTCCTAACTACAGTGCTTGACAAGCATGCAGTGGGGTACAACAAAAAGCGACGAAGTGGCGCATTCAATAAAAAAGAAGAACCTAAAAAAGAAGAAGCAAAATGACATTAGTTAACGAACCTATAAATAGGGATCAGCAAAAGAAAAAGTATTGTCGTTTTAAGAAAAGCGGCATCAAATACATAGATTATAAAGATGCTAATTTCCTTTTAAAATTTGTGAATGAGCAGGGTAAGATTCTTCCAAGAAGACTTACGGGTACAAGTATCAAATTTCAGAAAAAAGTATCTCAAGCAGTGAAGCGAGCAAGACACATTGGCTTACTTCCATATGTTACAGATTCTTTGAAGTAAAAATTAATTGGTAAAATGGAAGTAATATTAACTCAAAACATACAGGGTCTTGGTTACAAAAATGATACCGTAAAGGTAAAGCCAGGATATGGGAGAAATTATCTTATCCCGCAGGGATTTGCTATAATTGCCAATAACTCCAATAGCAAGAAAATTCAAGAAAACATAAAGCAAGCTGCTCACAAAGCCGAGAAAAGGAAGAATGATGCAATGACTTTAGCTGAAGGTGTTGGTGATGTAGTGCTAAAAGTTGGAGCTAAAGTTGGTGGAGCAGGTAAAATATTTGGAGCTGTAACTACGCTACAAATTTCTGATTTATTAGCAGAAAAAGGTTTTGAAATCGACAGAAAGCAGATTTCATTTCCGGTACAGCCAAAAGAAGTTGGTGAATATGTAGCTTTACTTGATTTGCACAAAGAAGTAAAACACGAAGTAAAATTCGAGGTTATTCCGGAATAAAAGAATTATAATAATTGGTTAAAAGCCCTGGTCATAATAATATGATCAGGGCTTTTTTTTATTAACTCCAATTATTCATGGGAAACAAGCTAGTGGGAACAAGGAATTGATTGTCACAGTTTTAGGGTTAAAAAATTAGGTTAGGACCACCCCAATAATTGAGGAATAAATCCTTTATATAATATAAATCAATTCCTTGTACTTGGGTGTACTGAGGGTTTCAATACTAATTTCCAGAATTATTCGGATGAATAATATAATATCTGATAATTGTGGTTTGTATCTTTACTGGATGTTCAGGACAAAAGTAATTCCAAAGATATCTCCCAATAAAATTGAACTTAAAGATTCAATTTTAGCATTTGGTTCCTGCTTTGTGCAAAATATCGGTCAGAAATTGAAGGATAATAAGTTCAATATCGACATCAATCCCTTCGGCACGTTATTCAATCCGCTATCTGTTTTTAATCTTGTCAACCTGGCAGCTCAAAATAAAAATATAGATCAGAATAGAATCGCGAAAATTCAGGGAATTTTTCATCACTATGATCTGCATTCAGATCTTTCGAAACTTAATAAAGAAGAACTTCTGGATAGCGCCAATTTGCAATTGCGATACATTGAGTCTCAATTACCCGGAACATCAGTAATCATGTATACGTTTGGTACTTCCATAGTTTACGAACTGAATGAAACAAGAGATATTGTTGCTAATTGTCATAAAGTGCCATCAAAAATGTTTAATCGGAGGTTCCTGGATATTGAGGAAATTGTACATGGATTTAGGATGAATTATGACTTGGTTAAAGGCCAGAATAGGAATATTCGATTTATTTTAACTGTAAGTCCGGTCAGGCATCAGAAAGAATCATTTGAGCAAAATAATTTAAGTAAATCCATTCTGAGAGTAGCCTGTGATAAAATTGTGCAGCAACACGAAAACGTAGAGTATTTTCCGGCCTTTGAAATTATGATGGATGAACTGAGGGATTATCGCTTTTACAAAAAAGATATGTTGCACCCCAATTCCCTTGCAGTAGATTATATTTGGCAGAAGTTTCAGGATACGTATTTTAGTGTTAAGCAAAAGGAATTTGTATTAAAATGGAATAAAGTGCAGAAAGCCATAGCGCATAAACCCTTTAATGTTGGCAGCGAGCAGCATCAACTTTTTATCCATAAAACTATAAGTATTCTTAACAAGTTTAAAAATGATATTGATATTAATCCTGAACTAAAACGCTTGAAATCTCAGTTATTATGAGCCATTCGAAAGCTCCGAATAAATTATTCCACTCTACAAGTCCGTATTTAAAGCAACATGCCTTCAATCCTGTTCAGTGGTATCCGTGGGGTAAAGAGGCTTTGCAGCGGGCGAAAGATGAAGACAAACCCATCATTATTTCCATAGGATATTCTGCTTGTCACTGGTGTCATGTGATGGAAAGAGAGTCTTTTGAAAATAAAGAAATAGCCGAGGCGATGAATGCCGGATTTGTTTGTGTGAAAGTGGACCGTGAGGAACGGCCTGATGTGGATCTGGTTTATATGGAAGCCATTCAGACTATGGGGCTAAGTGGTGGCTGGCCATTGAATGTATTTGCCTTGCCTGACCAAAGACCTTTTTATGGAGGCACTTATTTTCAGCCCAGACAGTGGTTGCAAATACTTAAAAATATAGTTGCGGCATTTCATGATAAAAGAAATGAATTGGAAGATTCCGCCAAAGTGTTTGGCGAAGCATTGGCGGTGACGGATACAGAGAAATATGGATTTGAGAATCATGGATTTATCGCTGATATTGAAGAACTGAATCAAATGGTTTTATCGATGATGAACCATTTTGATAAAAAGTATGGAGGTTTAAAAGGAGCGCCAAAATTTCCAAATCCATCGATTTGGAAGTTTTTACTAACCGCCAATTCAATTATCAAGGACAAAAAAGTCCATGATCAAATTATGCTGACGCTCAGAAAAATTGCTCATGGTGGAATTTTCGATCAGGTGGGCGGTGGTTTTGCAAGATATTCCGTAGATGAAAAATGGTTTGCACCTCATTTTGAAAAAATGCTTTACGACAATGGCCAGCTGATAAGTTTGTTTTCTATGGCCTACCAAGTCCAAAAAGATGAGCTGTTTAGAGAGGTGGTGTATGAATCAATCGAATTTGTCCACAGAGAATTAACAAGTGCAAATCATGGATTTTATTCGGCATTAGATGCAGATAGTGAAGGAGAGGAGGGAAAGTTCTACGTGTGGACGGAGGAAGAATTGGAGCGTATTCTGGGAAATGATGCAGAGTTATTAAAGAGATATTTCCAGACCAGGAATAAAGGGAATTGGGAAAGAGGATTAAATATATTGCATACAAAACAAACAATCAGGGAATTCTCCTCTGATTGCGGTATTGAGGAAGCCGGGTTTATGGAAAAAGTAAAACTTGCAAAATCTAAGCTTTTGGCTGAACGGGAGAAAAGAGTAAAGCCAGGGCTGGATGATAAAATACTAACCAGTTGGAATGCCTTGATGCTAAAAGGATTGATTGATGCGTTTCATGCTTTTGGAGAATACTCCTTCCTGGAGTCTGCTCAAAAAAATGCGTCATTTATCCATGAGCAATTGATTAAAGATGGAACCCTGGTAAGAAGTTTTTCAAATGAAAATATTGGCTTAGTTGGTTTTTTGGATGACTATGCATTTACAATAGATGCCTTTTTGTCTCTATACCAGACTACATTTGAAAGACAATGGCTTGATCTTGCCACTGACCTTGTAGATTATACGGTTGCGCATTTTTACGATACGACAGAAGAATTGTTTTTTTATACGGATGATAGATCGGAACAATTGATTGCAAGAAAAAAGGAACTATTCGATAATGTTATTCCGTCTTCGAACTCTGTGATGGCACAAAATTTATATCTTCTGGGGAATCTAATGGAAAAGAAATCTTATTTAGAAATGGCAGAAAACATGATTGCAAAGATTGCCCCAATGATTAAAGGTGATCCTCAATACCTCACCAACTGGGCGACATTATATACTTTTCGTGTACAGTCTACCGCAGAGATTTCAGTCGTGGGGGAAGATTTTCTGACATTTTCGCAGGAGCTGCAAAAGAATTTTTATCGCAACAAGGTTATATCAGCAGGTTTCAAATCAAATGATCTCCCTTTACTCAAAAACAAAACTGCAATTAATGGTAAAACAACCATATATGTTTGTTTTAATAAAAGCTGTAAATTGCCCGTACAATCAGTAAATGAAGCATTGCAACAGTTAGAAGCAGTAACTTGATTTTTTAAAAAGTAATATTTAACTGACAAGAGGTACCTGCCGGCCATCAAGAAATAAGATTTTGAAAGCATTAGAATTAAATACATCCAGTGGTCATCAGGAGCGAATCACATTGTTTGTGGATGTGTTGCTGCCAGTCCCAATAACCAAATTATTTACGTATCGCGTTCCGTTTGAACTAAATGATTTCATTGGCACTGGGTATCGGGTAATTGTTCAATTTGGGAAAAAGAAAATCATTACCGGGGTCGTTGTCAACATCCATGGAAATCCACCCGAGGTATATCAGGCAAAATATATTATAGATTTGCTAGATGATCAACCAATAATGAATGAAAAGCAACTCAATCTTTATAAATGGATTGCCGGCTATTATATGTCATCTATGGGTGAAGTGCTGAATGTAGGAATGCCTTCCGGACTAAAATTAAGTAGTGAATCCAAAATCCAGCTACATCCTGAATTTGATCTTGTACAGTCATTTGCTTTATTTTCCGAAAAGGAACAACTCATTCTTAATGTGCTTGAGCGTGACCAGGTAATCACGTATGGAGAAGCAGCACATATTCTCCAAATTAAATCCTATCTGAAAATAATTAAATCATTAATAGCTAAAGACGCAATTTTGATCTTTGAGGAAGTAAAGGATAAATACACACCAAAAAAGGATACTTATGTAAAGCTGACAAATCATTGGTTACGTGAAGATTACCTGCAGGAATTGATGACAGAGTTGGAAAAAAAGCCGAAGCAGTTGGATGTTTTATTAGCTTACCTTCAATTAGCTCCTGTTTTTAAAGACAAAGAATTAAATGCCAAAGGAATTGCCAAAAGAGAATTACAGGCCAAAGGAATATCCGTATCGTCGCTGAAAACGCTGGAAAAAAATAAAGTTTTTGAAAGTTTCCAGTTGGTGATCCCACGTTTTTCTTTGCCATCCGTAAATGCGGATTACACAATAAATCTGACCGTAAAACAACAACAGGTTAAAGCGGAAATACTTACAATCTTCGAACAGAAGCAGACCGTATTACTTCACGGGATTACAGGAAGTGGTAAGACAGAAATTTATATTGACCTAATCCATGATGTGCTGGAGCAGGGGGAGCAAGTGCTTTACTTGTTGCCCGAAATAGCGTTGACAACACAAATTGTTTCCCGGCTCCAGCTGGTTTTCGGGAATCAAATGGGCGTGTATCATTCCAAATATTCAGATAATGAACGTGTTGAAGTTTGGAAAGGATTAATTGCAGGAAGGTTTCCTTTGATCATTGGTGTCAGATCCTCGATATTTTTACCTTTTGATAATCTCGGATTAGTGATCGTGGACGAAGAGCATGAATTTTCATACAAGCAATATGATCCGGCGCCAAGATATCATGCCCGTGATGCCGCTCAAGTATTGGCAAGAATTCATTCGGCAAAAGTTTTGATGGGAACTGCAACGCCGTCAATCGAATCTTTTTACCTGGCAAGAGAGGGCAGGTATGGATACGTAACCTTAAATGAAAGATATGGAAAGGCAAAACTACCGAAAATAATTTTTGCAGATCTGGCACTGGAAAGAAAGCAAAAAACTATTAAAGGAGATTTCACATCGGTACTGGCTGATAAAATTGCCCAGTCTCTTTCCAGAAATGAGCAGGTAATTATATTTCAGAATCGTAGGGGCTATTCACCATACATTTCTTGTGATGAATGCGGCTGGATACCTAAATGCAATAATTGTGCAGTGAGCCTGACATTTCATATGTACTACAACCAATTGAGGTGTCACTATTGCGGTCATCACGAGCGCTTGCCGGTCACCTGCCCCGCTTGTGGCTCTACAAAATTGAAAACGATGGGTTTTGGTACCGAAAAGCTGGAAGAAGATCTTAAACTACTGTTTCCTGAAGCACGCATACAGCGAATGGATTTGGATACCACAAGGAGAAAATATAGTTACCAAAAGATCATTAATGATTTTGAACAGGGAGATATCGATTTGTTGGTGGGTACCCAGATGGTGAGTAAAGGATTGGATTTTGAAAATGTGACACTTGTTGGGGTATTTGATGTGGACAGAATGCTTCATTTTCCCGACTTTAGATCATTTGAGCGTACCTATCAATTATCAGTTCAGGTTAGTGGACGTTCCGGGAGAAGTGATAAACCGGGTGAAGTAATCCTTCAAACTGCCAATTTGAAACAGCCGATCCTTCATTACATATCCAGTCAAAATTTTCTTGAGTTTTATAATCATGAGATCGAGGAACGACACAAATTTAAATATCCTCCTTTTTATAGGCTGATCCGTATAACGTTAAAGCATAAAAATAAATCAGTATTAAACCCGGCTTCGCAGATGCTTGTACGTAGGATAAGAGAACATTTTCCTAAAGACCTGACTCTTGGGCCACACGAACCGATGATTTCTAAAATCAGGAATTTATTTCTCATGGAAATATTATTGAAGATCCCAAGAGAAAACGCTGATCTGAAAGGGTCAAAAAATATTTTGATTCATGCCGCAAATATAATGAAACAGGAAAAAGATTATCGGGGTGTGTTTATTGTTTTCGATGTGGACCCGTATTAAATTTTGAAGACTTTAAAGTTGGGCTGTTGTAAAGCGTACTTTCTTTTTACACCATTATAATGCACATTTATACAACTCATCCAATTCTTGACTTTGTCCAAAAAAATAGATTTAATCTAAGTAGACTTAAAAAAATAAATCTCTCAGCAATGATCAAATTATCCACTGTCAAACAAAGAAGCAAAATCATTATCTTTGGTGTAAATTTATGCTGATTGATGATTGATATTGAAAAACAAATAGAATATTGGATAGCAGGTGCCTCTAATGATTTGGATACGGCAAAGATCTTAATTGAGCGCAATCGATTATTGCATGGTTTATTTTTTTGTCATCTTGTTATCGAAAAGGGAATCAAAGCTCATGTGGTTAGACAGACTCAAGATATAGCGCCACGTTCCCACAACCTTATATTTTTATCTGAAAAAGCCAAATTGGAATTGATTGAGGAAGACGAGATTTTTATTGGAATATTAATGAAATATCAACTACAAGGTAGATATCCTGACTATAATCCAATTATTCCCCTTAAATCTAAAGTGAATGACTATTTAAACAAAACTGAAAAACTATTGACATGGCTAAAACAGAAGTTATAGAATTATTGAAAAAATACATAATTCTATTAAATACAGAGGGTATTTCAGTAAATAAGGCCTTTTTATTTGGAAGCTATTTAAATGATACAGCTTCTGATTCTAGCGATATAGATGTTTTGATTGTATCGGATAAATACGATGAAACGGATGACGTAACTGTTGGCAAAATCTGGAAGTTGACAAGAAAAATTAATACGAAGATAGAGCCATTTTTTATAGGAATAAATAAATTCAGAGATGATAGTTCATCTCCTTTAGTAAGTATGGTTAAGACAAAAGGAATTGAGATTGTTTGATTAATATCTACTGAGAATAGTATGAAAACCTAGCTGGAACAAAGATAATAAACGATTTGACTGCGTTATATTTTTAGGGAATAGCTATGGCTATTACAAATCAACCCTGCAAGCTGGCTCGTTCGCTAAAAATGTTTACTAAACATTTTTTTAACGCTCCGCCCTCTTGCAACTCATTCATTTTCTTTATTTTTTAAAAGAAATGAATTATGAGAGGTCCCCTATGGTAAAACGTGTACAATTTCTTAGCATAATTGCAATACAACGTTATCCAAATTGTCTAGGTGCTTCACCTTGTCAATAGAAAATAGAGGTGATTGAAGTAGTTTATTTTAAAATTGCACACGTTACAAATGTATTGGGGAAATTAGCGCCATTTAAATAAAAACGCACAAATAGATACCCAATATTGTACATTTAGAAATACCTCTTTTACTTTTCTATTAAAATGCTTGATTGTATTTTTGGAGTCTGGATATGAGAAATAGCATAAGATTAATACCACTCTTTTTTATAATAATATTAGCAGCATGCGATGAGGAGGAGGAATGTGTAGGTTGTAATTTGAATCCTAAAATAAAAATTAAATTCGAGGCTATTACCTCCAAGCCGTACATTGATAGCCTGTTCATGGCTGTGACGACAAGAATAGAAGAAGGGGAGGAGCGACTGCAGGATAGTTTATCAGTGGATGAAAAGACAATCGTTGAGAACTCGCTGGTAGAGTTTCGTTTGGATAGCGCTACTTTGAATGAGGATTATATACTTTTTAGGTCAAACAAAACCAGAATAGATGTTCTGGAAGCCAAAGGATCAATATTGAATACCCTTTTCCAGGATACTATCATTCGTGATTTTGCCGTACCCGTAGATATGCAACATGATACCTCAACTTTTTATTTCACTTATCATGGTTTCACGGATACATTGCAAATTTTTTATCAAAGAGATGTCATCCAAACATTCGATGGCGTACGGATGAAGATTAATAGGATTGGAGTAAATCAAGAAATCAGTACCTTTGACAGTA
>SMVB01320131.1_pt1 | contig 13580 bp, 11 predicted proteins | sample 2456461 | NCBI WGS metagenome assembly SMVB01 (sample SAMN11095934, study PRJNA526329) | marine sediment metagenome | biome: Marine sediment; feature: Surficial sediment; material: Deep marine sediment; isolation source: Hadal surficial sediment | place: Pacific Ocean | collected 2014-05 | depth...
ACTTGCCATTATTGATGTAAAATCGGATCAGAAAATGGATAAAATGCTGCGAATCGGAGAAATGAAAATGACCGTAGATCCAGCAAAAGAATGGAAGCAAATATTCCGAGATGCATGGAGACTTGAACGAGATTTTTTCTATGATGAAGGGATGCATGGCGTGAATTGGGAAGAGATGTATGATCGATATGGGAAACTAATAGATGACGCCGCCACAAGATGGGATGTAAATTATATTATCGGAGAGTTGATTGCAGAATTAAATGCCTCCCACACCTACAGAAGTGGTGGCGATATAGAAAATGGTAAAAATGTTAATGTTGGTTACCTGGGTGTCGATTTTGCACTGAGTGAAGGAAAGTACAAGATCAAGAAAATATTGAAAGGCGCTTCTTGGGATATTGAAGCAAAATCACCATTGAATATGCCGGGTATTGATGCTCAGGAAGGAGATTATCTGCTTGCCGTAAATGGTGTGCCTGTTAATGCCGAAGAAGAACCCTATTTTGCCTTCCAGGGTTTGGGTGGAAAAACAGTAGAATTGACTTTGAATACTCAACCCATTATAGAAGGTAGTCGAAAGGTTATCGTAGAAACCATGAAAAGTGAAAACAGACTGAGGCATCTGGCATGGATAGAAGTGAATCGCAAAACAGTAGAAGATGCCACTAATGGCAAAGTAGGATATATCTATGTGCGAAGTACCGGTCGCGATGGCCAAAATGAATTGGTGAGACAATTCATGGCCCAATGGAATAAAGAAGCACTGATCATTGACGAGCGGTTTAACAGCGGAGGACAAATTCCCGATCGTTTTGTAGAATTGCTAAACAGAAAACAATTGGCCTATTTCGCGGTGCGGGATGGCGCGGATTGGCAGTGGCCACCTGTAGCTCACTTCGGTCCGAAAGTAATGTTGATCAATGGCTGGAGTGGATCAGGTGGAGATGCCTTTCCTGATTATTTCCGAAAGGCGGGCTTAGGTCCATTAATTGGTACCAGGACCTGGGGTGGCTTGATTGGTATTTCAGGAGTGCCGCAGTTGATTGACGGGGGCAGAGTTACTGTTCCAACATTCAGAATGTATGATCCGGATGGCAAATGGTTTAAGGAAGGCCATGGAGTTGATCCGGACATCGAAGTAAATGAGGATCCAACCTCTCTGGCCAAAGGAAGCGATACACAGCTTGAAAAAGCGATAGAAGTAGTACTGCAATCCATAAAAAATAACGGATATAAAAAACCCGATCACCCTCCGGTAGAGGAGAGATAGATAGTAGAAAATTTATCAGAAGTCGAATCAATTAACTCAGATTCGGCTTTTTTATGCCTATCGTTTGTTTTCCTCTTTTACAGACTGGAATTCAATAAATCTTTTGCCAGATAAAACTTTGCCAATGAAATCTACAATTGGTTGCTGGTTCTGATGAAAGAAAGCGCCGGCATATGAATGTTTGCCTCCTTCGAAGGTAGTAAGTTGGCACGTACCATTCAGCTTTTGTAAATGCTGAGCAATGGAAAACGAACCAAAGAGCATGAGCCACCCCGGTGAATTAGGAGGACAATAATGATGCGCTGCTGTGGCATATGGCACTAAAGGGTCGGCATCACCATGGAAAAGCATGGTTGGAATGGCATTCTCATGCGTAATCAGGTTAAGATCCATAATGGCTCCTGCACCGGATATAATTCCTGCATACTGAAATTCATTCGGTAATTTATGTTCAAACAGTTGCATCTGCTTTCTTTTCCAATGTGCTGCATGAAGCACAGTCTCCGCTCCGGCGCTACTTCCTGCGATAAAAATCTGCGTAGTATCGATGTTGTTTTTTCCAGCTTGCCGGATCAGATATGCTGTCGCACTCCAAAGCTGGCTGGCAGCAATTTGTATCGCTTTTACTTTCTCAGATAAGATACCATCGCAGCTAAAGCTTTCATCCTTCATATACAGCGTATAGGTGATCGAGGCGCAGGCAATATTTTGGCCAATCAAATGTTTGGCCAATTTGTGTCCTCCATTCCGGTATCCATTCTTGAAGCCTCCACCATGCACATAAATGACTAATGGCGTTTTCTCAGAAGAATTTTTTCCTGGCAAAAACAAGTCTAAATCCAGGCTGATGGAGTCATTGGTAAAATAGGTGTGCGTTTGAAAATCCTGAGCATTTACTGTGACAGTCAGGAATAGGCAAATTATGAATAGGATATTATCTTTTTTCATCATGAGTTTATTATGCTTTTATAAAAAGTTAAAAATAGAATATCAAATTTTAATTTGTTTCGGATAACGTAGTTTTAAATCAACTTTTTGATATTGGCAACACAGTTACTAAATATTCACAGTGCATTTAACCTGCATAATGTAGGGAATAATTATTGATACTTGTAAAGAGTTAGAAATCACGGTACCTGCCTGCGGAAGGCAGGTTGACATTGAATTTAAAAAATACTTCTGAAAATTTTATTTTTCTTGCAACTTATCAGTTCGAACTGTTGTCAATACCATATCTGCAAAATGGTGATATTCATGAATTATTGAGGTATGAAAATGAAACTGGCTATGCATGAATTAATTGTTGAGACCTGACTTTGCCGACAGCCTGTCTTGAAGGATGAGTGCGCACACAAGCGCCCAAATATAATCCGTAAATTGTGGTGACTCAGCAAATTTTAAACACATAAAAAAGAACACGAAATTTTAAGTAAGCGGAGTTTGAATAGTTTTATGGTTTGAATGTTATTATCGTAATTCAAGATTTATCCCTATTTTAAGACATTTATAAAATTTAAACTAAACCAATCTTTCGCCTGAAAAAGAAAATATTAATTGGAGTAGGAGTATTTGTACTAATCCTATTATCGGATTTATATACTTAAATTATAGAAACAGGTCTTTGAGCCCTCCGGGAGAAGCAATGTATAATAAGGGAGATTTTTCTATAGAAATTCCATATAGCAGACCATCAAAAAAAGAAAGAGTGATATTCGGTCCGGAAGAAAAAGGAGCTTTACAGCCAAATGGTGTTTACTGGAGGCTGGGTGCAAATGAAGCTACGGAGATCACGGTTAATAAAGACATTATTTTTAATGGAGAAAAACTTTCTGCCGGAACATACCGAATGTATGCGGTACCCGGTTCGGAATCATTTGAAATTTCATTGAATTCCGAATTAGGTAAATGGGGATACATGGAACCGGACTACAGTCTGGATGTGTTAAAAACTTCCATACCTATCGAGACGAGTAAAGAATCTGTCGAGCAATTCACCATCAGATTTGAAGAAAGCGGGTCTAAAGTTTTAATCGTCTGCGAATGGTCGTTTACCAAAATCAAAATTCCAGTTGAATTTCAATAGACAAGCATTGGAATTTTAAATCATATCTTCCAGTCTGGGTGGAGTGTTTTGCTTCACCCAACTTTCATAATCCCCATCAAATCCCGCTTTTTTCTGCAAAGCTTCCGTTTTATCCATAATGAATTGAATTACCTCGTCTGAAAGGAACTGTTTCTTTTCATTGGTTTCTATGATTTTGTGAATATCACTACCTACATTTACCGCAGTTTGTCTGTGCCAGTTTTCATAGTCTTCCTGGTGCCAATCCAGGTGATGGTCCATGATTTCTTCAGTTATCTTCCTTCCGTGTAAAACGGATTCATTGATATTTCCTTTACCGGTGACCGCGTTTCCTACTGCAAAAACATTATCAAATCCATCAATAAGGCAGCTTTCCTGATCGGTGATTTTAAAGACACTTCCATCAGAAGGAATGCCTTTTATCATCTCAGGAATACTTCCTATCGATGAAATAACCAAAGGTGAATTAACCTCAATAAAATCATTTTCAATTGGAATTACCCGGTTGTTATCAATCTTGGTTCTTTGGAAGCGTATTCCGCTGAGACGGTTATTTTCAATAAGTTTACCAACAGGAATGCAGCAGGGTTCGAATTTGAAAAGGTATTTTCGTTTGAAATTATCCAGTATTTTTTGCCGGACCATTTGTGCCTTTTCTAATTTCTCTTGTGTATCGGTAGGCATGGGAGAAAGCGGCATATCCATGGCTCTCCTTCGATAATACAAGGTGCATCCATTCAGTCCGAGGTCTTTTAAAGTAAGGTCATGTTTTTCCAGCACCTTGTTAATTCCGTGATCAAGAGTAAACAAATCTGTTTCGATTCCAAGATTTTTAAGCGCTTTTTGCACTGTTTCAAACATAATGATCTTGGCCACATCCAGAGAAGCAAGACCTCCACCTATGATGATGGCGTTATCTTTTATTTCCATTGCCGGTGCGATATGATTTGGTTCGTGATTATGATTAAACCAGTACACGAACGTATTCTGATAATAGAGACCCTTATCAATAAAATCATCAATACCATCGATAGGTAATGGCCGGTCCTTCCACGCACCCGTCGCTAAAATTATAGCTGTAAATCCCCATTGAAGAAGGTCCTCAAAATCCACGTCTCTTCCAAGTTTTACTCCTGGAACAAAACGTATATTTGGATGATTTATCTTTTCATCGATATTGTTTTCTTCCTTATTCCTTAACTTAGAATGCCATTTTGGAAGGCCATCTTCAATTTTTCCATAAGGAAGTAATGACTGCTCAAATACGACTACTCTAAAACCTCGGTTTGCCAATAGATGCCCTGCTTCAGCTCCTGCTACAGCTCCTCCAAAAATGGCTACGAAATGGTGTCCGGATTCTTTTATACTCATGGCTAATATGGATTTTATGATTAGGATTAAAATTATGGCGCCCCTAATATAATAAATTCAAAAAATTAATGGTATCAATATTCTTTTCAATTGAAATAAGTTGGCTATTGCAAAAGATATTCTGTCATTCAGGCATAATATAATTTACGTGAGTGTACGCAATAACTAAATGTGAATTATTAAGTATTTTAGCCAAGCTGAAAAATACTATGTTCTCTTGAAATATTATCTCAAATGAATCGTGCCCTCCTCAAACACCCCAAAGATCAAATTACAGAAATTATTAAGCGAATTTATGTGGCTGGATTGACAACAACTTCCGGAGGGAACATTTCCATAAAGGATTCAGAAGGTAATATTTGGTTGACTCCCTCCGCAATTGATAAAGGATCGCTGGGTAGAAAAGATATTATTTGTGTAAAACCCGATGGAGAGATCATAGGTTTGCACAAGCCTTCGTCAGAGTTCCCCTTCCACAAAGCTATATATGATGCCCGACCGGACATTAAATCGGTGATCCATGCACATCCACCTGCATTGGTCTCTTTCAGCATTGTGCGGAAGAAGCCAAATACCAATATAATTCCTCAGACTAAAAATATTTGCGGTCCAATCGGTTATGCTGAATACGCCTTGCCGGGAGAGATGGAATTGGGAGATAAAATTGGCGAACAATTCAAGCTTGGGTATAACTCCGTGATTATGGAGAATCATGGAGCGGTGATAGGCGGAACGGATATAAAAGATGCATATATTCGTTTTGAGGCTTTTGAATTCTCCGCCCGAACCATTATTGGAGCCAGCACCGTTGGCCATGTGAATTACCTTTCTGATGACCAGATAGCCCAGTTTGAAAATTCGATCCCTGAAGATATTCCGGAGATGAAAAGTGTCGAACATCCATCAGAGGAATTAGCCATTAGAACAAATATAAGTGAATTGGTACGCAGGGCATGTGACCAGGGATTGATGATCAGCTCGTATGGAACCGTTTCAGTAAGATGGTATGATAATAATTTTTTAATAACACCCAGAAACATTCCAAGGCCGGAAATTGAGAACGAAGATATTGTCCAAATCAGGGATGGAGAAAAAGAACCTGGCAAACTCCCCAGCAGGGCGCTGAATCTTATTGAGCAAATTTATAAAGAAAATCCTGAGGTAAATTCTATTATTTTGACGCAGTCACCAAATGTAATGGCATTTGGGGTTTCTGATGCTAAACTTGAGGTACGCACCATTCCGGAAAGCTGGGTATTTTTACAGAATATTCCTATGGTACCTTTCGGAAAACAGTTTGCCGGAAACCATACAATTCCCCGGTTGATTTCTAAAAATACGCCATCCGTCATTGTTCAAAATGATTCAATTATAGTGACAGGGGATAATTTGCTACATACATTCGACCGATTGGAGGTGGCCGAATTTAATGCAAAGTCTTTAATAATGGGAAAGCCATTGGGAGATCTTATTCCTATAAATGATAAACAAATTGAAGATTTGAGAAAGAAATATTTAAGCGATTAAATCATTGGGAAAGAATCTTTATAAAATCTGAGAATTCCGGGTGCACATAGATTTTATCATTTACATCTAACACAGGAAAGGAAACATAGCCTTTGAATTGCGCTTGCTGGATTTTTAACAGTAATTCCTGATAGTATTTTTCATTTGCCTCAGTATCTTTAAATGTATACTCAAGTTTTACAGAATCCATCTTCTTTCTGAAATCAATACAGTGGTCACAATTTTCACTGCCATAAATAGTGATTTCCTTTTTTATGACCGGAGTGATGTTTCCAGAAGTATCGATGCTTTTTCTTTTGCCTTCGCAGTTATATAAAAATACGATGCAACATAATATCAGGGCTGATTTCATCAATCTTTTTATTGTTGTCATAGCGTCTTGTTATTACCCAAATTGAGCGATTCAGAAAAGCGATAACCAATATTAATTACTTCTACCAGAATTCTTTTTTGTCAGTTTTAAATATAAGGGAACAAATGCGATGATGGCGCCGATTAGACTAATTGGTGGCAAATAACCGGGCCATTTTGCTACTGTCAGCCAACTTGCAAATCCCATAACAACTGTATGAACCAATGCAGTCAAAAGTCCAAAATAACCCATGTTCTGTCTTCTTTGCCATTTTTTAATTCCAACTGCTTCCTGCATAAACGGAATGGTTGTAATGGCCGGGATTGAAAAACAAAATATACTAAATACACCCATAAGCATGCTTAGTTCACCGGTCAAATTCATCATATTTCCGTGGTAAAATTTGGGGTAGTATTCCGGGGAAATAACCAGGAGAGATAAAAACACATGCATAGCGCTAAAGGAAAATCCAACAAGCCCGGCAAATTGAATAAACTGAACTTTATTTTCATCATCGTTAAATTTGAACCAGTTAACTTTGCTAATTGTATAGCTTAACGCGATAAAAATAATTCCTGCTATACTAAATATTTTATTAACAATATAGACCGGAAAGTGTACTGGATCCACACCTTTAAAAACGATATACCTCAAGGTGGCATATATAAAAAAGAAAAGCAGTGTTCCTGTTAACCACTTGATTTTTAAAGATTGAATACCGGTTTTTTCTGAATTCAGATTTGACATTTTAGTTTTTTCAGTTTAATGCGATCAAATATGCATTACTTCATCAGAAGTCTGCATCATTTCCTGATCGTTAAAAAGTTGGCTTAAAGTTAAGAGAGACTTTGAAAATAATTGAAGTGAAGACATCTTTTTATACTCAATTTTTTCGACATTAAAATCCTGACACATCCGAAGCAATCCACAAACAGTTACTAATTCACGAATCTTTCTTTAAAATTTATGAGTATAATATCGTGAAAAGGGATAATCTTGCAACTTGAATGAAAGAAATTATTAAAATTAATTAAATAAGATCAACGAAAGAATTTGAAGAAAAATGTGCTCAAACATTGGTACCTGACCCTTATTGTGGCTATAAGCATTGTTTGTTATTTAAGTGTATTTGTTTCCCCGGTCAAATTCTGGCCAGCCGTTTTTGGGAGTTATGCTATTCCGGGTATAGTACTTCTGAATTTGATACTTTTTTTTGGGATTCTCTTTTTTAAAAAACAATTGGTTGTATTTCCTCTGGTTGCCTTGCTCTTAGGGCTGCCTTTTGTTTTAATTTCAATTAGTTATCGAGGAGAAAAGACAACCGAGAAGTATGATTTATCAATATTGAGTTTTAACGCGAGGTTTTTTCAAACATCAAAAGCATATAACGAATATTCATCTGAAATGATCGATTGGGTGGCAAATGATTCTTCTCAAATAAAGTGCATCCAGGAGTATAGTCCAAGCGCAAACAATGCTGGATCGAACGTAGACGACCTGATTAAGGGCTCCAATTATAATTCATCAATTTATACAGCAACCTTAGTTAAATCATTGAAAAAACAAGGGGTAGCAATATTCACTACATATGAAATCCTTGACACAGGTATGGTTTGGAAAGATAATTTCAGCATCAATGTAGCATTGTATGCAGATATAAAAAAAGGAAAGGATACATTAAGAATCTATAATGTACATCTGGCTTCAATGAGACTTAATATAAAACAATACAAATATCTTGATCAATATAAATCAAAATTAAAGAGCTTAATCTCCAGACTAAAATATGGTTCAGAAATAAGATCCTCCCAAATTGACAAGCTGATTGCACATGCCAATGAGTGCCCATACCCATATATTATTTGTGGCGATTTTAATGAAACTCCCTATAGCTATAATTATTTCAAACTGAAGAGACATTTTTCAAATGCATTCGAAAAAGCCGGGAATGGTTTTGGATTTACGTTCAATAGCCTTCTCTTTTTCCTCCGCATCGACCATCACTTTTATTCTGATGAAATGGAGAGCATCGATTTTCGAGTGGATCGAAGCATGAAATTGTCAGATCACTTCCCTACAAGAGGATATTACAGGCTAAATAAAAAATAGCTACTTTTTTGAGTAATTAGACGCCAAAACATCAAAAAGCAAGTCATTTGCCGCCGTGGTTCTGTTTTGGTCCATGATGGAAGTCTTACTCAATTCCATGACAAAAGGGTCAATTTCGACAAGCTTATATGCTATTTCATTTATCAGCACCTGGAGTTTATTTGACACACAAACCTTATTCACCAACCCAATACGGTGAGCCTCTGTTCCTTTGATTTGCTCGCCGAGCATGATCATTTCCTTTGCTTTGGATTCTCCAATCAATCTTCTCAATTTTGATAAACCACCCCAACCCGGCACCCACCCGTGATTGAGTTCGGGCATTGAAAAAGTGGAGTTTTCAGTAGCAATTCTCAAATCGCATGAAAGTGCAAGTTCCAGTCCGCCACCCATTGTGTATCCGTTGATTGCTGCTATTGTAGCCATCGGCATTGTTTCCAACATATTAAATACCTCATTTCCACATATTATCCATTCCTTAATCTCATCAAATTGAGTGAGCTTATCCAAATCTTTAAGATTCCCTCCGGAGGAAAATGCTTTATCTCCAGCGCCGGTAATCACGATCACACGAATTGATTTTTCTTTTTTAAATTTCAATAATGTTGATTCCAGGGAATCTAACATTTCCATGTCCAGACAATTCATTTTGTCAGGATTATTGATCGTAATAGTGGCGATTTTATTTTTGATTTGAATGCGTATTTTTTCCATAGACGTATTCTTGTTTTACTGCTAATTGAAATTAATGATTGAATGGAAGAATTATTGAATGTGTAAATGTGTATCAAATTGTCAATTTATGGGTCTGACATTAAAAGCCATGATATCAATTATTTCAGTTAATAACTAAAATTTTTACTTTCATAATCTCTTCATTTTCTCAGTCCCTTTTTCTCTCGGTTTACAACCTGTTTTTTAAACCAAGCAATCCATTTGTATATATCCTTTTATCCATAATTTTTAAATTAGAGTTAATCTGTGGTCTGAATTCCATCATAGACAACACATCATTTTCCATGTCAATTCCAGGAGCGAGTTCAACCAATTCAATACCTTCTTTTACAAGTTTAAAAAGCGCTCGTTCTGTGCAATACAAAATTTCCTGTCCATTTTCATAGGCATACTTCCCATTAAATGTTATTTGCTCAACTGCTTGAATGAATTTCTTAAATTTTCCCGGTGTCCGAACTTTAACGCCGCTTTCATCAATTTCCAAATTAGCCTTTGCCGCAAAGGCGCCGCAGAACACAACTTTTTTCGTGTTTTGTGAAATATCGATAAATCCCCCACATCCTGTAAATATATTTCCAAACCTGCTTGCATTCACATTGCCGTGTCGATCTATCTGTGCAAATCCCAGGTAGCAAATATCCAGACCTCCTCCGTGGAAATAATCGAACTGATACGGATCATCCGTGATCATAGATGGATTGTACATGGCGCCAAAATTCAATCCCGTAGCAATTACACCACCCGTCTGGCCCTGCTCAATCATGAACGTGATATCTTTCAAAATTTCTTCTTCTTTGGCCACTATTGGAATGCCATCAGGTATGCCATATCCAAGATTTACAAATCCTTTCGATGGCAGCTCCATTGCCGCGCGCCGGCTGATTATTCTTTTCACACCTTCCAACGTTAAGTCTTCAGAAGCATAGCCTGCCTTTCTATCAATAAATGCCGGCTCATGATCTGTGATAAAAGTCATGGTTTGCTCAGGCTCCACAACCACATAATCGATGAACACAGCGGGCACTTTGACATGGACAGGTTTGGCATGGGAGTTTGTCTGTTTTCTGACTTGAGCAATCACTATACCTCCGTTAACTTTTGCAGCCTGAGCGATGGAGAGCATAGCAAATGTGGCAACTTCATCTTCCATGGTCAGATTGCCCTCCTTGTCCACAGATGTTCCGCGGATAAAGGAAATATCAACTGGAATTGTATGGTAAAATAGGTAATCTTCTCCATGGATTTCAATGATTTCTACGAGGTCCTTAGTTGTGCATTTATTGACTTTTCCACCTTCGAATCTTGGATCAACAAATGTATTTAACCCTGTTTTTTTGAGCAACCCTTTTTCACCACCTGCAGTAGATCGCATCAAATGCGCCAATACTCCCTGCGGGAAGTTGTACGCTTTGATTTTATTTTCAAGCGCCAATTTTGCCATTTTAGGAGCATTGCCAAAAAAGCCTCCAATCACAGTATCCAACAGCCCATTGTACGCAAGATGATTCAACCCTCGTACATTATTTTCTCCAATTCCACATGGGTGAATAATGGTTATTTTTTTTGGAAGGGCGGTTTTAGCAAATCGTTGGCCAAGAGCTTCCATTAATTTGTCCGGCACGGCATGTCCGGCCCCACCGCCCCCAATGCAAAGGGTGTCCCCGTTCCTGACAAGACTTACCGCAGTCTCAGCGCTAACCAATATTGGCTTCATTATTAAATGATGATGTTGAATGAACAATATGAAATTTAAATTATTTGGAAGCAATACAATTTCTGACAAGAGTAGGTACGAATTGATTATTTATAGGGATAATTTGATCAACCGATTGTTTTCGAGCAGCGAATTTCAGAAATTCGATTTCAGTAAAAACGTGAAAATGAAAGCGGCAGTTCTAGAAAAGTACAATCAGTTTACAGTTGTTGAAAAACCTCAACCTAAAATGAGCGAAAATGAGGTTTTGGTCAAAGTAAAATTCGCCTCGATTTGTGGAAGCGATCAACACCTCTACAAAGGGGATTTCCATCCCAGAACAAAGTTGCCATTTACACCGGGACATGAATTTGCCGGTGTGATAGAGAAAATCGGTAAAGAGGTTAGTGGTTATAACATTGGAGAAAAGGTAGCGGTTGACCCAATAATCTGGTGTGGCGAGTGTGATGCCTGCAAAAATGAACATTATCCTGCCTGCGATAAATTACGACTTATTGGAATTGATCAGGATGGTGGATTTGCAGAATATGTTTCTGTGCCTCCATCGATGCTATATAAAGTTCCTGAAAATGTTTCTCATGAGCATGCCGCATTAGTTGAGGTTTATGGAATTGGTTTTCATGCATGCAATCGTGCCAATGTAAAATCCGGGGACAGCATTGCCATCTATGGCGGAGGAAAGGTTGGTCAATGCTTGATGCAGGCGGTCCGAACCAAAACCGACGGAAAAATGTTTGTAATCGATATCGTGCGAGGACGATTGGATATTATCAGAAACAGCTATCCTGATGTCCGAACAATCAATGCGATGAAAGAAGATCCTGTAGAAGTGATTCATAAAGAAACCAATGGGCATGGAGTTGATGTGGCTTTTGAAGTCGTAGGTCACGCCGAACAAATTCCGAATAGAGCCAATCCACTGAGGTCTTGTGTGCAAAGTATTCGAGGAGGAGGTGTGGTTTGTGTGCTCGGATTGGGAGATGAAGAAATTCCGATTTTGTTCAAAGAGCTTATTTGGAAGGAAGCGCAGATCATTGCTTCAAGAGTAAGTCATGGCGAATTTAGTGAAGCTATTGCCCATCTGGAAAAAGGAGATTTGAAACCTGATGCACTAATCACCTCGGTTTTACCGGTCGATAAAATTCAGGAAGCTTTTGATATGTTGGAAAAAAGTCCTGATAAATATTTGAAAATCTTGCTTGATTTATCAGGCGATGCCGGATAAATCTATTAATTCTCGAAAGGGCGTGAAAATAAACTACTAAATGGCAAATAATTAATAAATTTTATATCCATGAAAAAACTCTTTTTACTCATACTTATCTCAATTTTTCCGAATACTCTTTTTGCCCAAAAGACCATGAAACTCTGGCCTGAAGATATCCCATTTTCCAATGGAATTGTTGGTGAAGAGGAATACACAGACAAAGGTCATGTGAAAAATATCCAGGATCCAACAATTACTATTTATTTGCCGGAGAAGGCAAAAGCTACCGGGGCGGCAGTGGTGATTTGCCCAGGCGGAGGTTATCGGGTGTTGGCTATCAAACACGAAGGGCATGATATAGCGAAATGGTTTAATGAATTTGGTGTGGCCGGGATCGTGGTCAAAAACCGTTTGCCTACTTCAGAAAATATTACCGACACAAGCGAAGTTGCCATGACAGATGCCCAGAGAGCTGTTCGGATGGTCAGACACCATGCGGCTGACTGGGGAATTGAAAAAGATAAAATTGGCATTATGGGATTTTCCGCCGGAGGGCATCTGGCATCAACAGTCGGAACACATTTTGATTATGGTATTGCCAATTCAGCAGATCCAATTCAAAAAGTAAGCTGCAGACCGGATTTTATGATTCTGATGTATCCGGTCATCAGCATGTCGGAGGATTTTATGCATGCCGGCTCCATGAAGAATCTGCTAGGTAATAATCAGTCTTATGAACAAAAGCTTCGTTTTTCCAATGAAAAACAAGTGACATCTGAAACACCTCCGGCAATCTTAATTCATTCTTCGGATGACAAAGCTGTGCCGGTAGAAAATAGCATTCGGTTTTATGAAGCTATGATAAAAAACAATGTTCCCGCAGAACTACATATTTTTAATAGTGGTGGTCACGGCTATGGATTGGGGAGAAAAGATGGTACTTCTCATAATCTGTGGAAAGAAAACTGCCAGGCGTGGATGATGGATATGGTGATAGGGAGATAAGGTAAAAAGTTTCTGGGCGCTGGGTGCTGGGCGCTGGGTAAAAGGTAAAAACAAGCTTGTATTTTCGATTTTCTTATAATTCTGTATTCGAGTTATATTTAGAATTTTATAATAAATATCAATTGAACATTATTTAAATATGCTTAAAATCATCAGGTTTTTTTTATTCCTTCTTTTCAGCGCAATTATATTTGCTGGGTGTCA
>SMVB01025462.1_pt1 | contig 13578 bp, 8 predicted proteins | sample 2456461 | NCBI WGS metagenome assembly SMVB01 (sample SAMN11095934, study PRJNA526329) | marine sediment metagenome | biome: Marine sediment; feature: Surficial sediment; material: Deep marine sediment; isolation source: Hadal surficial sediment | place: Pacific Ocean | collected 2014-05 | depth 0-1...
CTCGGGGATCGACTCGAAGCGCCGGATGGAGGCGAGTTCGTTGCGGTCTCGACGACCGATGGACTGCTTTCCAACACGCGCGCCGAAGGGGCTTCAGCCCGCGACGAAGCGTGGTCGATGGATCCCGAGGATACGGCGATCCTGCTCTTTACGAGTGGGACCACCGGCGCCCCGAAGGCGGCGGTGCTGCGCCAGAAGCACCTCGTCTCCTACGTGCTGGGTTCGGTCGAGTTCATGGGGGCCGACGAGAACGACGCCTCGCTCAGCTGTGTGCCGCCGTATCATATTGCCGGAGTGGCCGGCATCGTGAGCGCCGTCTACTCGGGCCGTCGCGTCGTCCAGATGCCCAGTTTTACCGCCGAGTCCTGGATCGAAACCGCACGTCACGAGAACGTGTCCCACGCGATGGTCGTCCCCACGATGCTGTCTCGGATCGTCGACGAACTCGAGGGACAATCGGACGCCGATCTTCCCAACCTGCGCGCACTCGCGTATGGCGGTGGCAAGATGCCGCAATCGGTGATCGAGAAGGCGATGCGGCTGTTTCCGGAGACGAGCTTCACGAATGCCTACGGGCTCACCGAAACGAGTTCCACGATTTCGCTGCTCGGTCCCGACGATCATCGCGAAGCGATGGCCAGCGAGGACGAAGCCATTCGCAAGCGCATCGTGTCCGTTGGTCAGCCACTTCCCACGATCGAAGTGAGCATCCGCGACGTCGATACGGAAACAGCGGTGGCCGCCGGTGAGCGGGGTCTGATCTTTGTTCGGGGCGATCAGGTCTCGGGTGAATACCGCGGCCAGGGCAGTCTGCTCGATGACGACGGTTGGTTCAACACACGCGACGGCGGCTATCTCGACGACGCTGGATACCTCTTTCTCGAAGGCCGGATGGACGACGTGATCGTGCGCGGTGGCGAGAATATGTCGCCTGGCGAGATCGAAGACGTGTTGCTCACGCATGACGCTGTGACCGATGCGTGTGTGATCGGCGTGCCCGACGAGCAGTGGGGCGAGGCCGTCGCCGCGGTGGTCGTCGTGCGCAAGGGCAGTGAACCAACGGCCGCCGAGTTGCAGCAATGGGTGAAGGATCGTCTTCGCTCTTCGCGCACGCCCGAGCGGGTCGAGTTCTGGAAGGAGCTCCCCTATACCGAGACCGGCAAGCTTCTGCGCCGCGAGGTTCGCGAGGCGCTTCGGGACTCCGATTGACCCCGGACGAAACGCCCCACTGGACGATCGCAGCGCTTGCGCGCTTTCTGATCGCGCCGGATGCCGGGGAGCAGCTCTCCCCGATCGGCTCGCTTGCCGAGGGACCGGAGGAGGGCGCGCGGGGGCCCGGGGTGATCGTTCTCGATCTCCCCGCGTCGAGTGCCGAAGAAGCCACGCGCTTCGCTCCGACGCTCCTCGAAGAGCTTCCGATCCTGCCATGCGTCACGGTCGCGGTCGACGCGGGTGTCGACGACGCCGGCCTGCTTGCGATTCGCGACGCCTGTGATGTCGTGGTGGCGTCCTCCGACCAGGTCGCGCCACTGCTTGCCGGATTTGCCGAGACTCCTCTTTCGGCCCTCGCGTTCGTCCAATTGTTGCGCAGCGCGTCGACCCGATCGGTCTATGCCGGTCTGGTCGCCGAGTCGTTCGTCTACTCGACACTCCAATCGGGCGCCGAGTTTCGACGCTGGCTCGAGACACGGCGGCGTCGCGGCAAGCGGAAACGCATCGAGGAGACTTCGGCTTGTCGAATGGAGCGCGATCGCGCGCGTCTCGACGTGCGCCTCACACGCGCCGAAAAACACAACGCCTTTTCCCGCGCGATGCGCGACGGCTTGTCCGAGGCGTTGCAACTCGCGCTCGCGGATCCCTCGATCGAGGAGGTCGTACTCTCGGGGGAGGGCGATTCGTTCTGCAGTGGCGGCGACCTCGACGAATTCGGAAGCTTCCCCGACCCGGCGGAGGCCCACTTGATCCGAATGACGCGCAGCCCCGCCCTGCTGCTCTCGCGATTGGGGGAACGGGTGCGGGCCGAGGTGCATGGCGCGTGCATCGGAGCCGGCGTCGAGCTGCCTGCATTCACACGCCATGTCGTGGCCAGCGAGGACGCCTTTTTCCAATTGCCCGAAGTGGGGCTCGGGCTCGTGCCTGGTGCGGGGGGGACCGCGAGTTTGCCCCGCCGCATCGGTCGTCAGCGCACAGCCTGGTTCGGGCTCTCCGGGGCCCGGATCGACGCGCAAAAGGCGCTCGACTGGGGGCTGGTCGACGAGGTTCGACTCGGGCAGCATATCGGGTCCGATTCGCAGGATTGAGCTGAACAAGAGATCGGGAAAGCGCGCGCTTGCGCGCCGGGGAGATGGCATGGGCGGACCGCTCGAGGGAATCAAGGTCGTTGAAATGGGTGTCTGGGTCGCGGGTCCCGCGGCGGGGGTCGTGCTTGCGGACTGGGGCGCGGACGTCGTCAAGATCGAACCGCCTGGAATCGGTGATCCCGCGCGGCTCTTTCAGCAAATGCTCGGTGGCGACCTGCCGTTCAACCCGATCTTCGAAAATGACAATCGCAGCAAGCGCAGCATCGTCACCGATGTCAGACAGCCCGAAGGGCTCGAAATCGCGCTCGATCTGATTCGCCGTGCCGACGTCTTCGTCTCGAATATCCGGCCCGCTGCATTGGCGCGCCTCGGGCTGAGCGCGGAGGAACTCTGCCTGCGCTTTCCCAGGCTGATCTACACGATCGTGACGGGCTATGGACTCGCCGGGGAGGACGCCGACCGCGCCGCCTACGATATCGCGGCCTTCTGGGCGCGCTCGGGGATCGCTCACTCGCTCACGCAACCGGGCTCCCATCCCCCGCACCAGCGCGGGGGAATGGGGGATCATAATGCGGGGCTCGCGGCGGCGGGCGGTGTTTGCGCTGCGCTCTACAACCGGGAAAAGACGGGCAGGGGCCAAGTGGTCTCGACGTCGCTCCTGCGTCAGGGACTCTACACACTCTCCTTCGATCTCTCGGTCGCGCTCCGCTTTGGCCTTTCGATTCAGCCCGGGAACCGAAAGACCGCCGCCAATCCGGCGATCAACAACTACATGGATTCGGAGGGCAACTATTTCTGGATCGTCGGGCTCGAGGGCGAACGTCATTGGCCGCCGCTGGCGCGTGCGGTGGGCCACCCCGAATGGATCGAAGACCCGCGTTATGCGGATCCCAGCGGGCGCGCACAGAACGCGGAAGGCCTGATCGGCGCGCTCGACGAGATCTTTGCCACCAAGACCCGCGCGGAGTGGGGCGAGATCTTCGATGCCGAGGTGGATCTCTGGTGGGCACCCGTCCAATCGATCGACGATGTGATCGCGGATCCGCAGGTGATGGCCGCGGGCGGCTTCGTCGAGGTCCCGGATGGGGCCGGAACGACGCTGTTGCCCGCGACCCCGGTCGATTTCGGCGGCACGCCCTGGGCTCCGCGCTCTATGGCCCCGGCCCTCGGCGAACACACCGAGGAAATCCTGCAGGAGATCGGACGTTCGGGGGCAGATGTCTCGGCGCTCCGCGAGAAGGGGATCCTCGGCTAGACGGTTGTGGTTTGAGACATCGGGTCATGCCGGGTGCAGCCCGCAGAAGGCCCCTTAGAAGGCAAAGCGCAGGCCGCCCATTTCCCAGCTGTACCAGAATTTCTCTTCGAGCGTCCGCTCGGGAAGAAAGTTGAAGATCATCCGCGTGCCGACCGATAGACGCTCGCTCAATACGTAGTCGAAGCCAAAGCCGGTGTTGATCAGGAATCCGGCCGATGAATTGTCTCCTCCGCGATCGTCGTTGCTGATCACGGCGAAACCGATCCCGCCGAAGATATTCGGGCGGAAGCGATCGAGGTTGTTGCCCGGCAGGTCGGGAATCGTGAGTGTGACGTTCACCGTCGGCGCTACGAGCGATCGATCGTTCGCGACGCCGACCTGCATCATCAGCCCCGCCGAGACAAAACGATCGAAGCGATAGGGCACCTCGAAATTCATCAAGAAGTGGTCCGGGTCGGTTGTAAAGCCGATTCCGGCGTAGAGCGACCAGTGCGGCGTGGGGCGTGTGTAGATTTGCGATGGCCCGCCAGCATTGTTGGCGGGCGGTGCGTTCGAGGAATTGGAGGACCAGTTGTCGTCCGGGTCGCCCCAGTCCTGGCCCGCGGCGGTGCTGGCCCAGCCCGTCCAAATGAGAAAGGCGACGACGAGGATCCAGCGACCGCCGCGGGCGGCGTGCCCTGCCTTTCCCGGGTGTGGCGCATCCGGGTGAAGTGACTCCGGATGAAGTCGGCTCGGAGGAAGAGTGACGGTGAGTCGATCCGGACGTGCGGAATCGTGCGGCGCCTGCGGCATCGCGGTCTCCTCGAAATGGGCGCTGTAGGGGGGATGGCGGTAGGGTCCGCGAATCAGGAGTGGATTGCAAGAACTTCCGTGAGCCCATTGACGACGATCGTCCAAAGATCGATTTTGAATGGAACCTTCTCGAACGAGCAAGGCACGCGATTCGGACAGGGCTGAGGGTGGGTGTGAGGGTGGGCGCGAAGTTCGGTGGCGTGAAGATGGGCGTGAAGATGGGCATGATCGGGTCTTGTCGACTGTGCGCAGGGGAGCTCATGTACGCCTTCTCGGCCCGCGAGATGATGCTCGGAACCCGTGACGCGTTCGACTATCTGGAGTGCCTCGGCTGCGGCGCGCTTCAGATCGCGGCGCCACCCGAGAACCTCGATCGATATTATGCCGACGACTACTACACGGATCGTCAGCAAAGGCTCGGTGATCCCCCGGAGGCAATCCGGGTTCTGCAGCGGGCCTGGTCCCGGACGCGTATCGCCGGCGGCCCTTTCGTGCGCTTTTTTTCGGGCCGACGTTATGCGCGATTCGATTGGTTTCGGCGGACCGACACGAAGCTGGATGACGCGATTCTCGATGTGGGCTGCGGATCCGGTCGTCTCCTTTTGCGAATGGCTCGGTTGGGCTTTACGCAGCTTTCGGGGATCGACCCCCGCTGGTCCGATCACGACGCGGCGACTCCGGGCGTTCGGCTGGCTCGGCAAGGACCGGAGGACCATCGAGGCCGCTATCGACTCGTCATGGCGCATCACAGTTTCGAGCACATGCTCGATCCGGTGAAGTCGTTCGACGCGATGGCCCGCCTCGTCGATCAGGGGGGGCATCTCCTGCTTCGCGTGCCTCTGGCGGACAGCTGGGCAAGGCACCACTATGGGGCGGATTGGGTTCAGCTCGATGCGCCGCGGCATCTGCAGATTCCGACGCGCCGAAGTATCGAGCTCCTTGCGCGACGAGTCGGACTTCGGATCGTGCACGTCGAAGACGACTCGGGGCCGTTTCAGATCTGGGGCAGCGAGCTCTATCGCGGCGACCATCCGCTGAATGCCGCTGGCCGAGGGGGGCGGCGAGAATTATCCCTCTGGCGCCGATTGCGGGCGCGCTGGCAGGCGCGCGGACTCTCCCGAGCGGGGATTGGTGATCAGGCGAGTTTCTACTTGCGCCGGGACTCGCCTCGGGACGGCCATGACGCCTAACGAACATGAGTCATGCCGGCCGAGGGCATGCGCTCGATCAGGTCGGTTCTACATGAAGCTCGGTCGCGTCCCGATGATCCCCTCGGCCTCGAGTCTTTCGAGTTCCTCGTCGTTGATCCCGAGTTCGCTTTGCAGGATCTCCCGGTTGTGTTGGCCGAGTGTCGGCGGCGGAGATCGGTGGAGTTCGCGTTCGAAGGCGGAAAAGATCGTAGGGAAGGAGGGGTAACGCGTCTCGCCCGTATGCGGGTGCTTCATCGTCTGGAAGAAATGCCGGTCCGCGAGCTGGGGATTGGGCCATAGCGCATAGTTGTTGATGGAGGCACTGGCCGGTACACCCGCCGCCAGGAGACGCTCGAGTGCCTGCTCGCGGCTCTGCGTGCGAAGCCAGGCCGAGATCCGCGCGCAAAGCGCGTCGTGTTCGAGTAGCCGACCGCGATGGCTCGAGAGCGATTCCGACAGCCGCCAGTCTTCTGCCTCGAGCGCTCGGCAGAGACCGCGCCACTCGTCGTCGTTCGTCACGGAAACGGCGATCCGCTCGTCGGGCTCGAGGGTTTCGAAGAGCCCCTGTGGTGCGGCGTGCGGCATCGCGTTCCCGGCGCGGCCCAACAACACCCCATAGGCCGAATACTCGATGACCTGTTCCGCGGCGACGGCGAGCGCGGGTTCGACGAGAGCGACCTCGAGAACCTGGCCGAGGCCTGTGCGCCGGCGCTCTTCGAGAGCGAGGCCTATGGCAAAGATGGCGTGTGCACTACCGAGGGGATCGCACACGCCGCGCGGGACGAGTGGGAGGTCTTCGTAGCCGGTGACCCAGGCGAGGCCGCTCACCTGTTCGACGGTCATCGCGAAGCCCGCGCGTTCTCGCCAGGGGCCATCGAGACCGAAGGCGGGCATGCGGACGTAGATCGCACGGGAGTTGAGCTTCTTGATGGTCTCCGCGTCGAGGCCGAAGCGGGGCATCACCCGTGCCGAGAAATTCTCGATCACCACGTCGGCGTCCTCGATCAACCGCTTCACGAGTCCGAGCCCCTCCTCGTCATCGAGTCGCAGGGTGACGTCGCGCTTGCCCGGGTTCACGCCGTGGTAGACATGGCCCCACTCCCAGAGGGCGTCGTTCCTGATCGCGGTGGCGAAGCGCATCCCGTCCGGGCGCTGAATCGATTCGATCTTGATCACGTCGGCACCGAGATCCGAGAGGATCGACGTCGCGTAGGGCCCGGCCCAGAAGGCCGTCAGGTCGATCACGCGCAGCCCGGCGAAGGGCAGGTCCGCATGGCCAACCGGCTTTTTCGGCTTGGGCACGGACTTGTCGAGCAGCGCGAGCAGTTCCTCCCGATGCTCGTCGAGGCGCGGCGTCTGCCCGATCGGGGCGGGCTTCGTCGTTTCGAGTCGCCATGGTGCGCGCGGCTGGAGAAAACCGCCGGGCGCCCGTTCGAAGGCGCCTCGCTCGATCATTTGGTCGAATCCCGGGAGCTCTCGACCATTGCCGATGGGCGCGACGGGAATCCGCATGAGTTCGCAGAGTTCGATGATCTCGTCCGTCGTCCTCTCGCGAGTCCAGGAATGCATCATGTCCTGGATGAAATCGAGGTTGGCCATCCGCTGGCCCCCGTCGAGGTAGACCGGATCCTCGGCCACGTCCTGTCGCCCTAACATCGAGCAGAAATCTTTCCATTGTTGCGCGGAGATCGTGCAGAAGCCGACATGGCCGTCCTTGGTCGGTTCGATCGAAGGCAGTTCGATCGAACGGGACTGCAAGCCACCGGAGAACTGGCTTCCGAGGTCGCCAAAGACCGTGAAGCATTGGATCATCGCTTCGAAGATCGAAAAGTCGGCGATCTGTCCCTCGCCCGTCTGTCCAGCCGATCTCCAGGCCGCCAGACCTGAGACCGCGGCAAAACTCCCGCCGACCCAATCGCCAAGGCGCCCGCCGGCTGCCACCGGAAAGCGATCCGGCAGCCCCCGGTTCTCGATCGAGCCCGTGGCCGCCTGGAGCGTGAAATCGTTTGCGGCGCGATTGGCCCAGGGACCCGATTGGCCCCAGGGCGAGATGCGCACGATCGAAAGTCGAGGATTCTCTTCGAGCCACTGTTCGGGATCGAGCCCCTGGGCTTCGAGGCCGCCGGCCCCCCAGTCCTCGAAGAGGATGTCCGCACGCTGGGCGAGGCGGGCGATTCGCGCGCGATCCTGGGCATCTCGGGGATCGAGAACGATGCTCTGTTTGCCCGCGTTGAGATACTGGAAAAGCGGGCTCGACTCCTCGGGCGCGAGATCTTGCTGGGATGCAGTCCAGCGGCGCATCGGATCCCCGTTCCGAGGCTCGATCTTGATGACGTTTGCCCCGGCATCGATGAAGAGCTTGCTCGCGTAGGGGCCCGCGATCTGCGTGCAGAGATCGAGCACGGTGAGGCCTGCGAAAGGGGGGGGCGGATCTTGTGTCATCGTTGCACCCTTGGCTATCGGTTCGTTGGCCCAGAATCTAACATCCATTGCCCGGACGACGAGGTCCATGATGAGAACCGAGGCGGCCGCGAGACGAGTCGGCTGGCCCGATGAGGAGATTGCGAGTGTTGACAGAATTCGAAGGTAGGGTTGCGGTCGTGACTGGTGCGGCGAGTGGGATCGGAAAGGCGCTGTGTGAGCGATTCGCCCGGGAGGGGATGAAGGTCGTGATGGCCGATGTGGAGAACGATCAGCTCCGCGAGGCGGCCCGGGAGATCGAGACGCTCGGGTCCGAGATTCTCGCGGTTCGGACCGATGTCTCCCAGGCCGATGATTTGTCGGCCCTGGCCGAGGCGACCCTCGAACGCTTCGGCAAGGTCCATGTGCTCTGCAACAACGCGGGGGTCTTCGCGGGCGGACGCACCTGGGAAGCGATCGGAACCGATTGGGAATGGGTGCTCGGCGTGAACGTCTACGGCGTCCTCTACGGCATTCGCGCTTTCGTGCCGATCATGCTCGAGCAGAACGAGCCCGCCCACGTGGTGAATACGTGCTCGATGGCCGGGCTCATCAACACGCCCTTCTCGGGCGCCTATAATGTGAGCAAACACGCGGCTCTCTCGTTGACCGAGACGCTCTATCACGAACTGAATACGCTCGAGACGCCGGTCGGGGTTTCGGCGCTCTGTCCCGAACTCATCCGAACCGGCATCGGGCGATCCGAGCGCAACCGGCCCGCTCATCTCAAGCGCCCCGACGATGCGGGCACACCGGAGCAGGAGATGGTCGAAACGGTGATCCGCACGAGTATCGATTCGGGAATCTCTCCGTCGGTGATGGCGGATCGGGTTTTCGAGGGAATCAAGGAGGATCGCTTCTATCTGTTGGCGGAAGAGGACACGAACTGGATTCAGGCCTGTCGGACCCGGCTCGACGATATCCGTGAGCGGCGCAACCCGACGCTCAACGCGATCGGTGGTGCGATCTGAACGATTGATCGACGGATGAAACGCTCGATCCTGATTCAGCTGGGGGGGGCCGATGGGGTCGACTTCGAGACCCTCGTCGAAGAGGTCGGTCTTGCCGAAGAGCTGGGCGTCGACACCGTTTGGTGTTTTCCGCCCGCAGGCGAAAAGGGCGATTTCCAGGGCGCCGCGCCCGAGATCTGGCTTTCCGCCCTGGCGCGCCGAACAAGTCGAGTCCGGCTGGGTTGGGGTCTCGCCGGGATGACGCCGCCGAGTCGTCCGCCGATGCGAGTCGCCGAGCAGGGCGCATCCCTCGATCTGGCGAGTGGGGGGCGCCTGGCGGTGGCTCTGCTTCCCGACGGCGAGCTATTGGAGGGGGAGGGGAATGCCTGGCATGAGGGGTTCCGAATGCTCGTCGGGATGTGGGCCGAGCCGACCTTTTCATGGACGTCTCCGCAATTCGAGATCCTGCCGATCGACGTCGTCCCGAAGCCGATCCAGCGTCCCCATCCGCCGATCTGGCTGGCGGGCTGGTCGGCGGATCACGCGCGGCGCGCGGGCAAGCGAGGTCTCGGTTTCCTGGATCTCTCCGGGGCACCGGACGAGATGCTCGAGGTCCACCGCGACGCCTACTCCGAGAGCCGATCCGAGGCGGACCCGAATGATCTCGTTTGTGTCCACGCTTATGCCGCGGCCGCGGATCTCGAACCCGGTGAAGCCGGACTCGAGCGCCTCGCGAGATGGCAGGCAGCTGGATTCGATCACGCGGTCGCTCGGGTCGGACCCCTCGAAGGCGGCCACGCCGAGGCCGTTGAGCGGATTCGTTTTCTGACCAGCGCGGAGACGCAGGTCCACTGATTCGATCTGCAACGTTTCGGCTAGCGCTCCGAAAGCAGGCTCGGCCCCGCGCCCGTCGCCGCGCTCTCGTCCTTGATGGCCTGCCAATGAAATGGTGACAAGACCTGGCCGAGATAGTCCATCGGGAAGGTCGGCAGTCCCGAGATTCCGATATCACTCGGGGGCTCGCGGTCCGTCGGCAGGAAGCGCGTGCCAAAGACGCTGTCCCACACGATCAGGTTCTGGCCGAAGTTGGTATTCGACTCTTCGAGCAAGCGCGAATGATGCCAGCGGTGGAGCTCGGCCATGCTGAAGATCCAATTGAGGGGCCCGAGCTTGAGCACGATATTCGCGTGTTGAAAGAGGCCGTGGACGGCGGAAACGAGGCCGAAGAGGGCGATGATGCGTGCATCGGCACCGAGCACGATCAGGGGGATCATCGGAGAGAAGGTCGAGAGGGCGATATCGACCGGGTGGAAGCGGACGGCGTTCAGGAAATAGAGTCGAGGCGCGCTGTGGTGCATCGCGTGGAAGCGCCAGAGCCAGTCGACCTCGTGCGAGAGACGGTGGATCCAGTAGAGGAAGAACTCGCCGAATACGAGCGCGAGGGGGAGCTGGAGCCACAGGCTCCAATCCGTGGGCCAGAGTGCTCCATTCGTTATCCCTGCGAGCCCCGCGGCCAGCGCGATCGAGCCCAGGCGGACGGGGATTTCGAGCAGCCGCGTCGTCAGCAGGCCCGAGACCAGGAGGTGGCCGATGTCGACCTTGAGATCACCCTCCGAGTGCAGCCAGCCGGGCTGCCAGTACAGAAAACGTTCGACACCGGCGATCACGAAATAGCTGAGGAGCGTGGGCAGACCGATGGCCGTCGCGGGATCGACGCCGGATTCGATCTGGAAGATCGCCCACGCGGTGCAACCCAAAAGGACCAGCGGGAAGATCGTGCGTGCCACGATCCATTCGACGCTGGCCATCGCCCCCCTTCGCGATGACCCGCCGGTTCCGTCGTCCGATGCGTCTTCGATCACGGTTTGCACGTTTCGCAGTCCTCATGTGGGTTCGGATTGGGGAAGGGGTGATCCGGACCCACAGAGTCTAGAAGCTCATTTGCACCCTGGCGAAGAAGTTGTGTTCGACGGTGTGAGAGGCGCGGTAGGCGTCGTATCGCAGATCGAACTGGAGTCGGTTCGCGTGTTCTGGGACAAATGAGATGCCCGTCCCGATCTCGAAGCCGCCCTTGTCTTCCTTGGCGTCGATCGAGAAGCTCGGGACAGAGCCCGGAGCGCCTTGCAGGCGGGCGGTCACTCTGCGGCTGTCGCCCGAGACGGTCTGCCGCCATCGAAGGTCGATCGTCGGTCGCCAGATGCCGTCCATCCAATCGAGATTCGGATCGAGGTATTTCGTGTGATGATAGACGGTGCTCAGACGAATCCCGCCCTCGACCGACACGACCTCATCTTCGCGGTGTTCCACGCGCGCACCGAATAATCCCGCGTTCCGCTCGCGAATGGGGTCCTGGTTGATCCAGGTGTAGTCGACCCCGACGAGCGGCTCGACCGCAATCGAGCCCAGCTTCATGAGGAAACCCGCCTGGCCCGAAAGCCCGACATGCTGGCTCGAGTGATCGTCTTCGGCGAGAAGATCGACCGGCGTCCCGCCGTCGTCGAACTGGATCCGGCGATTGCTGTCATGTGATCCGTAACCCCAGCTGACGACGCTCTGCAGTCGCAGCGGGCCGTGGCGCCAGGCGGCGTGTGCGGAGATGTCGGCCAGGACGAGATCGCTCTCGCCGTAGCCCTGCACGTCGATTTTTCCGCCTTGGCTCGAGATGGCGAACGTCAGTTCGAGCTCGCCGATGGGCGGGGCGTCGATTCCGAAAACGGCGCCGCCGATCTTCGTATCGTAATCCGTGTGGCCTGCGAAGCCGTCTCGTGTGCGGTAGCTCCCGATGCCGGCGAGCCAGGCCGACCAGCGGTGCGCGTGACAGGAAAGGACTTCCTGCGAACCCTGCCACGGATTCCTTTCGCCCGGCTGACACGCCCGCGGTCGATTGATGAGGAGGTCTGAGACGCGTCGGCTGCCCTCGATGATCGACGCGGTCTGCGCGTCGTAGGGCTCGGGGCTCAGCGCATCGAAGGCGGCATTGAGGTTGCCCGTTCCCGTGAGGAGCGCGTCGAGCTGGCTGGACAACTCGAAGGGTGTCGTTGGATCTTTGTAGACGCCGTCGAGATGGCTGGCGATGGCAGTTCGATTCTGGCCCTGCGCGACGTCGGCAAAAGTGGAACTCTGAATGACGATGAGCGAAATGCCGTCGGCGTCGTAGGTCGTCGAGAACATGTAGGCGCCCATCGTGTCGGGGAGGATTTCGTTCGCGAAGGTGCTCGCGCCGCGACTGCCATCGACCTGGATCAGGCGGTAGCTGCCGTCGTTTATGAGACGCGCAGTGCGCTCGACGATCAGGGTGCCGTCGAAAGCCGCGTCCCCGCCTACTGTGAGGGGCGTGCTCAGTCCGTCCACGCTGAGGAGTATGCTGCCCATCGGGTCGATGTTGAGATCGCCCCCTAGGGTTATGGGAATGTTGACCCCGTCGGCGCCCTCCATCACGACGAGGCGCCCGCTCGCGGCAATTTCCGTGATGCCGGCGAAGCTTGCGCTGGCGCTGTTGATGAGGGTCCAGCCGATCGTCGTGCCGCTGACTTGTCGGGTGCCGTAGATACGCAGGCGTTCAAAACCATCGAGTTGGCTGAGATCGAAGCTGCCCGGCTCGAAACCCGAAATGTAGTTCAGGATGGCTTCGTCGGTGCCCCCACCCCCAAAGATTGTGCCAGTGAAGGTTGCCCCTGAGTCGACGGCATAACGATCGTCACCGCCGAGCAACTCGATATCACCTTGGATCGTGCCGGCATTCATGATGAGTTCGGATCCCTCGGTTCCTCGGATGGCGACGCGCCGATTGTTCATGTCGGTAATGTCCGCGAGGATGCTCGCGCCGAACGGGTTGAGGAGGCGATTCTCGCCGCCGGCATTGAAATCGCGGAACACGACGAGCGGCCCGGCGTCAGCGCCGCCGGTGATCGTGCCGTCGCCATTGTCGACGCTGAAGAGGAAGACGCTCCCTTCGATATCGCTGAAGTCGAGGGCATCGAGGATGTCATTTCCGCCGACCGAGATGCCGATCGCGCCGGCACCGGTCACGTCGATCGTGCCGCGGTTGAATACGAAACTGTTGTGGTTGTGGTCGCCGGTGAGGTTCGTTTCGTCCCCCGCGAAGATGCCGGTGGATTGGACTCCCGTGACGTTGATGGTGCCGAAATTGCGGGTTGCCGGGGCTTCGGGAACGAAGCCGTTTGTCACATCGCCCGAGTATTCGATCCACCCATCGCCCACTTTCATTCCGAAGGCGTCGTCGCCTGCGACGTTCATCGTGCCCTGGTTCGTCAAGTTGGCTACGGCATCGATTTCGATCCGGCTGCCGGCCAGGAGGCCGATCGTCTCGTTTCCGTTGAGATCGACGAGGCCGTCGATCGCGGCTCCCACATTGTCGCCGATCTGGACGGCGATACTTCGGTCCCCGTTCAGCGTGATCACGCTCGTGCTCCTGGTGACGACCCCGTTGGGCAGCGTGGCACCGGTCTTGTCACGGATCGAAATTGCACGGCCGTCCGCCGCGTCTACGACGATCGTGCCGCGGTTGACGACGAAGTTGTCATCCCGACCCTCCATCCCGATCCCGCCCGTGGCGCTCGAGTTGATCGTGATCGTTCCATCGGCCTCGTTTATCAAGTTGTAGTTGTCGA
>SMVB01262344.1_pt1 | contig 13575 bp, 9 predicted proteins | sample 2456461 | NCBI WGS metagenome assembly SMVB01 (sample SAMN11095934, study PRJNA526329) | marine sediment metagenome | biome: Marine sediment; feature: Surficial sediment; material: Deep marine sediment; isolation source: Hadal surficial sediment | place: Pacific Ocean | collected 2014-05 | depth 0-1...
AATCCGGGCACCAGCTCGTCCACTCGCGGTGTCGAGGGCTGCCTTGCGAACTGCAGATCGAAGAGCCAGCTACTGGTGTCATTGGGTGTCGCGGCTAACGCGATCCTCGCCCCCCTGGATTCGTAAGCACTGGGCCCGATGCGTTGCCCGCCGCCAATGCGCCGGTTGCCGGTGTCGAGATATTCCCCGCTGACAAGTCCTGCAATGCGTTCATTCCCGACTTCATACGCGGCACGAACTATCTTGCCGAGATCGGCGGTATCGAATGCCAGGTATGCCGAACCCCTTGACCCCGGCGCATCAAAAGATGGTATGCGCGACAGGATCTGAATCACGCCGCCCACGGCATCGCTGCCATAGAGCGATGCAGGCGCACCACGCACGACCTCAATCCGGTCAACAGTGCCGGGCGCAACCAGCGCCAGGTATTGTGTCGGCGCGTTGCGAAAAATTGCGTTGTTGAGCCGGAATCCATCGACGAGATGCAGGACCTCGGAGCCCTTCAGTCCACGAATGATGGCGGCGCCTTGCCCCGGCGTCGTCTGCTGCAGGAATATGCCCGGCTCCATCATCAGCGCATCGGTCGTCAGCTTGCTGTTTTGAATTTTCTCGCCGGGGATAAGGGTCAGCGCAGCGGATACATTTTTCGCGGCAGTTGGTCTGCGAGTTGCCGTTACCTGGATTTCATCGATTACTGCATCGTCCTGGGCGAGTACGGGGACCGTCGCTAGCAGCAGGAGCGGCAACAATGCCTTTTTGCGAATGCTGACGATTGCTGCTCTCGGACAGCAAGCCGGGGCAAGGAAGGGAGTGCCAATAAAGCGAATCAAAGACTGTTCTTACCGGGTGAGCCTATCGGCCATCTTCCACGACATTGACATTGAAAGCGATGGAAATTCGCTCGCCCTCGCCAACGTAGGGATGCACCATATGCTTGACCCAACTCGGCCACAACAACATGCGTCCCGGTTTGTTCTCGTAGAAATTTCGCGCGTCCATTACGGTGTTTGCGATTTGTATGTAGTTATGCGCCTCTCTCGGATCGAGCAGCTCGAGCAGGCCACCGTAGGGCACATCGGGATCGGGCTTGCCCGGCGTGACGTAGTAGACGCCGGACCACATGCAGTTCGGATGCGTGTGCACGACATTGTAATCACCCCTGCGACTGACATTGGCCCAGGAGTCGATGAGCAGCCGGAACGAACGGTCTCTGCCCTGGTCACGAATGAGTTCCTGTAGCAACTTCGTGACGAGTGTCTCGATCCGTTGGCGCAACGTCTCTATGCAGGGCTCTTTCCAGGTAATCAGGTTGCCCGCGGACTGCCAGCCGCCGGCATTTGATCGCGTTATGTCGTTCTTTGCGTCGTCGGCTGCCTTTCCAAGCACCAGCTGCTGCAGTTCGGCATTGTGCGGCTCGCTATCAGGCCAGTCATGCACGACCAGAGGCGTCGCGAACACCATGGAAAGGCTCTTCCGGATATCAAAATCCGGGACCTGATCGTCTAACATCGTAATGGGGCCTTCTATTGAACCCGGCGAATTCTGACCATACGACCATTATCGCCAATCCGCAGCCGGTAATCGCCCATCATGCCACGCGTAATGTTGATTTCGAATTCGCCGTTTTTCGGGTACTGGAAGTGGCGTGGCTCCATTTGCCGCCAGACGTGGCCATTATCGAGGTGAAAGTACAGCACCTTGTTGTGGCCCCGGGTGACTTTGGTTACCGTTGCCCGAAAAATCTCGTCCTCTTGCTCTTCTGGAAGATCCAGGTGCTCCTGCCCAAAGTCGGAATCAGCGACTGCCGTTACCGTGGCTGCCGATGTAGCAGCGACGGCCGGGGATGATTCAGGTGCCGCAACGACGGCTGGCGCTACTGCAGGTGTTGCATCGACGGCAGGCGCTATTGCAGGTGTTGTATTGACGGTCGGTGCCACCTCAGGCACTGCTTCGGCCTCCCGAATCTGAGGTGGCTTGCTGCTGGCAATGATCGCCTCAAAACAGGTTACCTTAAGCTCCGGCGTTGCGAGGCCGGCGCAGAGTTCCAATGCTGAAACCTCAACGGATTGTGACGACGCAGGCACAACGCTCAGCAACAGAAACACACCTGCTGCAGAAACGAAAAGAGGGGCGCGAGGCCCCTCTGATCGTCTTGCTTGCGACATGCCTAGAAAGCGTGCTTGAAGCGCGCGTACACAATCCGCCCTCGGAGGTCATGACCCGCACGATCGTCGTATCCCGGACGGTCGAACAAGCCGCGAACGAAAAGGCCATCTTCGTCGAATCGCGGAATCGGGTTGCCGTCCGCATCGGCGCGCACCAATCCCGGCGGATCCTTGTCTCCGAGGTTGTTGACACCAATCGAAAACGTCGTATCACCGTCGCCGAGCAATCCGGTGAACGTGTACGAATACATCGCATCGAGCGTCGTCCAGGAGTTAACCTCCCTGTTGTTACCCTGGTCATTTTTGTAACTGTCGATGTAATTCAACCCCAGGCGCGCCGTATGGTTGCCGGTGAACCAGGTGGCAGCAGCATTGCCACGAAGCTCAGGCAAGGTGTCAAAACTGTTCGATTGGTTCCTGCTACCTGCACCATCGAATTCCTGGATCCCGTCACCATCGACATCAACGTCGAAGTTCATGAGAAACGTGGCACCCAGGTCCAGGATCAACGATCCGTTGCCAATGTCCATGCTGTAGTTAGCGTTGAAATCGATGCCGTCCGTCTCAACGGACCCAATGTTGACGAATTGCGATCTGACTTCGCGCACCTGGCCGGTGGCATCGCGGGTGATCCTGGTGTCAGTCACGAGTGGCGAACCGTCATTACCATTCGGACATCCCTGGTCTACGATAGCCTGGACACCCTCCTCGGCCGCAATCAGGTCCGTATAGTCGAACAGGAAGTAGTCGATGCTGGCTCTGAAATTATTGGCCTGAAACATAACGCCAAAGCTAAAGTTATCCGCCTCCTGGGGCGAAAGTCCCGGCGCACCCTCGACGACCACGGCGATATTGTTGGCCACGTCCTGATCATTACAGATAAAGCTGCCACCCGGGCCGGTCGCCGATACGGGATCGTCGATGAAGGCCGACGAGGTCGCTTGCCCTGTCTGACGAACCGTCGGTGCCTGGAACGAGCTTCCGGCGGATCCACGGACGGCGATGTTGTCCGTAATTCCCCACTCAAAGGACACTTTGGGGTCGGTCGTTGACACGCCCCCGCCGTAGTCCTCGTTGCGGACGGCGAGCGAAATCTCGGCGCTGTCATAGATTGGCACCAGCACTTCAGCAAAAAATGCCACAACGTCCTGACGTCCCCTTACCCGACCCGCGGTGCTATCCTGGCCTCCCTCACCGGCTGAACTGAGAGAGTCGGGATTGGATACGGTCTCGACATCACGAAACTGGCCACCGAAAGCCGCTGCAACCGTGCCGAATCCGGTTTCGAACAAATCGCCTGTTGCGACGAGGTCCACCACCTTCTCCGAAGCACTCGCCGTGCTAATGGCGCGCTGGTTCCATAGTGCCCGGACGGAAAGCGGATTGCCCGCTGTGCAGGACCCGGTGCGGAGACCGCCACAATCCACGGTATCAGCCAAGTCCTTGGGCGACACCAGATTCGGATCGGTGATGCGCGTGCCGAACGGGTTCCAGGAGCCGTCGCGAACGAGCTGCTGGTAGGTATCCGAGCGGATGCCGGTCGCATCAGCCTCTACGATCTTTGCCTTGGCCCACATATACGAGACATCGAGGAACCAGTCACCCGGCAGCTCGATCTCCAGACCCTGAAGAATGCGCGTATAGTCTATGTCCCGCGTAGTCTGCGTGGTCAACGCGGTGTTGGTGATGGATGCACCTAATGGCCGGTGGATCGAGCGTAGCGTCGCAGCAGTATGCACTGCGGGGTCCCAGTTCTCCGGACCGATATAGATCAGGTCCGTGGCATTGGCTGGATCCTCGATGTAAAAGTTGAACGGATGGCTGGGCAGAATCGTGACACCGCCACTTGTTGCCTTGCCCGTAGCCAGCAACTGACCGCCGGTGTCCCGCAGAATCTTGTTATTGGAAAAACTGGCTTCTGCGTAGTATTTGACGCTGTCGGAGAACTCCCAGTCGAACTCGGTGAATACCTGTGCCCTTTCCTCCGCTGAAATGACAGATACCTGGTCAGCGAAGTTATAGCGGCAGGTGTTCGGGTTAAGGCCGGTGTCGTCCGGGTCGCCAATAACACCGCCTGCGCCTACGCAATCCGCATCCGGCACGCGGGTAGCGCCCGCGACGGACGTCGCTTCACCGTTCGCACCGAGGAACGCGCGCTCGACAGAACCCGGAGAACCGGTGCCGGACAGGAATCGGGATCTAGCACTAATGCCGTTACCGTTCAGGCGATCGTTCAGCCAGGGCAACTCCGAACGACCCTGATCGTCCTGTTCGTAGTAGGTCATGTAAATATTGAAACCACCCTTATCGAACTGCGCGCCGGCGGCCAGGTTCAGAAACCACGCGTCGATTTCCGCAGTCGAATAGCCACCGGAGATCTCGAGGCCCTCGAAGCCCTTGCGCGTAATAATGTTCGCCACGCCTGCAACCGCCTGTGATCCGTAAGTCGCAGAGGCGCCGTTGGTCAGGACCTCAACGCGCTGGAACATCGCCAGAGGGAACTGGTTGATGTCAACGAAATCGGTGCCGGTAGCGTCGGCAACCGCCGCGATTCCGGCACGCTTGCCGTTAATCAGCGTCAAGGTCGAGCCAAGCCCTAAGTTGCGAATGTTGAACTGTGACACGCCAGCCCGGTCATTGGTCTCATTGTAGTATTGCGAGCCACTTTTGACCGTCAGTTCCTTGAGAATTTCAACCGGTTGCGCGGCCCCGATAAGCTCGATCGTCTGGGCGTCCACGATCTGAATAGGTGCCCTGCCTTCGTACTCGGTCCTGCGAATATGCGAGCCTGTGACGACGATTTCTTCTACCGCATCGTCCTGCTGGGCAAGGACTGGTGGCGCAGTGCCCAACGCCATGGCGATACCCGCAGATAGCGCCGTTATCTTAAAAGTGATACTGGCCATTTGGATTCCCCCGAATCATGGGTTAGTGCGAAAACGCGGCAAACGCCGCTTCGACTGTTGTTGGATTAATGTAACTTTTCCCCGCCTCTGCCGGATACGCTGATGCGTAGCCGAGTTTATTGCCTGATCTTCTACGTATAACTACGATTTCCTGATTGCCGTAGCTACGTAGTTTTACCTATTTTTCCGTGGACCATGCCCAATGTAAGCTTGTAAATACGGGCTGTCAAACCAAATCATGCGCGTGACGATCATGCGAGACTCAGAATGTTTCACAATGTGGCGAAAATTGATTTCGCGTGAAATTAATTACCCGGTAATGGGTGCCGGCGCCGGCCTGGCGCAAAAAATATCTGTTGCAACGCCGCAACACAAAAAAACGTGTCACGCTGGCGTTAGTTCCGATAATCGAGCGCCGGTAGACGATTCCCCAGCAATGCCTCGTATGCGAAATCCTCGCCACGCCGCTCATGGAATTCGGCGGTGGCCGCCGCGCGCAGCTCCGCGTTTTCGAATAATTCAATTGCAGCCAGCGTCAGGGTCTTGGCCGCGACCTGTGCGCCCTTATAACCAATGGTCATACCGCTGGCGGCCGTCGACTGCCAGCTATGCGCCGAGGTGCCCGGAACCCAGGTAGCCGTACTCAGACCCACGGTCGGCACCGTCATCGAGACATCGCCAACATCGGTCGAGTAGTAGCCAAGGTCGATTGTAAACGGCTGTATTTGCTCCTGGCTGCCGAGCGTCAGTTCCGGCTGATTCAGGGTCGCGTAGATTTCCTCCGCAAATGCCTGCTCGTGCGCGGTGTAGCTCACGCCTCCCACCATGCGCAGTTTCTCGTCCATTATGCGCGCCAACGTTTCGTTGATGAGTACCGGGTGATTGCCATGGATGATTTCCCATTCGACTTGCGTACCGGTGCCCTGTGCGGCGCCTTCAGCTGCTGCCTCGATGCGCTTCCAGATTTCCTTCACCTTTTCCGCTTCGGGATGTCGCAGGTAATAGAACACCTCCGCGAAGTCGGGCACGACGTTCGGCGCCTTGCCGCCCGCGGTGATGACATAGTGGATCCTGGTTTCCTGTGGTACGTGCTCACGCATCAGGTTGATCATGTGATTGAATGCCTCGACGCCATCGAGCGCCGAACGCGCTTTCTCGGGAGCACCTGCGGCATGGGCTGATACGCCTTTGAAGCGGAATTTTGCGGAACGATTGGCGAGCGTCGTCCACGCCCGCGCAGAGTTGCGATCAGCTGCATGCCAATGCAACACGATGTCGACATCATCGAAGCGGCCGTCACGGACGATATAGACCTTACCGCTGCCACCCTCCTCGGCAGGGGTCCCGAAAAGACGAATCGTCCCGGGCGTGCCGCTTTCTTCGAGCCAGTGCTTGATCGCGATGGCCGCACCGGTCGAGCCTGCACCAAACAGGTTGTGACCGCAGGCATGGCCGGCATGCTTGCCATCGATCGGCGCTCTCGATGACAGGGCGTCCTGGTTGATGCCTGGCAACGCATCGAATTCGGCCAGGATGCCGATAACCGGGCCGCCGCTGCCGTAGTTCGCAACGAACGCGGTCGGCATACCGGCGATGCCCGCCTCGATCGTAAAGCCGTCTGCGCTCAGTGCCGCCTGAATCAGTGCGCTGCTTTTGGTCTCCTTAAAACCGACTTCCGCGTACTCCCAGAGCGTCCGCGCCATATCAGCCGTGCTCTCGTAACGGCCGTCAATGAAATCCAGTATCTCGTCCCTGTCCCCTGCGATCGCTTCGATGGTGAGGATAAGTAAAGCAGCGCCAAATAAAACTGCCATTCGGTAAGTCATCGGTATTCCCCCTAAGCATGATGTGGGAGCCGCTCCTACAAACCTCTCCCACAAACCTGTTTGCACGTTTACGCACGCTGGCGGCGATAGTCCTAATATCATAAGCTCATTTCCACTGGCAATCGGAACGAATTACAAATACCGCCCCCGAATTCAAGCCAATTCCGGAGACTCATATGCAACGGCCGAATGTCCTATTGAACCTGTTAGCAGCCTGCACACTCGCCGCACCGGCATCAGGCCTGGGCCAGCACCTGAGCGCGGATGAGGAATTCACGATGGCGCTGACCGGTGATTCGATCATTACGCGCAGCTTATCGGTGTACGAGGAGCCGGAATATCTGCAGATGATCGAACTGATTCGATCAGCCGACATGGCGTTTACCAATCTCGAGATGCTGTTTCACGACTACGAGCCCTATCCCATGGCGGAGAGCGGCGGTACCTGGATGCGGGCGGATCCGGCACTCGCCGATGACCTCGCGTGGGCAGGCATCGACATGGTATCGCGCGCGAATAATCACACAGGCGACTACGGCACGCTCGGCCTGGAGCTGACGACGAAGTATGTGGCAGCTGCGGGCATCGTGCAGGCGGGTATTGGTATGAGTCTCGCCGAAGCACGGGAAGCGAAATTCCTGGAAACCTCCAAAGCGCGAGTCGCACTGATCTCGGTTTCGTCCAGTTTTGCCAAACATATGGGAGCCGGCCGCTCCCGCGACGACATCCCGGCCCGGCCCGGACTCAATCCACTGCGCTACAAAACCACCTACGTATTGCCGGAGACCGACTTCGAAAAACTGCGAGAGACTGGCGAGTCTCTCGGGCAATTTATTGATCAGGACGGCAACCCGCGCGGCACTGACGAAGAAGAACCGGGCAAAATGGAAATGTTCGGCAGAAATTTCGCCATCGGTGACGAATCTACTATCCGCATGGAGGCCAACGAGGACGACGTGCAGGAGATCACTGCGGTCGTCAATAATGCCAGCCGGGTCGCGGACTTTACGGTGGTGACCATTCATGCGCACGAACATGCAGGCCGGCGCGAACTGTCGCCGGATTTCCTGCCGGTGTTTGCGCGAGCGATGATCGAAGCAGGTGCGGATGTATTTGTCACCCACGGACCGCACGTGCTTCGCGGAATCGAAATCTACCAGGGCAAACCGATTTTTTACAGCCTGGGAAATTTTATATTCCAGAACGAGACCTTACTCCGCCTGCCGTCAGATAATTACGAAAAATATGACCTGGACGGCAATGCACACGTCGCTGACTTCAACGACGCGCGCTATGAAAATGATACCGAGGGATTTCCGACAATTGTTGAGAATTGGGAATCGGTCATTGCGGTGCCGACCTTCAGAGGCGGCAATCTGAGTAAACTACAGCTTTACCCGATCAGCCTGGGCTACGGTGCTCCACGGCAGGTACGCGGCCGGCCATTGTTTGCGCACCGGGAACTCGCTGAGAAAATTATTGGTGATTTGCGGGAACTTTCGAAACCCTACGGCACCGAAATCGAATTCCGTCGCGGCATCGGCATCGTAAAACTGACGGACGCAGACTAAAAGGATGGTCATATCGGCATCCAGATAGGGCTGATTACATTGCTCGCGGAAGCCGGAATCGCCGATTAGGCATTCGGCTCAATTCCGGCTACGCTGATTGATCGCCTGCCAGCGCGCGTAGATATCGTCGGGCCAGAGACTCTGGAACCAGGCGATGATGGCCATGCGATCGTCACTCGACAGCACCTCTGCGAATCCCGGCATGATACCGCCAAGCTCGATCCCGCCATTGGCGATCGTGTTATCGAGGACTTCAAGTGGGTGGTGCCAGGTATGCGCAGTGCCGTTGAGCGGCGGCGGCGGATAATTTCCGTCGGCGTCCAGGGTGCGCCACTCTGCAGTGGCGCTGCCATCGGCCGCATGGCAGGCTGCGCAAAACGTTTGATAAAGCGTTTCGCCGGCGTCAAGCTGTGCCGCGGTGTACCATCTACCGGGCACCGTTTCCTGGTCCGGAGCACTCCCGGAGCAGGCCGTGGTTGCGAGAAAACAAAGCGACGTCATTGCGAGGGAAACGCGCAGATCTTGAACAAAAGCAATAACATTGGTTTTTTTCATCTGATCGTTGTAACAGATTACTGCATACACCGGTCAGTTAGTCGAACAAGAACCAGGGGCCCAACATGAAAGCATCCGATCTGTTCGTCAAATGCCTCGAAGAAGAAGGCATTGAATACATTTTCGGCGTTCCGGGCGAGGAGAACGCCGACTTCATGATATCTCTGGAGCAGTCGGGAAAAATAAATTTTGTGCTGACCCGACACGAACAGGGTGCAGCATTCATGGCCGAAATTTATGGGCGCCTGACAGGCAACCCGGCCGGCTGCCTCGGTACGCTCGGGCCGGGTGCAACAAATCTCATCACCGGGGTTGCTGATTCCAACATGGACCGGGCGCCAATGCTCGTATTGACAGGACAGGGCTCGACCGATCGCCTGCACAAGGAATCACACCAGATCATGGACGTGGTGAGCATGTTCAAGCCGGTCACGAAATGGGCGACGACGATTCTCAATCCCGACACCATTCCGGAGATCGTGCGCAAAGCGGTACGCGTCGCGCGGACGGAAAAGCCGGGTGCCGTGCATCTCGAGCTGCCGGAGGATGTCGCCAGCATGGAAACCGACGAGGTTCCAATGACGCCACGGCGATTCCGGCGCTCCGTTTCGGACGCGAAAATCGTCGACGAGGCATTCGCAATGCTCGAGAAAGCGAAACGCCCGATCATTCTTGCGGGCAACGGCTGCATCCGTAAACGTGCCAGTAAGCAATTACGATATTTCAGCGAGCAGACCGGCATTGGTGTCATCTGCACTTTTATGGCAAAGGGTTGTGTCGACATGGATGCCGATTACTGCCTTTACACCATAGGCCTCGGCAGCAAGGACCGTGGATCGCTGGCAATCGATGATGCCGATCTCATCATAACGCTTGGTTTCGACATGGTGGAGTATCACCCGCAACTGTGGAATCCAAAGGGCGACAAGAAGATCATACATGCCGATTTTCTCGCTGCGGAAATCGACGCGCATTACCATCCCGAGGTTGAGCTGATCGGCGACCTTGCACATACGCTGTGGATGCTGAACGAACGCGTCGCGGCGGCGGATGCCTTGAGTTTCGATCTCGTCGGACAGAGGAAGACCCGGGAGGCGATGGCCGCGGACTTCGCTGAGTATAAAGACGACAAAACCGATGGCTTGATTCGGCCACAGAAGGCGCTCTGGGATGCGCGCCAGGTCATGGGACCGCACGATATCCTGTTGTCCGATGTCGGCGCCCACAAAATGTGGATTGCCCGGCATTACCAGTGCCACGAACCGAATACCTGCCTGATTCCGAACGGCTTTTGCTCGATGGGATTCGCACTGCCCGGCGCCATCGCCGCCGGCATCGTGCATCCGGATCGCCGCATACTCGCGATCGCCGGGGACGCCGGATTCCTGATGAACGTGCAGGAGATGGAAACTGCGGTCAGGATTGGCAGTAATATTGTCGTACTGGTCTGGGCCGATAATGAATACGGCCTGATTGCCTGGAAACAGGAAACACATTTCGGCAGACACACAGACCTGTCATTCGGCAACCCTGACTGGGAACAACTGGCGTCAGCATTCGGCTGGAATGGTCACTATGTTTCGCGAAGTGAGGAATTGGCAGGAACGCTGGAAAGTGCGTTCCAGGAAAGCGGCCCGAGCCTCATCGTGATTCCCATCGACTACCGTGAAAATCCGCTGCTGACAAAGAAGCTCGGCGAAATTACCAGTACGATCGGATGACGGACAAAGATATGCCGCCCGCCGGCAAGCTGGAAGTCACTTCCCCGTTCGACGGCAACCTGCTGGCGACTGTCGATACTGGTGGCGCGGATCATGTCGACGCCGCATTGAGCACTGCTTGCCAATTATTCCGCGATCGCTCAAGCTGGCTTCCCATACCCGAACGAGTGGCAATCCTGACGCGCACCGCAGCGCTAATGGAGGCACAAAAAAGCGACCTGGCCAGGCTCGCTGCAAGCGAGGGCGGAAAACCGTTACAGGATTCACTGGTCGAGGTCACGCGTGCGGTTGATGGCGTGCATCTTTGCATCGAGACCTTGCGCGGACATCCTGGCGAGCTGATTCCTGTTGCGACGACGCCGGCAACGATGGGACGCATCGCCTTTACTCAGAAAGAACCGGTCGGCGTTGTCGTGGCAGTCAGCGCATTCAATCACCCGCTGAATCTGATCGTTCACCAGGTTGCACCAGCCGTTGCGACTGGCTGCCCGGTCATCGTCAAACCCGCCGGCGATACACCGCTTTCCTGCCTGCGGTTCGTGGAACTGTTGCGCGAGGCCGGACTTCCCGCCGGCTGGTGCCAGGCATTGATTACCGACACCAACGAGACTGCGGAAAAGCTGGTAACAGACAGCCGCGTCGGTTTTTTCAGTTTCATTGGCAGTGCCAAGATCGGCTGGATGCTCAGAAGCAAACTCGCGCCCGGTACCCGCTGCGCACTCGAACACGGCGGCGCGGCGCCGGTAATCCTGCTGGACGACTTTGATTTCGACACTACTGTTGCAGCCGTCCTGAAAGGCGGCTTCTACCACGCCGGACAGGTCTGCGTATCCGTGCAACGCGTCTTCGCGCCCGGGCAACAAAGCCGCTCGTTCGCAAAAACGCTTGCAAAGCGGGCAAATGACCTGTTGGTTGGCGACCCGGGCGAGCAGACAACCGAAGTTGGGCCGCTCATTCGAGCGGCCGAAGTCGACCGGGTAGCCGCATGGGTCGATGAAGCCGTAGCGGCGGGCGCAGAACTCCTTTGCGGCGGCAAGCGCATGCAGAACAACTGTTATGCGCCGACCGTGTTGCTCGATCCGCCGCAGGACGCCCGTGTCAGCACCCTGGAAATATTCGGCCCTGTCGTTTGTGTTTATTCGTACGCAGACCTGGACCAGGCTGTCGCCCAGGCGAATTCATTGCCAGTGGCATTTCAGGCGGCAGTTTTCGGCAAAGATATTTCAAATATCATGCAAATGGTCCGGTCGATCGATGCATCTGCGATCATGGTCAATGACCACAGTGCGTTTCGCGACGACGTTATGCCGTTTGCCGGCCTTCGCGAGTCGGGACTCGGCGTCGGCGGCATTCCCTATACGATGCACGATATGCAGATCGACAAGATGGTGGTCATCAACCATGCCGGGCGGAAAAAATAGCCGTTGTCAAATGGCACGGGTTGCCAGGCACGGATTGCAATCGATCTCCACAGGCCGCTTCAATATCTGGTCGACCAGAAGGTGCGCCGAGCCCATCGCCATGGTCCAGCCGAGCCCATCGCCATGGTCCAGCCGAGCGCACCGTGGCCGGCGTTGATGAACAGTCCTTCGATATTTCCCGCACCGATGAATGGCCGTCCATCGTTGCTCATTGGTCTTAAACCCGCCCAGGCTTCGGCGGAAGCGCGATCAGCCCAGGAAGCCAGGTCAGGCAACAGGGATTCGAGTACCCCAAACAGATAATCAATGCGTGCTTGACCAATTGAGGTGTCGAATCCGGCGAACTCCGCGGTACCGACGACACGAATGCGATTTCCTAAACGCGATATGACGGCGTGCGCTTCGTCATCCTGGATTGCGACGCCGGGAAGCTCGCCGAGGCCCTCAGCATCGACCGTCACCGAGTATCCCTTGGCCGGCTTGACCGGCAGTGCATGTTTGACGCCTCGTAGTAAATGCGGGCTGTGAACACCAGCGGCTACCACAACCCGACTCGCATCGATCCGCCCCCTGCTGGTATCGACGCCGGCCATTTTCCCGTTTCTTAAAATCAACCCCGTGACCTGCATGCCCGTATCGATCTCTCCTCCGCCGGCAACGATCTCGCGAGCCAGTTCCCTGCAAAACAGATGCGCATCGCCGCTCGCGTCATCCGGAAACCAGATACCGCCTGTCAGCTTGTCCGCAACATCCTTCAACATCGGTTCGAGTGCCACGATTTCATCACGGTCGACCGTAACCGACGTCATACCCTGCCGGGCGAGATGGTCGCTGATCGCCTGGCGCTCGGCCATCTGTTCTGTATTTTGAAATACAGACAAGGTGCCGGCATCGAGAAGGTCGTAGTCGAGCTGAAGGCGTTCCGTCAGCGCGAGTGTCTTGTCGAGGGAATAAACTGCGAGCCGATAGTTGTCTTCAGTGGCGGCGTAAAAACGGTTCGCGGTGGAGTTTCTGAGAAATGCCACGCCCCAGAACATGAGAGACGGTATTGCCCGAAACCGGAGTTGCATCGACGCACTGGACCGGAACAGGGATGCGGCCAGGTGCCGGTGCACACCGGGACCATTCCACGGTTCCGGCAGCGACGGGGTCAGCAAGCCGCCGTTGGCAAAGCTGGTTTCGAGGCCGACGCCTTCGCGCGCTTCGAAAACACGCACCTGCTCACCCCGCTCGACCAGGACCTGGGCCGTTGCCAGGCCAATGATTCCACCGCCGATGATCAGAAGCGGCCGCGTCAATATCAATAACGCTTCGCGACCACAGATATTATCCGGTAAGCCCTCTGACCAGTACCACAACCAGCACTGGCGGAATGATGAAACGAATCATGAATCGCCAGAACGCGAAAAA
>SMVB01044597.1_pt1 | contig 13571 bp, 6 predicted proteins | sample 2456461 | NCBI WGS metagenome assembly SMVB01 (sample SAMN11095934, study PRJNA526329) | marine sediment metagenome | biome: Marine sediment; feature: Surficial sediment; material: Deep marine sediment; isolation source: Hadal surficial sediment | place: Pacific Ocean | collected 2014-05 | depth 0-1...
ATTAGAATGGAAGTTAGCCATCTTAGAGTAATGGGTAGGGCAACTCAAGGAGTCAAACTTATCAGATTAAATGAAAATGATGAGATTTCATCTGTAGAAGCTATTCATAAGTTGGAAGAAGTAGAAAAAAGTGATCTGTCTGCTGATGAAAGTGTAGATGAAAATGACGAACAAACTGAGCAAAACGAAGAGTAATTATTATTCTCTCTTAGGATTATAATACCTCGGGGCTCGCCTCAGGAAATAAAAATTATTTTCCGATAAATGCCTCGTGGGCTTACCCCGAGGATTTTTATTAATTTTGTGCCATAGAAAATAGAATATAATTTTTTAACTCAATTTTTATACAATGAAAAAGTTAATTTTTGCGATAATATTCATAAGTATAGGGTCCTTTTCTTATGGTCAGTATGTGCCAAAAGGGAAGGTTAATAAAGCAGAGTTGGCATTCAATCAGGTGAAACTGGATATTGCTAAAGCAGAGATCGATGAAGCTTTTAAGATTGACAATAAAGGAAAAGTTTCAGCCGCAGCTAAAAACTGGTATCTGAAAGGTAGGATCTACAAAGCGATTTATCTTGATGACAGTACGGATTTTAAAAATCTTGCGGGCGAAGAAGCATTAGAGATTGCTATGGAAGCTTTCAATAAAACAAAATCCATGGAAAAAGAGAATTCATCTTATGTTATATTTTCTGATCAGGAAATAGGTCACCTATATAGCGCTATTATTAATAAGGGGGCCATTGCATACGATGCCGATGATTATGAAAGAGCATATCAGGAATTCATGATAGCTCTAAAAGTCACACCCAATGATACCACCGCTCTGTTGTATGGTGGAGTATCAGCTCAACAGGCAGATATGTTTGACGAAGCTTTAGATTGTTTTCAAACTTTAGCCGATAATGGGGATGCTAAAATTGACACCTACAAAACGATGATCTATCTCTATAGAACAGAAAAAGAAGATTTAGAGCAGGTATTGAATGTGGTAAACCAAGGCCTTGAAAAGTTCCCGAATAATAAGGACTTGACACAGGAAAAAATTACTACACTTATTGTAATGGAAAGAGTGGATGATGCTAAATCCGAACTTGAGGAGGCGATCAATGAAGAACCAACAAATCATTTATACTACTATTTCTTAGGTTACCTGTATGATTTTCAAGAGGATGCGGATAATGCTATCGAGCAATACAAAAAAGCTATTGAACTAAATCCTGAATATTACGAGGCTAACTATAACCTTGGTGTTGTTTATTACAATAAAGCAAGGGATATAATTAGTGAGATGAATAATCTTTCTTTAGCTGAATATGCAATACAGGAGACTGCATATACTGATCGCGCTTCAGTTCACTTTAAGGAATCACTTCCATATTTTGAGAAAGCTGTGGAAATAAAGCCAGATGAAGATGTTCAATTGCTGGAAACTCTTATGGGAGTGTATCTCCGATTGAAGATGACAGATAAGTCTGATGCTATTGATAAGAGAATAAAAGTCCTAACTGATCTATAGATTCGAATCTATAATGAAATAAAAGCTACGCTGAATAATCAGGGTGGCTTTTTTAATGTCTATTCTTTTTTTATAGTTTCAGAACTATGTGTAAAAAGTCCGGAGATTCCGCTTTTTGCAGATTTTACTGCTTTTTCAACTGCGCCATAGCCGGATTTAAAAGTCTGAATACTGGCATTTTTTCCAGCCTTTATTATTCCTTCTACCACCTTGGTAGAAGATTTTATCACTAACGTTTTCAATAATAAGGAAGCTTCTACAAATGAATTTGATTTTATTTCATTGATAGTTCTCCATTGCGGGAAGCAATAATTTTTAGTAAGGACGCCAATCCGCAGGGTTAAAAAAGCATTAACAGTTCCTTCAAGTATGGAGTCGGTAATGATATGGGCAGCAGTGCCAATTACGGGAATATGTTTTCCCGGGCTTTTTAACATGGCATTGAGAATAGGTTGTATTTGCTGAGACAAATCGATCTGCTCAATGCCCGAAGCAGCCATGGCATTTATAGCAACATTGGTATACAGTTGTTGAAGGTTTCGAACAGATGGTCTTTGCCAATACACATGGGCAACTTTCCAAATCAATCTTACCTGAGCAGCCAGCACGGTAAAAGCATCTAATTTTCCATTTTGTGAAATTGCCGTAGAAATAAATACAGATGAAGGGGACTCAAAAATTATTTTATCCGCTTTTTCTTTCAGTTTGCCATCAATTATTTTTAGCTGTTCCGCAACATGCGGATCCAAATTATTTTCCCTGGCAACCGGATGCTGAGCCAATCTTTTTTTAAACAATTGCTGGTATTTTTCCAGGTCTTGATCATCATCCGAAAAAGGGAGAGGTGCAGGTAATTTTACTATGAGTACAAAAGGAACCATGAGACCTATTAAGAATAATCCCTAATACTGTGGTGCCAACAATACCAAGGATTGGGTGGATAATGGAAAGATTATAATAAAAAGATACGAATTGATTTATAACGATAAGCACAAAAACAAGAAGAATAACAAATCCCAACGGGTAGATAATTTTTTTTATCATAGTAGTGGTTTTAAACCTACAAACGAAAATTACTAACGGACTGGTTTTTAATTCAATTAAAATAAATGAATCACAAATCTCTTACAGTTATAAAATCCGAGCTAAAGTTTATTATTCTAATATGGAAAATTGAACAAAATAAGTTTACTTGCTACACAATTTTTTAATATATAATCCATGATGAAAACCGGACTTAATTTTTTAGGAATTTGCCTACTATCAATTTTCTTAATTGTTTCTTGTAAAAAAGAATCAAAAGAAGAGAAGGACACTTTTAGTAGTCCAAAAACGCTGTTTGTACAATATGTCTCTGCCTATACAACCGGTTTTATTTCAAAAAATTCGCAAATCACTGTTAAACTAACCAAACCGGTGTCTACTGCAGAAGCCGGCAAGGAAATCGATTTAAAAGTATTTTCTTTTGATCCATCCCTGAAAGGTAAGGCGGTGTGGGAAGATGACCGAACCATTGTTTTTAAACCGGCAGCTCAACTTTCCAGCGGACAACGCTATAAAACCATATTTCTACTGGATAAACTGATTGAAGTGCCAGCGGATAAACGGGAATTCAAGTTTACTTTTGAATGCATCCCTCAAAGTTTCAACGTAAAGTTTGACGGTATTTCTGTTTATGATGCGAAAGATTTGTCAAGAGTTAAACTTTCCGGAACAATTCTAACTGCAGATCAAATTACAAATGAACAAGCAGAAAAAATATTGAAGGCTGAACAAAACGGAAATCAGTTGAAAATAACCTATGAACATGGAATAGGAAAGAATTTATATGGATTCATAGTTGAAGATATAAATCGTGGAAATAAAGCAGGTAAGGTCGCTTTGAGTTGGGATGGATCAATAATTGGAGTTGATAATGAAGGTGATAAAGATTTTGTAATTCCTTCACTGGATGAATTTACTGTTAGCTCTGTCAATATTATACAAACCGGAGATAAATATATTTCAGTCAAATTTTCCGATCCTATTGACGAAAGACAAAATTTAAGAGGTCTCGTCCGAATGTCAATGGGAACAGCGCCAAGAGTTGTAGTCAATCTAAATGAATTAAAGATATATTCTACCAGTAAATTGGTTGGAAGAGTCGAGCTGACGATTGATAAATCTGTAAAAAATATAGCTGGGTTTACTTTGAAAAAGGATTTTGAAACCCATTTGCAATTTTCACAGATAAAACCAGAAGTTAAAATCACAGCAAATAAGGGTGTAATTATGCCGAGTTCTGAGGGCCTGATTGTACCATTTGAAGCTATTAGTCTCAGTGCAGTTGATTTAACCATTGTGCGCATATTTGAAAATAATGTATTGCAATATCTCCAGGTTAATGATCCCGGGCATGATTATCAACTTCAGCGCGTTGGTAGACCGGTAGCAAAGAAAACAATTCCACTTGCTACCATGGGGGCAATAAACCTCAACGAATGGAACAGATACAGTATTGATGTTTCGCAATATATAGATGTTGAACCAGGTGCATTTTACCAGATAAGAATCAGTTTCAGGAAATCTCAGTCGCTGTACTTCTGCGCCGGTTCTGAAGATGACGTGGCAGAAATGTTTGAAGATTTTGATAGTGAAGAAAGATTGGAATGGGATAATTATGACAACTATTATTATTATGATTATAAAGAGCGAGATAATCCTTGTCATAAATCATTCTATGCTCGTCGAAGAAATGGAGTCCAAAAAATAGTATTTGCTTCAGACATCGGAATTTTAGCAAAAAAAGCAGATCAGGGAAATTTGCATGTGTTTGCTATAAATCTTATTTCCGCAGCTCCTATGCAGGGTGTTCAATTTGATGTATATGATTATCAGCAACAACTTATAGCATCAGATATTTCTGATAGTGAAGGAAAAATTGAAATTAAACTTGAGCGAAAACCTTATGCACTAATTGCAAAGAAAGACAAGCAATTTGGATATTTAAAGCTGGGTGATGGTTCATCACTTTCTCTTAGCAATTTCAATGTCTCAGGCAGCACCATTCAAAAAGGGATAAAAGGATTTATTTATGGAGAACGTGGAGTTTGGAGGCCGGCTGATACTTTGCATTTATCATTCATGCTGGAAGATATTCAGCATAGGCTACCTGATGGACAACCTGTTATTTTAGAGTTGTACAATCCTTTAGGTCAACTATTTAGCAGATCGGTGCAATCGGCCTCTATGAAAGGCATTTACACATTTCATCCTACCACGCCAAAAGATGCGCCAACCGGAAACTGGATGGCAAAAATTAAAGTTGGAGGGGCATCTTTTTCCAGGCAGATAAAAATCGAAACGGTAAAGCCAAATCGCCTTAAAGTGGATCTTAAATTTGATGGTGATCGTTTGTATGCTGATCAAGGCGCACAATATGGAAACCTGAATGTTCGATGGCTTCATGGAGCTGTAGCAAAAAACCTGAAAGCCAGTTATGAAGTTCTCCTCGTACCAACAAAAACTACATTTAAAAATTACGAGGATGTGACGTTTGATGATCCAACAAAAGAATTTACTTCTGAAAGTGAGCAAATTTTTGAAGGAAGGTTGAATGATCAGGGCTTTGTGCGAATGCCATTTAAACTTAAAATAACAAACGAAGCCCCTGGTATGATGAGGGCGATTTTTAAAGGAAAAGTTTTTGAAGAAGGAGGGGATTTTAGTATTGATAATACAACAGTGCCCTACGTGCCTTATAAAAGTTTTGCAGGAATAAAAGTCCCGGAAGGGAATAGATGGGGAGCTTTGCCAAGGGATAAATCTCATAAGGTTAGAATTGTTTCAGTGGATGCAAAAGGAAATCCTGTTGACAGGAAATTGGAAGTAAGCCTATATAAAATGCGGTGGCGTTGGTGGTGGGATAATTCATGGGAGAGCAGGAGCAATTATACCAGTAGTTATTACAGCAAGCACATAAAAACGAATAATATTAATACAAAAGATGGAGAAGGAATCTACAACTTAAAGGTTGACTCATGGGGAAGATATCTCGTGAAAGTTACAGATCCGGCCTCTGGTCATTCTACCGGTAAGATTGTGTACATGAGTTGGACCGGAAGGGACAAAATAGGTGATCTCGGTGGAGCCACTATGCTCGACTTTAGTGTTGAAAACGAAGCCGTGGATGTTGGAGAGTTTATCCGATTAAATATCCCGAGCAGTGAAGGTGGAAGAGTGCTTATTAGTCTGGAGACAGGCAGTGAAATACTTCAAACATTTTGGGTAGAGACTGAGGCAAAAAACACTTCAGTGGAATTTGAAGCTACCCCGGAAATGTCACCGAATGTATATGCACATATTACCATGTTGCAACCACATGCTCAAACTGTTAATGATTTACCCATACGAATGTATGGCATTCAGGCCATTGAGGTTTCTGATCCGGCAACGCAGTTAAATCCAGTTATTTCCATGCCAGATGAGTTGAGATCAGAGCAGAAATTTTCTATCATGGTAAGTGAACAAAATGAAAAACCCATGGCCTATACAATTGCTATTGTGGAAGACGGATTACTTGATCTCACGAAGTATAAAACGCCGGAACCATGGAAATCTTTCTATGCACGCGAGGCTCTTGGAGTGAAAACCTGGGATATATATGATGATGTGATGGGCGCTTATGGAGGTGAGCTGGAAAAACTAATGGCAATTGGAGGTGACGATGAGATGAAAGCGCGGGATGCCGATGAAGCAAATCGCTTTAAAGCTGTGGTTATGTTCAAAGGCCCATTCTTTGCCAAAGCAGGAGAGAAGATTCAACATGATTTTAAGTTGCCTCAATATATCGGAAGTGTACGTGCGATGGTTATTGCCGGATATGATGGCGCTTATGGATCAAGCGAGAAAACGGTTCCGGTTAGACAGCCATTAATGATTTTGGCCACCTTGCCAAGAGTGGCCGGACCTACTGAGCAGATCACCTTGCCGGTGAATGTCTTTGCTATGGACGATAAGATAAAAAATGTCAAATTAACAGTTGAAACTGAAGGCAAATTGAGCTTAACTGGAAAAAATACAAAATCTATAACATTCCGGGAATCCGGAGATCAGGTTGTCTATTTCACACTAAATGCAGCTCAGTCCCTCGGGGTAGGCAAAGTTCATGTAGAGGCTACGTCCGGTAGTTTTAGCGCCACGTATGATGTAGAACTACAGATCAGAGCAAGCAATCCGGAAATGAGCCAGGTCAGTGAAATGGTCCTGGAAGGAGGGAAGTCATGGGGTTTGAATTATAAACCTTTGGGTCTTGTAAGCACCAACGAAGGAATGATTGAAATATCCAGCCTGCCACCATTAAATCTGCAGCAGCGGTTAAAGTATTTGATCAGATATCCTCATGGATGTATTGAGCAAACTACTTCTTCGGTATTTGCACAGTTATATCTCGATGAGTTAGTAGAACTCACTGAGTCCAGAGCATCTGATATTCAGCGAAATATAAATGCCGCAATTGAGCGCTTGCGTTCATTTCAGCTTACAGATGGTGGATTTTCATACTGGCCTGGAAATAGTGAACCAAATATGTGGGGTACAAATTATGCAGGACACTTCTTGATGGAGGCTAAAAAACAGGGATATCACGTCCCTGAAGATATCATGTCAAGTTGGGTGTCCTATCAGCAAGCGCAAGCCAATAATTGGAATGCCGTATTATACAAAGATAATCATACGCAGGCCTATCGGCTTTACACTTTAGCCATATCCGGTTATCCTTCGCTGGGTGCTATGAACAGGTTAAAAGGCAGGGACAACATTTCTACAGTCTCTAAATGGATGTTGGCTTCAGCTTATATTATCGCCGGTTATGAAGATGCTGCTGTTGAAATTATAGATGGACTCACAAAAGATATCAAAGAGTATCGTGAATTAGGAGGAACTTATGGTTCAACACAACGAGATCAGGCCATTATCCTGGAAACCCTGGTTCGGTTAAATAAAAAGACAGATGCTTTTGAAATGATTCGCAAGATCGCCGAAAAGATGGGCAATCCCAATTATTGGATGAGTACCCAAACCACGGCATATTGCCTGATTGGCATTGCTGAATTCGCAAAAAACTTTCCACCGGGTAGCGGGGTGGATGTTTCAGTAACTGTTTCAGGAAACGAGTTTAGAGTCGATGGTGATCGATATCTGAATCAGGTAATCTTAATTGAACCGGATAAGGAAAGTCAAGTACAAATATCCAATAAAGGAGACAATCCGCTGTTTGTACGATTAATCCGTACCGGTGTGCCCCTGGAGGGAACGGAAGAGGTAAGTGAAACTAATATTGAAATGAAGGTTACTTATAAAGATATGCATGGTGCCTCTATCAGTGTAAACGAACTAAAGCAAGGGACAGATTTTATAGCAGAAGTCACGATAACAAATCCGGGATTGAGGGGAAATTATGAAGAACTTGCCATTACACAGATTTTTCCTTCCGGTTGGGAAATTCTGAATAATCGTCTCGATGATACGGATCAACAGTATAAAGGACATAAACCGGATTACCTGGATATTCGCGATGATCGGGTGTTAACCTATTTTGATCTAAATAGAAATACAAAAGCTACATTCAAAGTGTATTTGAATGCCAGCTACCAGGGAACATATTATATGCCGGCTGTGTTTGTAGAAGCAATGTATGACAATAGCATTTCCAGCAACACCAAGGGACAGTGGGTGAAGGTGGTAAAGTAGGGTGCTGGGTTCTGGGTTCTAGGTGCTGGGGTGCTGGGTTCTAGGTGCTGGGTACTGGGTTCGTTTGTCTGAAATACAAGATGTCATTTCAAATGAATAAGAATTCTGGTTAATTGGACTCAATTTTATTATAAAGAATGATTTCTCTCTGTCAGTCGAAATGACAATTTGATACCCTAAAAGTTTGAAAGATAAATGAAGGTTGGTATTAAGTTCAAACTTGCTTTGATTGGAATAATGGCAATTCTTTTAATTGGATTGCTCATTCCAATTCCAAATCCATTATTTGAAAAGCCATATGCGACGGTTTTGGAGAGTAGAGAAAATCAGCTACTTGGAGCGAGAATTGCTTCTGACGGTCAATGGCGATTTCCTCCGACGGATTCATTGCCTGAAAATTACATTACCTGTTTGCTGGCGTTTGAAGATCGTTATTTTTATTCTCATCCCGGAATCAATCCATTTTCCATTGCGAGAGCCATAAGACAAAATATAAAAGCAGGCAAAATTATTAGTGGAGGAAGCACTATCACGATGCAAATTGCGCGAATGGCGATGGGTAATAAACCAAGAACCCTATCTCAAAAACTCATTGAAATGTGGTTGACATTTCGTATCGAGATAAAATATTCCAAACAAGAAATACTTCTGTTGTATGCAAATAATGCTCCATTTGGCGGAAATGTGGTTGGTATTTCCGCTGCAGCCTGGCGGTATTTTGGCAGGTCCCCCCAGCATATATCCTGGGCTGAAGCCTCGTATCTGGCCATTTTACCCAATGCACCCGGATTGGCGTTTCCAGGAAAAAATGACGGCAAACTGTTGGCAAAAAGAAACCGTGTACTACGAATTTTGTTGCGTGATTCAACATTGGATATGACCACACTCCGGCTTTCCCAGGACGAGCCATTGCCCGGTAGGCCAAAAAAATTACCAATAATTGCCCAACACCTTTTGGATCGATGTATCAAGGATGGGCTTGCACAAACCACCATTTCCTCTACGATAAGTATTTCCTCTCAAAATGCAGTAAATGAATTAGTTAAAGCACATCATTTAATATATAAGTTTAAGCAAATTCATAATGCTGCGGCGATAGTGGCTGATATTGAATCCGGTGAAGTTCTAGCGTATGTAGGCAATGTAACTTCTGATAATTCCATAGATCATGGCCAACAAGTGGATATTATCAGCAGTAAAAGAAGCCCGGGTAGTTTATTGAAACCATTTTTATATGCCATATCGATTGATAAAGGATTGATTACTCCGTACCAACTCCTGCCCGATATACCTGTTTACTATCAAGGATTTGCACCACAAAATTTCGATAAACAATTCAAAGGAGCCGTACCTGCGAATCAGGCCTTGAGAAGTTCGCTAAATGTACCTTTCGTGAGTTTGCTGAAAGACTATGGGTATGAAAATTTTCACTATGATCTGCGCCAATTTGGTGTGGTTAGTCTGAATAAACCGGCATCTCATTATGGATTATCCATCATACTTGGAGGGGGAGAAGTAACGTTATGGGAAATGGCTGGATTGTATGCAGGGATGGTCAGAAACCTTCAATCCTATAACAAAAACAAAGGTAATAAGAGATATCATTCCAATGATTTCAGACCGCTCAATTATAGACAAGCAAATGAAAATCCCATGGTAAATAAATTAGGAGTAAGCAGGGTTAGCGCCGCCGCTACCTGGCATATGCTCAAGGCAATGCAGCAGTTGAGAAGGCCTGATACGGAATCTAATTGGCAACAATTTAGCAACAGCAAATCCATAGCCTGGAAAACAGGAACCAGTTACGGACACAAAGATGCCTGGGCTATTGGTATTAATTCCGACTTTGTCGTTGGTGTATGGCTGGGTAATGCTGATGGAGAAGGAAGACCTGATTTAACCGGTGTTTCGGCGGCAGCGCCTCTCATGTTTCGGATTTTTGAGGTAATGGGTGGCGAGGCAGTTTTTCAGATGCCAATTGCAGATATGAAAAATATAAAAATTTGCAAACAAAGCGGATTTAGGGCAAGCAAGATTTGCCCTGATACAGAAACAATACCCGTTGTAAAATCTGCGTCTTTAACAGCCACATGTCATCATCATCAAATCATTCATCTGGATGAAACCGACAGATATAAAGTTAATTCCGTTTGCTATCCGGTTCATAAAATGCATGAAAAGCCCTGGTTTATTTTACCACCTGCACAAGCCTGGTATTATAAGAAGTTTAATATAAATTATATTGAACCTCCGGATTACCTCAATGGATGTCTTCCTCAAACGAATGAGGTGATGGAAATGATATATCCAAAGAAATTTACAAAAGTATTTGTACCTATAGAAATCGATGGTCAACAAGGAAAGGTAGTTTTTGAAGCAGCGCATAGAAATCAGGATGCCAAAGTGTATTGGTTCTTAGACGAACATTATGTTGGAGAAACAAGGCATAAACATCAGATGGGATTATTTCCATCGGCAGGGCATCATCGAATTTTCCTTGTAGATAATCAGGGTAGAGAATTGAGTGTGGCTTTTGAGGCAATTAATAATCGGACATTCTGAGAGAAAACCCAATCAAGTTGGCAGATATTCTGATACCTTATGAAAATTTACGCCGGCACATGAGACAGGAATTTGAGGTCTCATTACAATCTGCACTTGTCATCATATTCCATTACCGGTTATTACAGCGACATTAAAAGTGGCGCCATTTGAACAAAATCACTGGCATGGTTCGACCAATTGTCAAACCAATCGGATAGTAGTCTACGTGCAAAACTTTAGTAATCTAAATATCGAAGGCGGGCGATCCCGTCTTTTTTATTGAAAATTTATGATATATAACTAATTATATTAGTATATTGCTAATATGATTGGCGGATATCAAAAAGGCAGAGGAGCACAGGTTAATCCAAAAAATAGGTTTAGTACGTTTGATTTCGTAAAGGAACACATCGAAGGGATAGATGAAGATTCTACTATAAATCACAAAAGAAAAGTATTTATTGAATCTCCAAAAAATATCCTATCTGAAAATAAAAGCCCCGACATTCCATTTAGATATTCCATAAATCCGTACCAGGGATGTGAACATGGTTGCGTGTATTGCTATGCGAGAAATGTGCATCCTTATTGGGGATTTAGCGCTGGAATGGATTGGGAGACAAAAATTATTGCAAAAACCAATGCAGCTGAATTATTGGAAAAAGTCTTCTTGAAAAGGTCCTGGAAACCGGAAACAATTATGCTTTCCGGTAATACAGATCCTTATCAACCCCTGGAAAGAAAATTGAAAATTACGCAAGAATTACTTAAAGTTTTTGTTAAGTATCATAATCCTGTCGGAATTATTACTAAAAGTAATCTAGTTTCCAGGGATATTAAATTGCTAAAATATTTAGCTGACCACCAATTGACAAGAGTAATTTTCTCAATTACCACCCTTGATGAGAAATTGAGAAGAATTATGGAACCTCGTTCGGCGAATGCGATGAAAATGATGCAAACGATAAAGCAATTTTCTGAAGCCGGAATACAAGTCGGCGTAATGATGGGTCCTATTATACCTTCAATCAATGACCATGAAATTGATAAAATACTTAGCACCTCCGCAGCGCATGGGGCCCAGTTTGCAAATTATACACTTGCCAGGTTCAATGGGGATGTGGCTGAAATATTTGCAGATTGGTTGATGAAAAATTTTCCGGACCGTTCAGATAAAGTTTGGAACAAAGTGAAAAGTATGCATGGAGGTACGGTAAACGATTCCAGGTTTGGGAAGCGGATGAGTGGAGAAGGAAATTATGCCGGTATAATTAAATCCGTATTTAGAGCATCGAGGAAAAAGTATTTTGAAGAGCTTGAACTGCCGGCTTTACGAACGGACATTTTTCGAAAAGGAGGGAACATGAATCTTTTTGATTAAAAATCACAGCCTTCTAACTAATCCTTCTTTGGAGAAGAAGTTTGGAGGGTTGAAGTAGATAATCAAGTGTTTACAACGAAACGTATTTTCTTAATCCAAAGAGAGTATTTTGTTATTGATGTTAGTTAAAAATGCTCAAATACGGGTATAACGAACTATATTTCCATGAAATTAATTATTCCAGGGTACTAACAAATGAGAACAAAGAATTATTTATAAAAACCTTAAAAAATACGTACATTCATAGAGCTTCAGTTTTTTTAATATCGGTCCGTCCAAATTAACCATGGTTTTTTTAAACAATGAATATTGCGAATATCAAATAATTTTCAATTCATTAACCCATGAGAAAGAAAGGAAATATAACAGACTTCACCTTTTTTAGGTGCAGTATTCAATATTTATACAATAGAAATAAACACAATTATGTTTATTGAGTTGTTGAAACATTTAAAATAGAAAAGGTGAAAGAAATCGAAATACCCAAATTCCATGAAACATTTAATCCAATACTTGCCATACTTGGTAACGGAGAAACTCTGCATCATCGTGAAATGATTAAAAAAGTAATTGATAAGTTCTATTCAACCTTACCGACTGAATTACTTGAACAAAAAACAAAGAGTGGGGAAACTTTAATTTTGAATAGAATCGCATGGGGAAAATCATATTTAAAAAAGGGAGGTTATATCTCCTATCCTAAACGTGGAATGGTCCAAATTACAGATAAAGGAAGATCTCAAAAGGAAAAGCTCGTCCTTAGTGATTTAGAAGGGGAGACTAGCATATTTAATTTTTACACAGAGGAAAAAAACAAATCCAATTCCGCAACCAATGAAATCATATCATCGACACCTCAAGATTTAATAGATGCAGGTTTCACCCAAATTGAAAATCAGGTTAAAAACGAGCTTTTAGAAAAACTCAAAACAATTGATCCCTACTATTTTGAAAAAGTGATTCTAATACTTTTAAAGAAAATGGGGTATGGTGACTTTATAGAAACAACAAAATCCAAAGATGGCGGAATAGACGGGATCATCAATGAAGATCAACTCGGACTTGACAAAATTTACATTCAAGCGAAGCGCTATGGTGAGAACAAAGTAAGAGAAAAGGATATTAGAAATTTCATTGGTGCGATGAGTGGAGATACAAGTAAAGGTGTATTTGTTACAACTTCTGATTTTGACAATGGTGCTGTAAAAAAAGCAGATGATGCGCATCATACAATCATACTTCTTGACGGCCATAAACTTGTTGATTTAATGCACCAATACAACGTAGGAATTCTAATAAAGGCTTCCTATGATGTAAAGGAACTTGATGAAAATTTCTTCGAAGGAGAGTAATTAAAGCGTACAATCGAGTAGACGGCTGACGGCCATTTGACCG
>SMVB01089256.1_pt1 | contig 13568 bp, 8 predicted proteins | sample 2456461 | NCBI WGS metagenome assembly SMVB01 (sample SAMN11095934, study PRJNA526329) | marine sediment metagenome | biome: Marine sediment; feature: Surficial sediment; material: Deep marine sediment; isolation source: Hadal surficial sediment | place: Pacific Ocean | collected 2014-05 | depth 0-1...
ACAACATGTGATTGCCTTAAGTGGTTATGTAAATCAGGAATTACTAAATAAAAATATTGGAATAAGCAATTTTTACGAACTCGATTTTTTTGTCTCTCATGGCTCTGATGATCAAGTAATACCGGTAGATTGGGCAAGAAAAACCTCTGGATTCCTCAACAACTTAGGAATCAAAAATTCATATCAGGAATATCCTGTGGGACATGGTGTTGCTCCACAAAATTTTTATGATGTAAACAATTGGATAAAGGAAAGACTCTAATTTTTGTTAAGCATGAATTGTCATATTAAAATTATTATAAAGTTATTCGCTATTTTATACTGGATGTTTTTACTGGTTTCATGTGGAAAACCTAATGATAAAATGGCCGAGTTTTCTAAAATAAATGATCGTATTAAAAACGAATACGCTCCTGATAAAAGAGTCGCTATTTATGATATTTCCCTAATTCCTATTCAAGATCACATTCTTTTAAAAGGAGAATCAGATCAGGCAAAAGCAGTTGAGGAATTAAAGCAAGAATTAACTGACAGCGGAATTCAGTTTACAGATAGTATTGATTTATTACCCAATAAAAGTGTTGGCGAATTCAAATACGCTGTGATTAACAATTCGGTTGCAAATATTCGTTCAAAACCAAAACATTCAGCAGAACTGGCAACTCAGGCCTTGTTAGGAACTGGTCTTAAAGTTTTAAAAATAGCAGGTAGTTTTTACCTGGTTCAAGTACCTGATGGATATATTTCATGGGTAGACCATGGAGGTGTAACTTTAATGAATGAACGTGATTATGCGAATTGGATTGAAGCAGATAAAGTTATTTATACAAAAACTGTGGGTAATGTTTACCAGGAAGAAAACGACCATGCCACAATACTATCGGATATTGTTTTAGGGGCTCAATTAAAATTAATAAATAAAGGAATTGATTTCTTTACCGTTGAATTCCCCGATAAACGGATTGGCTATATTAAAAATAATGAAGCCCAGCTTTATAATGAATGGATACAAAATGTACAACCCTCTGGTGATTTGATTGAAAAATACGCACGTGATTTTTTAGGCTCACCCTATTTATGGGGCGGTACTTCAATAAAAGGAATGGACTGCAGCGGTTTTACCAAAACCGTTTATTTGATGAATGGATTTATTATTCCAAGAGATGCCTCCCAACAAATTCATGCTGGAAAAAACATCGACAAAAATCTTAAATTTGAAGGATTAGAAAAAGGGGATTTGATGTTTTTTGGAAAAACTGCAACAGATAGTACCAAACAAAGAGTCACTCATGTCGGTATCTGGTTGGGTAATGACAAAGGAGAATTTATTCATTCAGCGAGTCAGGTTCGATTGAGTTCAATAGATGTAGAGTCAGAATATTATGATGAAAATAACACCAAACGATATTTGGGTAGTAGACGATATTTAGGGTTTAAAGACCCAAAGATAACAAATTTAAAAACTGATAAAATACGCACCGATATCAAACAATAATAGCTTGTGGTTAAAAGTTTTTATTATCCTCAATTAAACTCCCATCCAAAAGAGGTTGTAAAAACATAGTCTTGTTTTGAAGCACCCTCAATTGGCTGATTGTCATAATTATAGGTTAAGCTCATTTTGATAAAAAAATCCAAAGGCAAATCGTATTTCATATCAAAGTTAAAATCTGTTCTGTACCTGCCATTTTCCGATATACTTGGATATAGCACAATAGATGATAACAAGCTTAAATCACCTATATCATATTTATTAAAACTTAAACCAAAATATGCTTCAGAGCTATTCCTGACATCTGTTTCATTCGTATAATTTTCTGTTGTATATGCCAGGCCTCCCATAGCACCAATATACATATTACTATTATGTACAAAAAAATATCCCAAACCACCACGGTATGTAGACCTCAATGCCAGCCTTTGCTCATCATTAGATAAATAAATAGCTATAAGCTGCGTATACCAATCATTTGGAAGGAAATATAATACTCCTATATTACCATCCATTCTATTTACATCGGCAACACTATCTTGCCTGCTCAATACATTTTTAAAGGAAGCACTGGCCGTCCATTTATTTGTAGTATATTTTGAACTTAAACTTGATGTCAATTGCCTTAAATTATTGGTTTTGGTTATGGTAATTCCAATATCCAAATCAACAGTCAATCTGCTTAAAAAATTTTTTCCAATGGGTTCCAAAAAAACAATATCATCCAAACTTTCTTCTGTAGTATATATCCCGGAATCTAAAAGTACACTTCTTGACTTGCCTTTTTTGCTATTTAAAGTGCTTGAAACCCTTTTCCCATCCGACATTACAACAATAAAAAATCGATCACTATGAATTTCTTTGACCCGGTGCCATTTTATCAGAAAATCTTTTTCACTATATTTTGTTTTAAATATAACGACGCTTTTATCCATTCGCTTGAATTCACCTACCATCATGTCATTATTTACCAATATTAAAGTATCATTATAACTACTGATTTTCTTATACTTAATAATTTTTTTGCGTTCTTTTTTTAACTCCTTATTAGTCAGTGAATCTTTATTAATCAAGGTATCATTTTGTCCATAAGAAATAAAACCAATGAAAAGAAATAAAATTAAAGAAATAATAGGTTTCTGCATGCTGAATAATATGGTTTCAAATATAATAAATAAATTCCTTTTTCTTTTAATGCAATTTAACAATATCATCTAAAATTTAACATAACATAAAATTCTATTAACAAATAAATAACACTAGCTATCTCTTATAATATCTAAATTGTTGACTCAAAATAAATCAAAAATTAACCTAAAACTCAACATCATGAATTACAAAAAAATTACTTTATTCTTTTTATTGATGAGTGTCGTTTGTTTGGTATCAACTCCACTTAAGGCACAATTGACGACCCCGCAAGGAAGCCAAAGGGCTACTGTAACACAAAAAGTTGGAATTACTGACATTACAATTGATTATTCCCGTCCTAGCGTGAAAGACCGTGAATTATGGGGGAAATTAGTTCCTTATGGTATGAATAACCTTGGTTTTGGTACCGCCAAAGAATCTCCATGGCGAGCCGGTGCCAATGAATGTTCTACAATAAGCTTTTCGGATAATGTATCTATAGAAGGAAAAGAAGTTAAAGCAGGAACCTATGGATTGTTCATGGTTATTCATGAAAATAAATCTGTCGATATTATCCTGTCAAGCAATTCAACAGCCTGGGGCAGTTATTTTTATAATCCTGAGGAGGATGTTATAAAAATTACCGTAAATTCCAATAAAACAAATCATACCGAATTACTTACTTTTTCATTTATTGCAGTTGATAAAACCTCAACTACAGCAGCACTGCAATGGGGTGAAAAAGAAATTCCATTTAAAATTGAAGTACCTGTTACCAAAATAGTTTTAACTAATATAAGACAAGAGTTAACAGGATCTGCAGGGTTTGCGAATCAAAGCTGGGTTCAAGCTGCGAATTATTCACTTAACAATGGAGGTGATCTTGACGAAGCTTTAACTTGGGTTGATGCTTCAATAAGCGGTCATTTTTTCAGTAAAAAAGACTATAATAATCTGCTTGCAAAATCAAGAATATTAACAAAAATGGGTAAAACTGAAGAGGCATTGAAGTACGTTGACGAAGCAGCTTCTATGGCAAATAAAAACCAATTAAATGACATGGGTTATCAAATGTTAGGTCAAAAACAGAATGATCTGGCCATCAAATTCTTCAAAATGAATGTAAAAAACAACCCTAAAGACCCCAATGTTTATGATAGTTTAGGTGAAGGTTATAAAACAATTGGAGATAATAAGAATGCCATTAAAAATTTAAAAAAGTCTTTGTCTCTCAACCCACCTGCAAATGTGAAATCTAATTCTGAAAAATTATTAGCTGAATTAGGGGTTAAGATTTAAAACGAACATTGAACCCTGATTATGCATTAGGGTTTCGTCATGAAGCTTGAGAGTGCTATAAAATAAGGCCGTTTGGAGAATTCAGCGTAGCACCGCTACGCTGAAATCGAAAACTTCAACGATGTGTCTTATTTTGAAGTAATTTCAAGCTGTAATACCTGCCTGCCGGTTTATCAAGCCAAAGGCAAGGCCAGGCCAGGGATAGGCTAATGCATAATCCGGGTTGAATCAAGAAAGAGACTATCTAAATAATAATAAGATGTCATTACGAACAGAGTGAAGTAAACTATGAACCCGCTTTATGTACTAGAACGTCGTTATGAAGGTTTCAAACATAATAAAATATGGTGTTTTATAAGTTTTAACATAGCATCGTTATGGTTAAACTTTAAAACACAGTAAAGTCATATTTTGAAGTGGTTGGAAGCTGTAATAGATTTTCTAGTGCATAAAGCGGGTTAAATGATTATCAGTAACTTAATATTGCTTCATACCTCGGAATGTCAAGAAATGGTGTTTTTAGACAGTCTCTTTTTTTTTAGTCAATTCTAACTAATATTCGCCCAAATTTCCTTGTTTTCCATAATTTTTTGGTAGGTATTTGAAATGTTTTTGTTTTCCGGCAGGGACAAATTATGATCTCTTTGTAATAGGTCCATTGCTACACTTCTTGCCTTTATTAATATCGCGGAGTCTTTAATGATATCTGCAATTCGTAAATTCAAAACACCACTTTGCTGGGTGCCCATTAAATCACCAGGCCCCCTCAATTTTAAATCCACTTCAGCAATCTCAAAGCCATCATTGGTTTTTACCATCGTTTCTAACCGTGTTTTAGCATCTTGCGATAATTTAAAACTCGTCATTAAAATACAATAACTCTGATCAGAACCCCTTCCTACTCTACCTCTCAATTGATGCAATTGAGAGAGGCCAAATCGTTCAGCACTTTCAACAATCATTACACTTGCATTGGCAACATTTACTCCAACTTCAATAACCGTAGTAGCCACCATTATTTGGGTTTCTTTTTTAATAAATCGCTGCATTTCAAATTCTTTATCAGCCGATTTCATTTTTCCATGAACAATACTAATTTGATATTGAGGTTTGGGAAATTCTCTTGAAATACTCTCAAAACCATCCATCAAATCTTTATAATCCATTTTTTCAGATTCTTGTATCAAAGGATAAACAATATAAATTTGTCGCCCTTTCGATATTTCATCTCTTATAAATTTAAAAACACCCAATCTATTCTTGTCGAATCTGTGTAATGTTTTGATTGATTTTCTACCCGGGGGCAATTCATCTATCACCGAAATATCCAAATCACCATAAACACTCATCGCCAATGTTCTGGGTATCGGCGTTGCTGTCATCACCAAAATATGTGGTGGTAAAACATTTTTCATCCACATTTTAGATCGCTGTGAAACTCCAAATCTATGCTGTTCATCAATAATTGCAATACCCAAATTTTTAAATTTCACTTTATCCTCCAATAATGCATGTGTACCAATTAAAATTTTTAGTTCCCCATTCTCCAATCCTTCATGAATTTTTTTTCGCTCAGATTTTTTTGTTGATCCGGTCAATAATTTTACCGAAATAGACATGGCTCCTAACAACTCCTTAACAGCATTAAAATGCTGTGTTGCTAAAATCTCCGTTGGCGCGATTAAGGCTGCCTGATATCCGTTATCCAAGGCAATGAGCATGCTAAAAATCGCAACGATGGTTTTACCCGAACCCACATCACCTTGTAACAACCTATTCATTTGAGCTCCATTTACAAAATCTTTTCTAATTTCTTTCAATACTTTTTTTTGAGCATTTGTCAAATCAAAAGGCAAGTAATGCTGATAAAAATTATGAAAATAGTCCCCTATATTTTCAAAAACATATCCTTTAATCTTATTTTTTCGAATTATTTTTTTTCGTATCAATTGTAATTGAATAAAAAATAATTCCTCAAATTTTAATCGTTGCTGTGCTTTGGTTAATAATATCTGACTCTTTGGAAAGTGAATATTAAACATGGCTTCACTCTTGCTGAGAAGTTGCAATTGATTGACAATTTCGTTCGATAAGGTTTCTTCAAATTTGCCTTTGATTTCTCCAAATAAATTTTGGATTATTTTTTGAATCGCCCTGTTTGTCAACCCTTTATTGACTAATTTTTCGGTAGATGGATATATAGGTTGCATGGCAGTTCGAAGATTCTTTTTGTATTCGCTAACCAACTCCATTTCCGGATGTGGCATGCTGAAGGAATTTTTAAAGGAATTGACTTTTCCAAAAATTACATAGGGCGTGTTTACTTTAATGGCTTCTTTGATCCATTTTGCACCTCGAAACCAAACCAATTCCATGCTCCCCGAATCATCCATAAAATTAGCAACCAATCTGCTTCCTCTTTTTTGCTGTACCGTTTTAAAAGAAGTGATTTTCCCAACTATTTGAACTTCAGAGCTGTTTTCCAATAACTGATTGATTTGAAAAAATTGTGTCCGGTCAATATATCTATTCGGAAAAAAGTTGAGCAAATCTGCATAGGTAAAAATCCTTAACTCTTTAGCCAATAAATCGGCACGTGCCTGGCCAATACCTTTTAAGTATGCTATAGAAGTTTGTAAATTGATTGACATGCTAATTTTATCAATCACGAAGATAATAAAATGGTTTTGTAAAGCTATTTATTTACTTTTGAAAATTAGAATAAAGAATTTCTTGAAACAAACTATCCTCATGCTTGAGTCTTAGATGTATTTAATTGGTTTCATACTCAATCATTTGAGCACAAGCTTTGACCTTTAGGGTCAAAAACCGAAATTCTATATTTTACTTCACTCGGAACTGCAAAAAAGCAGTTCCGACCTCTCCAAAGGAAAGGTGAAGAGAAAACCCTGTCTGCTGATCAGGCAGTCCCGGCCTAAACATCGGTAAATTAATTAGATAAACTATGAACAACGTTGAATTAAAAGAATTTTTAGACATCAAAGTTATTGAATACAATAACCCAAATTTTATAGATTCTGACCCGATTCAAATTCCACATCAATATACTTTAAAGGAAGATATTGAAATTTCAGCTTTTCTAACGGCAACGATTGCCTGGGGAAACAGGAAAATGATCATTAAGAATGGTAAAAGAATGATGGATTTGTTGGGTAACTCTCCCTATGACTATTTGATGCAACACAATGACAATCAATTGGATCATTTAAGCGATTTTGTTCATCGTACTTTTAATGGAATCGATTTGACCTTTTTTATAAAATCTATCAAAAACATCTATCAAAATCACAAAGGCTTGGAAGCAGTGTTTGCAAAAAATGCTGAAAAGGATTCCCTACAAAAATCAATTCACCATTTTAAAAAAGTATTTTTTGAAATTGATCATCCGCATAGAACTCAAAAGCATGTTTCCGATCCATTAAAAGGATCAGCGGCAAAACGGATCAATATGTTTTTACGATGGATGGTAAGAAATGATCAGGCAGCTGTTGATTTTGGAATTTGGAAAACCCTAAAGCCATCACAATTATCTTGTCCGTTAGATGTTCATTCAGGAAATGTTGCACGTAAATTAGGTTTGCTTACCAGAAAACAAAATGATGCCAAAGCCCTTTTAGAATTAGATATACAATTGAGAAAATTGGATCCCCTTGACCCCGTTAAATATGATTTTGCCTTATTTGGGTTGGGAGTCTTCGAGGATTTTTAAATTTTATTAGGTCATATACCTTAGCGAGAGCCTTTGAATTATTGAACTCAAATTACATTATAAGTGAACCTCATAATTTTTCTTTTAAGATAACATTACAAATCTAAAGGAGCACTCGGGATCGAATAATTTTTTTCGATTAAAATAAAAAACCGGGTTACAACTGTGAATATCCTAAAGGTTTCAAGAATACACGTGAAATATCATTCATCGAATTCTTATATTCTTCTATTTTAATAATTCGTTGCCACTCAGGATGCGGACCAAATTTAGACCAAGCTTGTTGATGTTCTTCCTTATCTTTAAATGCTAATAAATAAGTTAAACAGGGCATTTGTTTACCAGAGATATTTGTGCCAAAAAACACGGTATTAAGTCCGACATCATCAAAAATAGCAAACTCACTATCATTAAACATTTTTACTTTTCTACGTAGTGCATCTTCATTATGACTTTCGTAAATACGTAATTCAAATAATTCCGAATCATCTGCTGGTTTAATAAGATTAGGAAATCCTGAAACAGACCGAATAAATATACTCTCAAGCCTCCTAAACGGAGTCTTTTCCGATGGTGCTGACCAATACGATTGTGCGTCCAACTTAAACTGGCTATCATTTTCCAGGGCATCTGAAATATCCTGATGAGCTTGCATATTTTGATACGATATCAATAGGTATATTTTCTTTGGTAAGGCTTCTCCTGATTCTTCAAATGCTCCAATATTGTTTACACCTTGTCGATTTAAAGCCGGTATAAGTGCCTTTTCAAAATAATCATGCAATATATTCGCTGGTTTAAAAAAATTCAATTCATAAACCCGCAATTCATAAATTTCATTTTGACTGTAGATAGAATTAAAAAAGAAAAGGGCCAAAAAAAATGGAATCAGTCTAGACATAATGGTTTGATTTTAATTTTAAACATGAATGATGTCAAGATATCAATTTTTAATACAATATTTTGCTCCTTAACTAGTTTTTTAATCCTTTGAACCGTTCAATATAGATTTTAACGAGTATTTTGAAAGATACAAAAAGCACTTTTATATGCCACTGGAATAAACTATCTCGATGCTAGCCTGACTGCTACCAGGAAGGCCCGAGGCATCCCGAGTGATCGAGGAATTTTTTTCGATTAGCATATCAACTTTTAAACTTTTCAACAAATCAACAATTCTTCAAATTATACCTATCTTTGCAAACTTTAAAACAAACAAAAAATGCGTCTACACAGAACCCTTGTTTTTGCTGTTATTGATTCCCTAAATTTGATTTTTAACGAGGGCAGGTATGCCGATAAGGTTGTCGAAAAAGTTTTAAAAAGAGATAAACGATGGGGTTCCCGTGATCGGAAATTTATTGCAGAAACCATTTATGAAATGGTTCGCTGGAAAAGACTCTACAACGAAATTGCCGGTACCAAGGAACATTATACCAATGAAAATCTTTGGAAAAATTTTACCGTTTGGTCTGTATTAAAAGGACATGCCTTACCCGACTGGAAACAATTTGAAGGAACTCCCGCCAGAAAGATCAAGGGTAAATTTGATGAACTCCAAAAAATAAGAAAATTTAAAGAGTCTATTCCCGATTGGTTGGACGAATTGGGAATGAAAGAAATAGGAGAAAAATGGGATGCTGAAATTCATGAATTAAATCAACCGGCTAAAGTTATATTACGCGTAAACACTTTAAAAACAAACCGTCAACAATTAAAAAAGTTACTTCTTGCCGATAGTATTGAAACAGAAATATTAAAGACACACCAAAATGCCTTGGTATTAACCGAACGAAAAAATGTTTTTATAACAGATGCTTTTAAAAAGGGGATGTTTGAAGTACAAGATGCTTCTTCGCAAATGGTCGCTCCTTTTTTGGAGGTAGAACCCGGACATAGAGTGATAGATACTTGTGCCGGTGCCGGTGGAAAAACTTTACACCTGGCAGCTTTAATGCAAAATAAGGGCCAGATTATTGCCCTGGATATTTATGGCAACAAGCTCAAAGAATTAAAACGTAGGGCAAAAAGAGCCGGTGCTCACAATATTGAAACCCGAGCTATAGAAAGTTCAAAAACCATTAAAAAATTAAAAAATTCGGCAGACAGGGTTTTAATTGATGCACCATGTAGCGGATTGGGCGTATTAAAAAGAAATCCGGATGCCAAATGGAAACTGCAGCCTGAGTTTATTGAAAACATAAAAAAGACCCAATCAGAAATTTTAGAAACCTATTCTAAACTGGTAAAAGTTGGTGGGAAATTGGTTTATGCAACCTGTTCTATTTTTCCATCGGAAAATGAAATGCAAATAGAAAAATTTTTAAAAAACAATTCCGATTTCAAACTAATCAATGAAAATAACGTATCACCGGCTACAACAGGTTTTGACGGTTTTTATATGGCCTTGATGGAGAGAAGTTAAAAGTTTATTCAAAAAATCATTGTTTTGAGATTGAGTTCTTTACGCTAACATTGGATGGTCTTTGCATGAAATAAAGGGGGGTTCGCATATTTCTTAAGTATAAATAGAAAATACTTAAGCTTACAATTTAATTCAAGGAAATCAACAAATTCAATCAATCTTAATACTTAAAATATTTTTCCAATCTTATCAACATAAGGACTAATTATACTATGTTATTTGATTAAATTTGCAACTTATTCAATCCAGCACCCTAATTCAATACAAAATGATCTATTTTTTTGCAAAAAAGAACACCGTATTTGCAGTTTCAAGCCCAATTAAAATTGACGGTCAAAGTTTGAAAAAACTGCTTTGGTTATTTGGAAATGCAGATCAAATCGATCAACCGAAAATAGCCGGAAACTTCGTGGGGCCAAGAAGAGAAATGATTACTCCCTGGAGTACTAATGCAGTTGAAATAACTCAAAATATGGGACTTACTGGGGTTTTAAGAATAGAAGAATTCTTTAAAAAAGATTCTGATCAACCTGAATACGATCCCATGATCCAACATTTCTATTCACAATTGGACCAGGATATTTTTACCATTGATATTGAGCCGGAACCAATTTTAAAAATTGATGATATTGCTGCGTATAATGATCAGGAAGGATTAGCATTAAATGAGGAAGAAATTAAATATTTAGAAAACCTTTCAACAAAATTAGATCGTAATCTTACCGATTCTGAAATTTTCGGTTTTTCACAGATAAATTCTGAGCATTGCAGGCATAAAATTTTCAATGGAACTTTTATCATTGATGGGGAGGAAAAACCGAACTCCTTATTCAAAATGATTAAAAAAACATCCATTGAAAATCACAATTCCATCATATCGGCTTATAAAGATAATGTAGCTTTTATTGACGGCCCGGTTATAGAGCAATTTGCTCCCAAATCTTTTGATAAGCCTGATTTCTATGAAAAAAAAGATATCAAATCGGTTATCTCACTAAAAGCAGAAACGCATAATTTTCCTACAACTGTTGAACCTTTCAATGGTGCTGCCACCGGTTCTGGGGGTGAAATCAGAGATAGGCTTGCAGGAGGAAAAGGTTCTTTGCCCCTAGCCGGTACTGCTGTTTATATGACTCCTTATTCTCGTTTAACCGAAAATAGAAAATGGGAAAATATGCAAGAAAGAGATTGGCTCTATCAAACTCCAATAGACTTATTAATCAAAGCCTCAAATGGAGCTTCTGATTTTGGAAATAAATTCGGACAGCCCTTAATTTCGGGTTCTCTTTTAACCTTTGAACATGAAGAACACCATAGAAAGCTAAGCTATGATAAAGTGATCATGCTTGCGGGTGGTATTGGATATGGAAAGGAAGTTGACAGTTTAAAAGACAAACCCAAAAATGATGATGCCATCGTAATTTTAGGTGGAGATAATTATCGGATTGGAATGGGTGGTGCAGCAGTTTCATCTGCAGATACCGGTGAGTTTAATTCGGCTATCACCTTGAATGCAGTACAACGCTCCAATCCTGAAATGCAAAAAAGGGTGGCCAATACCATTAGAGCCATGGTTGAAAGCGATGATAATAAAATTGTTTCGATTCATGATCACGGTGCCGGTGGACATTTAAACTGCCTGTCGGAATTGGTGGAAGAAACCGGAGGTGAAATTAATGTCAATGCACTTCCATTGGGAGATAAATCTCTTTCTAATAAAGAAATCATCGGCAATGAATCTCAGGAAAGAATGGGCTTGGTAATCAATAAAAAAGATCTTGATTATTTACATAAAGTTGCTGATAGAGAACGGTCTCCAATATATGATGTGGGTAAAGTTACCGATAATTTAAGGTTCACTTTCAAGGCAGAAAACGGACAGAGTCCGATGGATTTTGATTTGAAGGATATGTTTGGCAGTTCTCCAAAAACTATCATGAAGGATAATTCTTTGAATAGAAAATACGCTGCCGTAGATTATAATTCAGCTGATATTTATGAATATGTATCCGAGGTTTTACAATTGGAAGCCGTTGCATGTAAGGATTGGCTAACGAACAAAGTAGATCGTTGCGTTGGAGGAAAAGTAGCCAAACAGCAATGTTGCGGACCATTACAATTACCACTAAATGACGTTGGTGTGATGGCTTTGGATTATAAAGGTATTAAAGGAATTGCAACATCTATAGGACATTCACCGGTGAGTGCCCTCGTAGATGAAAAAGCAGGGTCGAGAAATTCCATTGCCGAAGCCTTAACAAATATTGTTTGGGCACCTTTGGAGGATAATTTAAAATCTGTTTCATTATCGGCCAATTGGATGTGGCCCTGTAGAAATGAAGGTGAAGATGCGAGATTGTACAATGCTGTTGAAGCTGTTTCACAATTTGCCATTGAATTAGGGATTAATGTTCCCACAGGAAAAGATTCCTTATCCATGAAACAAAAATACCCAAATGATGAAGTGATTTCTCCTGGAACGGTTATAATATCAGCCGGCGGACAATGTTCAGATATTAGAAAAGTGGTTGAACCCGTTTTTAAAAACATAGAAAACAATCAAATTTATTATTTAGATTTTTCTAAAGATGCCTATAAATTAGGAGGTTCAAGTTTTGCACAAATTAGAAATAAAATTGGGGCAGAAACTCCAACGATCAATGATGCTGCATATTTTAAAAATGCATTTAACACCATTCAACAATTGATCAAAAGTGAGTTGATTCTGTCGGGACATGATATTTCTGCAGGCGGGTTGATTACAACTTTATTGGAAATGTGCTTTGCAGATAACAATCTAGGTGCTGAAATTGATTTAAGTTCAGTTCAGGAAAATGATTGTATCAAATTGTTATTTTCCGAAAATAGTGGGATTGTTTTACAAACAAATAAAGCCGAAACTGTAGAAAGAATATTGAATGAAAATCATATTGAATATCATAAAATTGGAAGGGCAATTGAAGGAGAAGAATTGCAAATTAGCAGTTTAGACCTTAGTTTTAATATTGCAAAATACAGAGATTTTTGGTATAAAACTTCAACCCTACTCGACCAACATCAAACGTCAAATGATTTGGCACAAGTGAGGTATGATAATTACAAAAATCAACCTTTACAATATACTTTTCCTAAACATTTTACAGGAAAAGCACCGGTAATAGACACATCAAAACCAAGACCCATTGCTGCTGTAATTCGTGAAAAGGGATCGAATAGTGAACGTGAAATGGCCAATGCAATGTATTTGGCTGGCTTTGACGTAAAAGACGTTCATATGACAGATTTGATCAGTGGAAGAGAAACATTGGAAGATATACAATTCATTGGTGCTGTAGGAGGCTTTTCAAACTCTGATGTTTTAGGATCAGCAAAAGGATGGGCAGGAGCCTTTTTATACAATGAAAAGGCAAATACCGCTTTGCAAAACTTCTTTGACAGAAAAGACACCTTATCTGTAGGTATTTGTAATGGATGTCAGCTATTTATGGAAT
>SMVB01262980.1_pt1 | contig 13567 bp, 13 predicted proteins | sample 2456461 | NCBI WGS metagenome assembly SMVB01 (sample SAMN11095934, study PRJNA526329) | marine sediment metagenome | biome: Marine sediment; feature: Surficial sediment; material: Deep marine sediment; isolation source: Hadal surficial sediment | place: Pacific Ocean | collected 2014-05 | depth...
AAAGAATAAATATGGATAGAAAAGAATGGAATTAAAAGACTCAATGTTTACACTTTTGTTTACCCCAACAAAAAAGCACTTACAAATTTTACTCTGTAAGTGCTTGATTATCAATGTCGGGGTGGTAGGATTCGAACCTACGGCCCCCTGCTCCCAAAGCAGGTACGCTAACCGGACTGCGCCACACCCCGAATTTCCCAGTGCGGAGAGAGGGGGATTCGAACCCCCGGTACCCTTTCGAGCACGCATGTTTAGCAAACATGTGGTTTCAGCCACTCACCCATCTCTCCGGCTGAAATATTATCCGTTTTGAAAACGGAATGCAAATATAGCATTTCAATATTTAGTTTAACAAATGGTTGAAGATTTTTTACATTTTTTTTCAAATCCTACGTGTATACTAAGGAATACGAACATTTCTTATCTTCGATTTGTCAAGAATCCACTATGTTTTAACTTTGCCAAGTTTTCAGTAATAATTTACTCAAGTATCGTTACTATTTAAATATTGAAACGCCAATGACATGGTATAGATCGTTTTCCGAAATTGAATTTTTTGGAATAGCACTTTTTATTATTTTTTATATAGCCTATTTATTTAGATTATTCCGAATTGGGAAAATTCTAAAAATTTCCTATCGTGCCTTAACCATTAAAGCAATGATAAGAACAATATATTTTGTTTTATTACTCATTGCGCTGCTTGGCCCATCTTTTGGAGATACATCAAGGGAGGTGAAAGCGATTGGAAAGGATATAATGGTATGCGTGGATCTTTCAGAATCTATGAATGCGAACGACATTCAGCCAACAAGACTCGAGAAAGTGAAATTTGAACTAAAAAATCTTGTAGATGCATTCAATTCCGACCGAATTGGATTGATTATTTTCTCCTCTGAATCATATATGCAATGTCCACTTACTTATGATCAGGGGGCGCTAAATTTATTCATTGAAACGTTAGGGACTAATCTGGTGCCTAACACTGGCACAGATTTCGGTCCTCCTATTGAAATGGCTTTAGAAAAATTATCTGGTGAAGAGTCGACAAGTATTCAACAAAAGTCAAAAATTATTATTCTAATTAGCGATGGAGAAGATTTTGGTGATAACACATTAAATAAAGTAGCTGAATTAGAAGAAAGCGGCATTAAATTATTTACCCTGGGAGTGGGAACTGAAACCGGAAGTAGGATTAATACTAATTACGGATTTAAAACAGATAAAAATGGCAGAGAAGTATTTACAAAACTAAATGCTAAAGATCTTAAGACATTAGCCATTAAAACTGGTGGAAAATACTTTGAAATCAACAATGAAAGTAACGATATAGAGCGGCTTATAAATGCCATTAATGGTATTGAGGGTGAATTGAAAGATGCAAGAATTATTGATATCTCTGCAAATAAGTATTATTATTTTGTGGCTCTCGCACTAATTTTAATTTGCTTGGATTTAATTATAGGACTTAAAACTGTGTATTTATGAGATTCGTGATTCTTTTGCTATTATTAGGTGTTTTAGGCAGAGACATAAATAAAATTTCCAGGATTAACCAGGCAAAACGCAATGCTGAAGAGGCATACAGGAAAGGAGATTTTGAATCCGCAATTTCTTCATTTCGGTTACTTTCAGATTCTTTAGGTGTTAATGAAGACCCGATTTTACTAAATCTGGCAAATTCATATTTCCATCAAAAAGACACTACAAATGCAGCTCAATATTATTCAAGAGTATTAGACAGTGGAGATCCTTTTCTTAGATCATTGGCATACCAACAATTGGGTGTAATAAAAAAGCAACAAAACAAACTTAAAGAAGCACTGTCTGATTTTAAAACTTCCATAAAATCAGATCCGGGTAATGAAGAATCTCGTTATAATTATGAACTGCTAAAAAAAATAATAGATGAACAAGAACAACAACAGCAAGATGAAAATAAAGACATTGAGCCATCGGAATATGCAAAAAGACTAAAAGCCCAGGCTGATAATCTGGTCAAACAAAATATGTTTGATCAGGCAATGAGTTTGATGCAAAACGGCCTAAGGGAAGATGAGACCGTCGCTGCATACAACTCATTTATTTCAAAATTAAATGATGTAGTGGAATCAAAAGAATAAATTAAAAATGCGCTTGATATTTGTTTTTTTACTTTTTATAGAAACTTGTGTTTTAGGGCAAAGTCCTGATGACTATTTTAACCATGCGGCAAATGAATATATATTTCAAAATGAAAAAATTGCATTGAACACTATTGATGCCGGATTGACGAAATATCCTGGTGATAAGAACCTCAGCACCCTCAAGGAGAAAATCGAAAAAGATAAACAGGAGCAGGAACAACAAAAGAAGGATAACCAAGAGCAGCAAAATCAGGAAGATCAAGAAAAGAAGGAGGAAGAACAGCAGCAAAACCAGGAAGAAGAAAAAGAAGAAGAGCAACAAACACAACAGGATCAAGAACAGCAATCTGAAAAAGATGAAAATGCTGAAGAAAAAGACCAGTCTCAGCAAGCTCAACAGGAAGAAACTGAAGAAGAGGGGCAAGAAATTGATGAGCCCCCACAATCAAGGAGTGAAAAACTTCAAGAATTAAACCTCACGGAAGAAAAAGCCAGGATGATTCTGGAAGCGATGAAAAACAATGAAATTCAATATATTCAACAAAATAAACGTAAAGCCACAAAAAAACCAGATAGCAATAAGCCAGACTGGTAAGCAATATTCGATGATCAATCTTCGTCTAACTATCAATTTTCTGATATATTTTTTAAAAAATGAAATCTACAATCTTCTTATGCTCTCCTCTAATTTGAATAATCAATTCATTAAAAAATTAATGCGATTTTTTTCCGTAGCAATAATCTTTTCAACACCAATTGGATTATCAACAAATCTCCATGCCCAGCAGAAAATTACAACTTACTATGACTCACTTCAGCAGCATGTAAATGAAGTTTACTATGTGATAAATAATGACAGCTCCATGGTTGACGGCTTGTTTAAAAAGTATCATTATAACGGAGTATTGGAAGCAGAAGTAGAATTTAAAAACGGTAAAAGATCTGGACTGTCTAAAGAATATTATAACAACAGCAATATCCGTAGGACCATGAGATTTGATAATGGTATCAAAAATGGGAAAGTGGAAGTGTTTAATGAGAAAGGTGAGCTACTGCAAAAAGCTCAATATGAAAACGATACGCTGACGGGCAAACTATTTGTCTATTTTGAAGATGGTACTATTAAAAATGAAAGTGAGTTTTATCGTGGCAAACCAGATGGCCTCGTAAAAGAATATTTCAGATCAGGTCAGTTAAAACAAGAAATCAATTATAGCGGTGGAAAACCTAATGGACTCAGTAAAACATATTATGAAAGTGGAATACTGAAAACTGAAACGATTATGAAAAATGGGCAGATGGATGGATTTTTCAAAACCTATCATCCAAATGGCAAACTGGATACGGAATACTCGAATAAAAAAGGAGAAAAAACCGGAAATTTCAATACATACAATCCTGAAGAACAATTAATTTTGGAAGGTTACTATCACTCTGGGAAACTACATGGCACAAACAAAGCTTTTTATGATGATGGAAATATAAAACACCAATATTTTTATCAACATGGCTTCCGAGGTGGCGAAAACATACAATATCATAAAAATGGAAAAATTGCCCAATCTTCTGTCTTTTCAAATCAGGAATTAAAAGAAATCAGAATAGAATACGACACAACCGGCATGATCATTTCTGAAAAAATATTTAGAAATAATAAACCGGAGAACCAGTGGAAATATTATTTCACAAACAGCAAAACAAAGAAAATTTTAAACTATGAGAATGGAAGACTCAATGGTCTTGAACAAAATTTTTATGACAACGGAAACTTAAAATCAGAAATTACCTATCAAAACGATCTGATCATTGGTGTTTTAAAAGAATATTATGAAAATGGGTCGTTAAAATCTGAAACAAATTATAAATTTGGACGAAAACACGGCCCGTACAAAGAATGGTTTGAAAATCAGCGCATTAAACTGGAAGGTAATATTGCAGGAAATAAAAAAGTTGACACTTGGACATACTATTCTAATACTGGCGAAAAAGTAAAGACTGAGGTGTATAAGAATAATAAATTAGTAAACAATCAATAAAAAAATGTCAAGACCATCACTTAAAGAAACAAATTTTAATTTTTCAGGTCAACTTAATTTTTACAGAGGTAAAGTCAGGGATGTATATACATTTGAAAATGCCTTGCTTATGGTGGCTTCAGACAGGATTTCAGCTTTTGATGTTGTACTCCCAGAACCAATTCCATATAAAGGGCAAATCTTAAATCAAATTGCTTCTGAATTCCTTGAGGCTACAAATCAAATAGTTCCTAATTGGTTGGAAAGCACACCTGACCCAAATGTATCAATTGGCAAAAATTGTGATCCATTTCAGGTAGAAATGGTAATACGAGGGTATCTGGTAGGTCATGCATGGAGAGAATATAGGGATGGGAAAAGATCACTTTGTGGAGTACCCTTACCTGAAGGATTAAATGAAAATGACAAACTCCCAAACCCAATTATTACACCCACAACAAAAGCACATGAAGGTCATGATGAGGATATTTCCAGAGAAGAAATTATAGCCCAGGGAATAGTCTCTAATGACGACTACCTTAAGCTGGAAAAATATACAAGAGAACTTTTTGCTTTTGGCTCACAAGTTGCTGATAAACAAGGGTTGATACTTGTGGATACAAAATATGAGTTTGGCACATATAAAGGTGATATTTTTCTGATAGATGAGATTCATACCCCCGATTCATCCAGATATTTTTATAGTGAAGGTTTTGAAGAGCGACAGAAAAATGGCGAGAAACAAAAGCAACTGTCCAAGGAATTTGTAAGACAATGGCTTATTGAAAATGGATTTCAGGGCAAAGAAGGGCAGCAAATACCAGAAATGACTGAAGAAGTTGTAAACAATATCTCAGACAGATATGTTGAGTTATATGAAAAGGTGACTGGAAATAAATTTATTCCACCAACAGATCAGAATTTGCTTAATAGAGTAGAAGCTAACATTAAAAAAGTAATTTAAGAGACTAACCATAGGACAATGAAATATTCAATAGATAAAACTGAGCAGTACAGTATCCTCAAACTGCTGGAAGAAAAGCTGGATTCACCGTTATCACCGGCCTTAAAATCGGAATTTGTTACCCTAAATGCTGAGGGAATAAAAAATATAATCATAGACCTTTCTGAAGTCAAATACGTGGATTCATCTGGTTTGAGTGCACTTCTTGTAGGCAACAGAATCTATAATGAAGCAGGAGGAATTTTTATTTTGGCTTCATTAAACGATCACGTGTTGAAATTGATCAAGATATCGCAGCTAAACAATGTTCTTAATTTAGTACCAACTGTCGAAGAAGCAATTGACGCAGTTTTCCTAAAGGAAATTGAAAGCGACCTGCAGGAGGGTGACGATAACGAATAACTATCATTCTTTTGATTTTTCAACTAAAAATTCTTGGGAATAATTCTGCTATTCCCGCACATGATAGAAATCAGACTTCCCAGCTTCTTCAATTAGACAGCCGTTATGTGCTCATTGATTGTGGAGAAGGAACACAAATTCAGCTCTCCAACCAGAAAATCCGACTGAACCGAATTAAAACCGTACTAATCAGTCATTTGCATGGAGATCATTATTTTGGCCTGATCGGTCTGATATCTACCATGCATTTGTTTCATAGAAAACATAAATTAACAGTCTTTGCTCCTTCAGAACTTAAAGAAATTCTAGCGCTTCAACTGAAAGCATCAGAAACAAGTTTATGTTTCGAACTTGAATTTATTCCGTTAAACCATGATGGATTAATGGAAATTCACAAGGAAGAACAATTCACCATTCAATCCTTTCCTTTGGAGCATGGTATAAAATGCTATGGATTTTTAATCAAAGAAACTCCAAAACAATGGAGAATAAACAAAGACAAATTGCCTGACGATATGCTCATTCAAGACATTATTACTCTAAAAAAAGGAGAAAGTGTGTTTGATGAAAATGGATCAATTAAATATGCCTTGGATAAATACACGTTGCCTCCAAGACCCTCCAGGACGTACGCCTATTGTTCTGACACAATGTACAATGAAGATATAATAACCTATGTACAAAATGTTGATTTACTGTATCACGAATCAACATTTGCTGATGAGATGGAAGAAAGGGCAGCATTGACACACCATTCTACTGCAACTCAGGCAGCAACAATAGCAAAAAAAGCAAAGGTACATAAATTGTTATTGGGCCATTATTCTACCAGGTACAAAGATCCCACACCGCTTCTGGATGAAGCAAAGAAGGTATTTGACGAAACTTATTTAACACATGAGGGAGAAACATTCTTTTTGAAAGAGTAATAAACCATGGGAATTAACCACACATTACAGAAAAAAAAGACGAACCTCTTTATCCTATTAAGTGCGATTTTCCTCACCAATGCAATAATCGCAGAAATCATTGGCGTGAAAATATTTTCCATGGAATCAACTCTTGGTTTCGAACCGGCACAACTCAAACTTTTTGGAGGATTTGTTTTAGATTTTGACCTCACCGCAGGTGTTGTCATCTGGCCAATTGTTTTTATTACCACTGATGTGATCAATGAATATTTTGGAAAAAAAGGTGTACGAAAAATCAGCTTTCTCACGGCATTTTTAATCGCTTATATCTTTGTCATTATCTATTTGGTGACAACACTTGTCCCTGCTGATTTTTGGTTAAACCTGAACGCCACTGATTCCGAAGGAAATCCATTTAATATTAATTATGCATTTAAAACTATATTTCGCCAGGGTCTGGGAATTATCATTGGTTCTTTAACTGCCTTTCTCATAGCACAATTGCTGGACGTATATATATTTCAACGTTTAAGACGCATTACTGGCAAAAGAATGATCTGGCTTAGAGCAACCGGGTCTACTTTGATATCTCAGCTAATCGATAGTTTTATTGTTCTTTGGATTGCATTCTATGTGTTTGGAAACTGGTCGATGTCTCAAATTTTTGCCGTTGGAACTATCAACTATATGTATAAATTTTTGGTGGCGATTATGTTAACACCTTTATTATATGTAGCGCATTTCTTTATTGATCGCTATTTGGGAGATGAAATGGCAGGAAAAATGATGGAAGAGGCAAGTGAAGACACCTCCATATTTTAATTCCTGAAAAAATTGTCGCAAATAATTGCCGTTGAAACCGCGACATTCAAGGATTCCGCAGCGCCAAATCGTGGTATGGTGATTTTCTTATCTAATTGCTTAATTAAAGAAGAGTTTATACCATTCGATTCGTTTCCCAATAAAAGAATCGCGGGTTTATGAAATGCTACGCTATGAATATTTTCACCATCTAAAACAGCCCCATATACCCGGTGAGATTCATTTGCTTTAAAAAAATCTTGTAAATCCAAATAGTTTATGTTGATGCGGGTAAAGGAACCCATGGATGCACTGATCACTTTTGGATTATAAAAATCAGCCGATTCCAAACTAGCTACAATGCTCTTTACACCATACCAGTCGGCTATGCGTATAATCGTTCCCAAATTGCCAGGATCACTGACATCGTCCAGGGCCAGCACCAATTTATCGTTAGAAATATTGAATGGTGCAGCATGCATTTTGGCAACCGCTAAAGCATACTCGTTAGTTTTAAAGGTACCAATATCAACCAAGTTCTTTTCATGGCACACTACATAATTGTATTTAGAGATCAGTGGTTGCGGGTATTCAGTTAAAAACTTTTCAGTAACATACAAATTCTTAATTTCATAATCAGATAATAATAGTTCATTAACATTCTTTGCTCCTTCCACTAAAAATGATGCGGCTTTTTTCCTGTATTTTTTTAACTTCAAACTTTTAACAAACTTTACCTCTTGTTTAGAAATCATAGTGAAGAAGAAAAATTGAACTATCGTATTACAAGATCACTTTTATATATTTTTTTAACTTTATTTATACCTTCTTGTGTAGGCGTCAAATACCTGCAAGATGATGAATATTTACTGCGCAGGCAACAAATTGAAGGCACTGAAGAAATCACTAATAGAGAGTTGGAGGTTCTTTACCAGTCTAAAGAGAATAAAAAAATACCAATAATCAATTTCGCCCTATATACATCCATCTATCATATAGGTAATAAATATTATGACTCGGCTAAAATTGAAGAAAAAATAAAAAAAATAGAACTTAAATATGAAAGAAAGAAAATAGAACATCAGGGAAAAGAAAAAAAAATAGTAAGAATTGAACGATCGAAAACTAAAAAGACGAATAAAAAAATAAGAAATCTGGAAGAAGGTAACATATTAATGAGATGGGGGGAGCCGGTTAGCGTTTTTGATGAAGAACTCATTGCAAAAACCCAGAGACAAATGAAACAATTTCTTCAGAATCGTGGATATTTTGATGGGAATATTGAATATGTAACAAATGTAAAAGGCAAACGTGCGTTTGTAACATACTTTGTGGAGGAAGACTTCCCATATATAATTGATACCATTCGAATTATTACTTCTGATTCGACTGTCCGGAAGCTGATTCATAAAAATCATTCGGAAAGTGAGCTTGCAATAGGGCAGAATTACAATCAATATAAGCTGGTAAAAGAGCGTGAACGAATAGAGAAGCTGTTGAAGAATAATGGATTTTTTGATTTTAGCAGACAGTATATTGTATTTGATGTCCTAACAGATAAAAATCCTTATGAGGTAGAAATTAATATGATCATCAATGATCCTTCAAAACGTGGATTTCATAAACAATTTACTGTCGATTCTGTAATTTTTGTAACTGATGCCGGTACTGAACCAAGACTCGAACCAAGATCATTTTTTAATTATCGCGGCATAACCTACCAATATCATAGCAAGAGATTTTCGAAAAAAATTCTGGATCAGCGTGTTTTTATATCTGCTGGAAGTCCCTACAATATCGACAATACTCTCAATACACAACGGCAGCTTGCATACCTTGATAATTTTAAATTCATCAATATCAATTATGATACGACCGGAGGCTCATTTATTGCTAATATTTTCACAAGTCCGCTTAATAAGTATCAAATGACGAATGAAATTGGCCTCAATGTAACGCAGGGATATCCAGGGCCATTTTACAATCTTTCTCTCAAGAACAGAAATATTTTTGGTGGTTTAGAAAACCTGGAAATTTCAGGCTATTTTGGTTTTGAAGGTGTGGCAAGCGCAACTACCACAGACGTGTACAGCAGTGTGGAATCCGGGGCAAAATTAGCCCTGATTTTCCCCCAGTTTATTATGCCTTCCAGCCCCGATTTCAAACGAAAAATTGGGATTAATAACCCAAATACCATTGTCCGTTCCGGTTTCAATTTTACCAATCGACCAGAATACAAAAGGACAAACTTTACCAATGCACTTGTGTACTCCTGGCAAAAAAAAAGACGTCAAGTATATAACTTTACACTTTCCGAGATAAGTTTTATCAATTCTGAAACCGACTCAACCTTTGATGCTCTGCTCATGGAATTGGAAAACGCTGGAAATCCACTCATAAAATCTTTTGAGCCCTCTTTTGTAAGTGCCATGAATTTTTATGTGATGTATAATTTCAATCCGGATGATTTTTACGGAAACAAATCTTCACTTTTAAAACTATATGGAGAAAGCGGTGGCTTTATATTCAACTTTTTCGAGCCTACCATTTTAGAAAAAAACAGAACTGATACTATCCAACATTTTCAGTATTTAAAAATTTCTACAGATTTCAGAAGACATATAACGATTAATGAAACAAATGGTATTGCCACAAGATTTAATTTTGGAATTGCTTTCCCTTACGGAAAAAATAAAACCTTACCCTACGAAAAATTCTTTTTTGCAGGGGGGAGTAATAGCATTAGAGCCTGGCCCCCTCGCCGGTTAGGACCCGGGAGTCAAGCACCAAGAAAAAATGATGATCCTGATAAGGATGGATTATTTGATTATAGCATTGAAAAACCCGGAGAAATACTTCTGGAAGCCAATATTGAATATCGTAGTAAACTAATCGGGTTTATGGATTGGGCATTTTTTATAGATGCGGGAAATGTGTGGAAATTTTATGAAAATCCAGAGTTCCCTGGCGCTGATTTCAAAATAAATCGTTTTTACAAAGAAATTGCAGTGGGAATGGGGCTGGGTTTGAGACTCAATTTTTCATTTTTAGTAATTCGATTTGACTATGGAATAAAAATGTATGATCCAGCCAGAGATGAGGGGGAAAGATGGATTGGAGGTAATCTATCGCTGACCAATTGGAGTGGGGAACCCGGGCAAGCACTTTGGAATATTGCGATTGGATATCCTTTTTAATGATATGATAACAAAAGAAGAAATATCCAGACAGTTTAGCGAACTTCAAAATTCGATTTGCTTGTTATTGGAAAATGAAGATGGCATGTCTCATTTTCAAGAGGATTGCTGGGATCGACCCGAGGGCGGTGGTGGAAGTACAAGAATCATAGAAAACGGAGCTCTAATTGAGAAAGGAGGAGTAAATTTCTCCACAGTATTTGGTGAAACACCAGAAAAAATCAAACAATTATTTGGCAATTCATCATCAGAATTTTATGCAACAGGTGTTTCTATTGTTATTCACCCAAATAATCCATTTGTTCCAATTATCCATATGAACATTCGATACTTTGAGCTATCTGATGGCAATTGGTGGTTTGGGGGAGGAATGGATCTGACTCCACACTACATTGATCGTGAAACAGCCTCATTTTTTCATAGTTCCTTGAAATCAACTTGCGATGAACACGATGGGTCTTTTTACCCGAAATTTAAAAAATGGGCAGATGACTATTTCTTTGTAACACACAGAAACGAAACCCGGGGAATAGGTGGTATATTTTTCGATCGCTTAAATAAAGTAGAGGGGAAGGATGAATTATTTAACTTTACCTTTGATGTGGGTAAGTCATTTATTCCCATTTATCAACATATTTCCAGAAAACACAAAAGCGAAGATTTCTCTGAAAGGGAACGAAAATGGCAGCTTATGCGCCGTGGAAGATATGTCGAATTTAATTTGATATTAGACAGAGGCACAAAATTTGGTCTTGAAACTAATGGTAGAATTGAGTCCATTTTAATGAGCCTTCCTCCGCTTGCATCGTGGGAATATAATTATTCCCCGGATAAAAATACGCCGGAATTCAAAACTCTACAGTTATTAAAAAAAGATATAAACTGGATAAACCTATAATTATATGTTGGATTGGATTGATCACATCGACAAGCAAATTTTTCTATATTTCAATTCATTACATTCGCCTCTTTCGGATCAAATTTGGATTTGGATCACAAATATCCCTACATGGATTCCATTGTATGTTTTACTATTATTTTTCGTGATTAAGATCTTTAAGACGGACAGTTTATACATCATTGCCGGCTTACTTCTTGTTATACTCGCCAGTGATCAATTTACTTCTTCCTTCATGAAACCATTTTTTGCCAGACTTCGTCCTTGTCATGATCTGGAAATAGGACATTTAGTTCATGTGGCAAAAAAATGTGGCGGTCAATTCGGTTTTGCCTCCGGACATGCTGCCAATTCATTTGGCATTGCAATATTTACCTGGATGATATTCAGGAGTTATTGGAGATGGACTTGGTTGATTTTTATTTGGGCAATTGCCGTTGCATTTAGTAGAATTATGATTGGCGTTCATTATCCTGGAGATATTTTAGTCGGAGCAAGTGTGGGCGTTTTTTTTGGATGGCTAATATTTAAACTGGTAAATGAAGCTTATTTTAGAATAAAGCTGGAACCACTTATAAAAAATTAAGCCGATTCAACAAAGCTTCTTTGTACGATGCACCTACTGGAATATATTTATCTCCAATTAACAATGAGTTGTCTTCGAGCGCTTCAATTTTATCAAGATTCACAATATACGATCTGTGAGTTCGTACAAAATCATCATCAGGAAGACGATTCACTATTCCCTTCATGGTAAAATGTACGATATGTTTTTTGGACTCCATTTGTATGATTACGTAATCTGCTAATGCCTCCACGAATAGTACTTTGTTATACGGTATACGAACAATTTTGGAATCTGTCCGTACATAAAATTCCCTTCTTTGTATCGTAGCAGAACGCTTTATTTCAATATTTGCTTGTGCTTTTTCTACCGCCTGCAAAAACCTCGAATACTCAATAGGTTTCACAAGGTAGTCGGTTACACGTTTTTCAAATGCTTCAACGGCATATTTTTGTTCTGATGTAATAAAGATAATATCAATATCCTTCTCCAAAGAATTAATAAAATCCATACCAGACATTTCCGGCATTCGAATATCTAAAAAAATTATATCTACATGCTCCTCATCAAGATAATGGGTTGCATCCATTGCATTATCAAATTCTCTTGTTAATTGAAGAAATTTCGTTTTTTTCACGAAGTGCACAACCACTTTCCTCGACATCTCATCATCATCCACCACTATGCAATTCAACATCATGAGTTAAAAATTATCTGATTATTTAAAATTTTTTTTTCATTTCAAAAACCCTAAGTTATATAAAAAGCTGACAAAATGTAAAATCAAATCTAATCTCAACTTATACCTTTAGTTTCCTTTAATTTAAGTGGACCTCTAATAATTCATTTCTTTGTTCCCTCTGGGTTTTCATAGTGTTTCAAATACGGCTTCAATTTTTCTTGCCTTATCCCGATAAACCTTCATAAATTTTCATTGTCTTTAAAACACTATGAAAATTTTGATGCGAATGAATTATTTGAGGTCCCCTTAATAATGCCTTTTTAACATGGTTTGTAACATACTCCGACAGTTCAATCAATTCATTATATGACTCTTTTTTAACACTTATATCTTATGTGATGGAGTTTTATTGATTGATATATGGTACTTATATGGTTATTTTAATCGGTTTTTCTGGAGTTCTTCTTTTGAGAGAAATAAAGACAAGGAATGTTTAAGTACACAACCGGTAAAGTATGCCAATCACTGGAAGTAATTATTAAGTTCCCTTCAAGGAAAATTCGAATGTAAGCCATAAATTCATGCAAATTTTAAAGTAACCATGCTTGAAGATAGCTACCGTCACAAAGGAATGAGACGAAATCTGATTAAAATCCTGATTGACAAAAAGATCACAGATAAGTCGGTATTGAAAGCTATTCAATCTATACCTCGTCATTATTTTTTTGATAAAGCATTTTTAGAGCATGCTTATCAGGATAAAGCCTTTCCTATAGGTGAAGGTCAAACTATTTCTCAACCATACACTGTTGCAATCCAAACTCAACTATTGGAAATTAAACCTGGTGACAAAGTTCTGGAAATCGGAACAGGATCCGGCTATCAATGTTGTGTGCTTTTAGAAATGCAAGCTAAAGTCTACACCATCGAATGCAATAAAAACCTTTACCGGCAGGCAAAGGTTTTTTTACACAAACTAGGATATCAAGCACATTTTCACCTGGGT
>SMVB01415513.1_pt1 | contig 13561 bp, 12 predicted proteins | sample 2456461 | NCBI WGS metagenome assembly SMVB01 (sample SAMN11095934, study PRJNA526329) | marine sediment metagenome | biome: Marine sediment; feature: Surficial sediment; material: Deep marine sediment; isolation source: Hadal surficial sediment | place: Pacific Ocean | collected 2014-05 | depth...
CGTGCAACGGATATCCGGGCACAAAAAAACGAGGCAAGCGCGCCATCACACCCTCCTTTTCTCATAAATTCTCATAGGGAGAGTCGAAAGATAACACAAAGCTAGATTAAAATCGAGTCTGACCCCATTATTATTAATTGGTATTATTAATTGGGAACGCAGCTGGCAGCCCTTTCGGTGATACTGAGGACCTGCTTTTTCAACAGCCTTCTTAGGCGGATGGGAGGGAGGAGAAAATTTCTTGATATTCGCGAACGGCTTGGTCCCAGGAAAACCGGTCTAACATGTGAAAGCCTTGATTTATCATTTGGGCATAGCCTGTTTGATCCGTGTGGTAGAGTTCGATAGCATTACGTAACGCGCCTTCAGCGGCTTGGACCATTGAACGGAACAAGGGAATCTGCATTCGTTCTTGTAACCGGTCGCCTCCAGGCCAATAGGCACAATCCAAAATTGCACTCCATCCTTGTGCTGCCTCTTTCACACTAAGTCCTGACTCGCGAAAGAGGAACCCTGTTGGAGCGTCTGATTCCCGATGAAACTGATCGCTCAAAGTACGGACTGCCGCATTCAACGCAACAGAAGGATACGGCACAACCTGCTGAACCAACCCACCGGTCGCTCTTGCCACCACAGGCGTACCAACAGCATAGCCTTCCGTCGCCCCACCAAAGGGTTCATAAAGGGAACACATTACGATAAACGACGCTCCACGTTGAAGTTCCGTGTATCCTTGCTCCATCCGAAAAGGGAACACCTTCACCTCACCCGGTCGACGCTTGGCCAGGTTTTGTAAAAATTGCAGCCCTTGAATCCCTTCGTCTCCAGGAATCGGAGTAAAGACAAACTTCGCCTGCCCAGGTGGGATACGGTCGATAGCCGCTGCCGCAAGGTCATAGCCCTTTTGTCGCGGATCATCCCGACCAAAAAACAGAAACACCGGCCCATCAAAATTGTTGAAATCTAACGACCCCCATGCCCTCTCAGGTTGATACGTTTCCAGCTTTTGGATCATCTCCCGGCGACGCGTGGCTTTTTCTTCCAAGAGACCATGGTAATTTCCAGAAGCAGCTTTGGTTCGGGCTTCCGGTGAAAAATCAAGTTGGCTAAACAGTCCATTGTTAATTCCTCGAATCGTCCGTTCTTTAAACATCGCCTGAAGATGCGGGGTAAAGATGTCCCGATGCACGGGTTCATGAATCAGCTCATGCGCAAAATGCTGGGAGACCGTGCAAATGGGACCATCAAAATATGGGCCAGCTTTGGCAAGAACCGTCGGGCCAGGAAGCACACGATTCATCATTCTTTTCATTTCCGCTTGACTCACAAGCCTATCATAGGAGTTGTGCAAGGTTAATAAGCAGGAGATCCCAGAAAGCCGCGGATCATCCTTGGCAACGATGGCCGCCCCCGCGGCCTCCCAGTCTTGGAGACACAACACCACATTCTGAGTCAGTCCCAACGCCACCAGGGCTTTGGGTACAGCCGATGAGAACATTAAGGAGTCATCGAGTAGTTGCTCCGGGTGCGCCGGATTCAAATAGGGATTGCATGGAGCTTCCATGCCAGGTGGATCTCCGCAATCACAGGGCGCGTTAAAAAAATTCTGGGAATCGAACAGGTAGGTTGTAAACCCGTCGCCACTTTGATGCTGAAAAATCTCAACCTGATGCTTCTTCCCATCATAGACAAGAGAAAACGTGATGCCTGTTGATTGAATGGAATCCATGAGCTTGGGCTTACACTTGGTGATCTCGCGAAAAAACGGTGTAAAAGTAACACATCGGTCATGACTCATATGTGCCATTCGTTTAGGAAGCAGACGCATCACCGCTGCCAGCCCCCCGAGCGGGGCGAATTCGTTTTCGAAAGAGACAAAAACAATCGTTTTGATTTGCGTTTTCATTTTCAAAAAGGGGAACAACACAAGGGTAAGGGTTTGCGCAAGAATAACTTCTCCTGTTTGGGTACTGAGACACCTGTCCGGCAAGGTGCGAGGGCTGCGCCTACTCCTCGTATGGAAGGGACGAGCAACGCCGCCAGACGAGATGGATCAACGCCCAAACAGGGGAAGTTATTCTTGCGCGAGCCCTAAGAAGAAAAAAGGCCCCACACCATTCACCCTTTCAAGGTAAAAAGTATGAAGCCACTTTTCTACGATTTCGCAAGAACTCTTGTCAGAAACCTGTGATGGGAGAATCTATCCTCCGCGGCTATTGCACCACCACATGGCCGCGACGATTTTCCTGATAGCACGATTCTTCTGACCCTGTGCAGCTCGGACGCTCTTTGCCATAACTCACAATTTGGATGCGCGAAGAAGACACGCCTAGGTCAACCAGGTAGTCTTTAACCGCCTGAGCCCGGCGTTCACCTAATACGAGATTATAGTCCGTGGTTCCACGTTCATCACAATGGCCTTCGATCAGGACGCTGGAATCTTGGTACTGCGCACTGAGTAATTGCGCATTCTCTTGTAAGGTGGAGACCGCATCGCCTCGAATAACGTATTGGTCAAAATCAAAATACACATGCCCCAATCCGCCCCCGCCACCAATTCCATTGCTTCCATCTTCTTGAGAGCCATCCAAGTCACCTTGGCTTAAGGGCTCCATAGAATCAAGATCGGGCAATCGCACGACTTCGTCGCCAGACCCCGAAGTGCCATTCGTTTCCATGCCTGAATCGGTTGATGCGCGACCATCACCCAACATAGGTTGCGGAGGACTTTCCGGAACAAAATCTGAAGGTATGAGCGCACGGACAAATTGTTGTCCCTCATACCCACTGGTCTCCATGGATTCTCCCGTGGGCACCTCGGAGCCTCTAGTGTCTGCTATTGTGCTACCACCTGAAATATCCCCGCCCATGCTCGCACCACTCACATCCGAACTCCCAGTTCCAGCGACCGTACCTGAGGAATCACCCACCAACAGGGAGTCTTCGCTCATCCCTTGGCCAGCCAGGGGAATCCCTCCTTGGTCGCTGCCTGAACCCGTGGCTGAACCCTGCGAGCCGGAGGCCTGAGCTTGGGCCGCCAATTCCTCAGCGGTCATCACTTCAGCATGTTTCGTGGTCTCACACCCAGTGAGGAACATAACCATGGCTGCAGCCGCAATGACAAGGGCAGCAGAACCTTTCACATTACACATACAACCAACACCTTTCATCTATGACCCTTTCACCTGGCAAAAATAGTAACCCCTATCAAAATTACATCCCTTTGGTTCATTCATCCCATCCCAAACGGGAAAAGAGGGCTTTCCATCCCTCAGGAGTTAGAAGCAGAGACCACCGATATTTGTAAACGTTATATGCGTATTTATTAATCAATAACACAAAATTGTCAACGAATGATTTGGATTTCCTTTAAAGCACTTCTGCTATACACATGCCTTGACTGAGGAATTTTTCGGCCAGTATGATGTTAGCCCTTCCCGTTGCCCGCGTGATTTCAAAATTTTATCAACGACAACACGAGCGAGCGCACGAGATCGTACGATCAGCTTAAGCATGATTTCCGTTCAACACATCACGAAACGCTACGGCAACCACCTAGCCATTGAAGACGTCACCTTCAATGTCAAACAGGGCGAAATCCTTGGATTTCTGGGCCCAAACGGCGCGGGAAAAACGACAACCATGCGCATTATCACCGGCTTTATGCCAGCCAGCGAGGGCACGGTCCAGGTTGCCGGATTCGACTGTTTTGAGCACCCCCAAGAAATAAAAAAGCGCATTGGATATTTGCCTGAATCCCCACCATTGTACCAAGAACTCACGGTCACGGAATATCTGAGGTTCGTCGGCCAGTTAAAACGTCTACCTCCCTCACGCGTTCCCGGTCGCATGGCCCAAGTCATTGAGCAACTGGGACTCGGATCGGTCCGCCACCGGGTAATCGGCCATTTGTCCAAAGGGTTTCGCCAACGGGTCGGTTTGGCGCAAGCCCTTATTCATGACCCACCGGTGTTGATTCTTGATGAACCCACGATAGGACTCGATCCGATACAAATTATCGAAATTCGAGACGTGATCCGTGGGTTAGCGGGATCCCATACGGTCATTTTAAGCACGCATATTTTGTCGGAAGCCACCGCCATATGTGATCGTGTCGTCATAATTGATCGCGGCCACATCGTGGCCGAAGATACGCCGGCCCAACTCTCCTCTCGACTGCGACAGTCGGAAAAAATAAGCCTCACCGTTAAACACCCTCCGGATAATTGGCGTGAACGCCTTTCGACAATTCCAGGCGTCCTCCAGGTCATCCAGGGCCCAACACCTGAAACCAGTATCATTGAATATGAACTCGGGCAGGACCTGCGCAAAGACATTGCGCAGTATGTCGTCAATCAAGGTGTCGGACTCTTGGAACTCAAATCCCTTTCCCTATCATTGGAAGACGTATTTCTTCAATTGACGCAACAGGACGAAAACCCCGCCCACGCGCAGGACGCTTCTCCTTCCTCACACCCATCATCACCCGTGGAGAACCGGACCCAAGCATGACTCCTGTCAACACGCTCATTGCCAAAGAACTTCGCTGCTTTGTGGTATCACCCGTGTTCTATGTGGTCGGCGCCGTGTTCTTGTTTATTTCCGGATTCCTGGCGCATCTCATGGTCGTGAATGCCGGACAACAAGCCCTCCGGTTTTTGCAAATGCAAAATACCTATGCACAGCTCAACTTGAATGAATTAGTCTTCCGCCCCATCTTTCACAGCTTGGCCATCGTCCTCATTTTCCTGCTGCCGATGCTCACCATGCGGCTCTTTGCCGAAGAACGGAAATTGCGCACTATGGAATTGCTGCTGACCTCACCCATCGGGATCAATGAAATTATTTCCGCGAAATTTATGAGCGTGCTGATTATTTACCTCGGTCTGTTGGGATTAACCGGACTCACACCGTTCGTACTCTCGTTTTATAGTACGTTTCATGTGGATCCCATTCTGACCGGCTATCTTGGTTTAGCCCTGCAAGGTGCATTCTTTTTATCGTGTGGTGTCCTGGCTTCGACCCTGACCGAAAATCAAATCGTCGCGGCATTTCTAAGTTTTGGCATCATCATTGTCTTTTGGCTCCTTGGCGGTCTGGGGTCTATATTGGGCGATACGACGCTCGGGGCAGTCATTTCCTATCTCTCCTTTGTGGAGCATTTTGATCGTCTCGTCCGAGGGCTGCTGGAAGCCAAAGATATCGTGTACTACCTGTCCGGCACGGTGTTGATGTTGTTTATCGCTCACCGAGTCGTGGATTCACATCGATGGCAATAAGCCCACTCATGCCGTTATTAGGAATCTTGGGAGCGGTGCTGGCACTCAGCGGATTGGTGCTGTCAGAAATCGATCCGTCCCGACCAGGAACCGTGGCCACTCTGGAAGGCCTTGGGTTGCTGTGCTTGTCGATGTACCTCGTCGGCAATTGGCAGCGACTCAAAACGTTTTCCACTCAGCGTTCCACCATACTTGGTTTTCATAGCATCCTGGCGATCGTGTTGATGATCGGCATCCTCGTCATCGTAAACTTTCTGGTAGTCCGCCACGGAGGACGGTGGGACTTATCCGAAACCCAGCGTTTCTCTCTTGCGCCTCAAACTTTTCAAGTCTTGGGCCAACTCAGACAGGATGTCCACATTCGCGTCTTTGCCCATGAGCGTAGCCCGGGGTTTGGCGCCTATCGGGATTGGCTGGACACTTACAGCCACGTCTCGCCTCATATTCTGGTTACTTTTATTGACCCCGAAAAGGAACCTCAGCTCGCTCGGGAGCTCGATATTACAAAAATCGATACCGCCGTGTTTCAGAGTGGGGAGCACACCATCCAGGTGACAAAACCTACCGAGGCCAATCTAACCAGTGCACTGATCCGCGTAACCAGGAATGAGAAAAAACGGGTCGTGTTTCTGGAAGGACATGGGGAACGACGGATACAAAACCACGAAAGCGGAGGGCTGTCGTTTTTGAAGAAACGCTTGAGGGCCCAGGGCTATGAGGTTGATCGAGGAGGATTGAACAACGATGCGTCGATCCTTCAGGGAACCACCGTGTTAATCGTGGCCGGGCCCCGTGAACGGATTTCCAAAGGGGAAACTAACTTCCTCATGGATTTCGTTGAGACAGGTGGTAGCCTGCTTCTGTTGATCGATCCCCGAACAAACTCAGGGCTAGAACCCATGTTGGCTCAATGGGGACTTGAGCTGGGGCCAGGGATAATTGTCGATCCCGAGGATCGTGTGTCGCAAAGCAACCCGACGTTTTTACGTGTTCGACGTTTTACTACTCACGCCATCACCCAAGGTTTTACCGCGCCAATTTTGCTTCCTGTGTCACAGGACGTGACTTTTGACCAAGCTAGGGCCCTTCAGTGGACCTTTACATCCTTGACCCAATCCTCGGACTCAAGCTGGGCCAACACGAACTTTACCCAAATGACCCCGGAGTTCGAAGAAGGCAAAGACAGAAAAGGACCGTTCACACTCGCAGCAGCACTGGAGTTCAGGGATGGAAAAAATTCTGGAGCTCCACATCCGTCCACCGTCATTATTGGCAACTCGGCCTTTGCCAGTAATGCGTATGCGAAGTTTCCCGGCAATACCGACTTTCTGTTAAACGCCGTAGCCTGGCTTGCGCAGGAAGAAGCCCTGATTTCTATTTCAGCCAAAGACCCCACATTTGCCCCATTCATTCCGAACCCGACACAGGAACATATGTTGCTGGCTGTCCAAGTCTTTTCGGTTCCCCTGCTGTTGCTGTTTCTGGGGATCACAATTTGGCGCAGACGGCGTCAGTTGTAAACCAGACCAAGAACCACGCCCAAACGCTGAGGGCACAATGCTAAGAGTAATAACCCCATGATACCCTACCGAACCACTATCTTACTCGCGGTGATTTTCGCCGGACTCGCCGTATACCTCTATACCATCGAAGTTCCAACGATGGAACAAGAAGTGGTTCAACAACAGGAAGTCCAACGTCTCCTGCCATTTGACTATCGCGAAGTCACGGAATTGAAGATCACCACGCGTACGGAAACGATTCAGCTCTCCCGTGACGATCGCCACCGATGGAGCGTCGTGGAACCCATTCAGGTTAAAGCCGACCCACGAGAAATCGGAAAAATTCTCCGCGCGCTCGAGATTGGAAAAATTTCCCGCGTGATCCAAGAAGACGCGAAGGATCTCAGTGACTATGGCCTTGGTTCCCCACATGTCATCATTCAACTCACGACCAATGGGCAATCCGAAACCCTCAGCCTGGGGGATGTGAGCCCCTTGACCTCGACCCTCTATGCTCAACGAGCATCAGACAAACAGATTCTCTTGACCACCTTATCGGTCAGGAATTTCCGCCGAAAAAACCTGTTCACCTTCAGACATAAAGATGTGCTGTTTTTCGATCGGACTCGTGTTGAGCGCATTCAGCTCCAACACGCCGATCAACAGATGACGTTACAGCGAGTGGCTTCCATGCATGGGCCAACCAGCAATTGGCGTTTTTCCGATCCCTTCGAAGGCCCGGCGGATAAAACGTCTGTCGGACTGTTGCTCATGGCCCTCGAAGACTTATCTGCAACAGGTTTCATCGACGCACCATCGGAAAAAGAAGCGTTGTTGAAACGTTTACCGCCACCCCTGTTGACCGCTACGGTCCATACTGGACAGCGTGGGCACCTGGTCACATTCTTTCAGCAGTTGGAACAACCCGATGAGATATACGCTATCACCTCGGCGGATGATCCCATTTACAAAATCGCTCCGGCAACGCTTCGAAGACTTCCGACACGGGTTTTTGACCTGCAGGATAAGCGGTTATTTGGCATGGAAATGGCCGAGATCGGTTTGCTCACCGTCACCACTCCCTCCATGACATTTACGGTAATTCAACAACATGGGGAATGGTATTTGGATGGCGCAACGGATCGGCCTATTGATCAAAAGGAAATGAAACTGTTTGTCAGTCGTGTGGTCGATCTTCCTGCCGAGCTGTCGATTAGCGTCACCACAGACAACCTAGAGGAGTATGGCCTCGGCTCGCCGGCCATTGACATCATCGGCGTGGATACGAGAGGACGGCCACGCGGCCATTTGGCGTTGGGGAAAAGAGAGAAAGGGTTGGTGTATGCCACGGGAGCCGGGTTGCCTGGGGTGTATCAAGCCCGATCCGTGATTTTAACCCAGATGCCTGCTGACGACTTGCTTGAGTCTGGTGGACCAAACCAATCCCAGGAGCTTGTCCCAGATTAGAGGAATCTCCTGCGGATGCGCTGGAGGTGGCCAGATCTTCCGATCCTTTTCTTTGAACCTAGAAACCGCAGTTGGATCACAGAAGTCCACACAAGCTCAAGGAGCCTGTCCTGAGCAGAGACGAAGGATCCGTTGAATATTTCACTCCAACAGCAAATAAAAGCTCCAGATGAGCCCCACATCGTCAGGGGGAGGGAATGTTCAAAAAAGTTCGTCCAGCAAGGCCGCAGCCCTTTTGACGCGCGGAGCGTACTCATAGTACGTGAGCACGGCAAAAGGGCGAGAACGCCGCTGGCGGCTTTTTTCAACATTCCCACGAAGGATCCGGAAACGGAGAACCACGAGAGAAGGAAGCGGGTGATGGGATTATTTTTTGTTTTCTTCCTGTTCCATTTTCTGAAAGAACCGATCTGAGTCCCCCCTCGTATCTTGCGTAGTACGCGAAGACGATGGCTCTTCAGGCCCTGAGGAACATCCCACGCCCAAAATCACAACCACGCCTAACACCACGAGTGCCACAATCTGTTTTTTTCGACTCATCTGTAGTCTCCCCTCGTTCACAAATTCACATTTTTGGCAAATGGATCGCAGATCACATTTCCGAGCACGGCATAGTATGGCCTTGCAACATTATACCTAGAACGGAAGATTCCGCGAAGGCTTAGGGTTCGCGTAAGAATAACTTCCCCTGTTTGGGTGCTGAGACACCGGTCTGGCAAGGCGCGAGGACTGCGCATACTTCTCGGTATGGAAAGGACGAGCAACGTCGCCAGACGGGATGGATCGACGCCCAAATAGGGGGAGTTATTTTTGCGCGAGCCCTTAGTTTGACGGCCTCACAGAGTTTTGATAGCATTTTTTGACATCAATAAGCACTACCGGATACTCGGCTACCAACACGCCACCCATGTCGCTCAAAAGTTTCCTTCGTTCCTTTCCTCTTTTCGCACCCCTTTCGGAATCTGATTACGATCTTCTCTTAACTGACATTCAGGAAACACCCTATCAGAAAGGTGAATATATTTTCCGCGAAGGAGACCCGACTGAATGGTTCCATATCGTCAAGGAAGGCACGGTCAAGTGCGTAAAATCCTCGCCGGATGGACGAGACATGACCTTAAAGATCTTAACACCGGGCGACCTTTTTTGTTGCGAAGCCTCGGTCTTTGAAGGTTCTGTACATCCGGGGTGTGCCAAGGTGCTGGATGGCGCAACCATTCTCAAAATTCCCAAACAACGCTATTTGGAAATCCTTCGTCGAAACCCGGAAATGGCCATGGAAGTTATTCAATACCTGGGGGAACGATTACGGGAAGCCCAAGATAACGCCAAATCCTTGGTCTTTCATCGGGCTGAACAACGCATGGCTTCAATCCTGGTCTCTTTGGCCACAAAAGCAGGACAGCCCGATCCGGAAGGGATACGGCTCCAAGCACGGCTCACTCGACGCGATCTTGCTGATATGGCCGGATTAACGGTTGAAACCGCAACTCGCATCATGGGTCGACTCAAAGCAGAGAACATTGTCATCGGCAAAGCTAAAAAAATCATTATCTGCAACCTGCAAGCACTCAAAGTCTTGGCTAACCCGCCGGAAGAACCCAATGGGGAATCTGAATGCAACCCCATCCTGCACCAGATCGATAGTCAAAAAACATGACTTAAGTCATGTTTTTGACTTTTGACTTCCCCTATACTCCTCGCCTTCTAGCCTTTTTACCAACGTCTGTGACAATAGAAGGAGCAGAGTATGCATTTGTCCTATAGTAAAGTTCGTTCCATTCTCACCTTTGTCTCCCTACTGTGTGTATTGCCGTTTTCGGTTTCGGCAGAGCAACCGACGATTCAGGCAACGTTGACCATCGCACCTCAGGTTCCCCCACCCATCTCACGATCGACCCCGGCGCGTGTCGTGGTCAATTTCGAAGCGCATGAATTCATTGGAGAGTTAAGCTATGGAAAGCAGTATACCTATTGGGGCTTTAATCACTCGGTTCCAGGCCCCATGATTCGTGTTCGTCAACACGACACGGTGGAATTTCACCTAAAGAATCATAAAGACAACAAATTTCCTCATAATATTGACCTCCACGCGGTCAATGGGCCGGGAGGTGGGGCAGGAGTCAACCTGGTTGTCCCAGGGCAGAAGTCGGTTTTTTCGTTCAAAGTTCTGAATCCTGGATTGTTTATCTACCACTGCGCATCCCCAATGCCCAACATTCCCGCTCACATTGCCAATGGCATGTACGGCTTGATTCTGGTGGAACCTGCTAATGGTCTCCCCAAGGTCGACCAAGAATACTACGTCTTGCAAAGCGAGTTCTTCACCAAGCCATCGAGCCAGGAAGACCTGCTGGAACTTTCAATGGAAAAAGGCCTAGCCGAACACCCCGATTACGTGGTGTTTAACGGAAAGGATGGAGCGCTAACCGGTGATGGAGCCTTGAAGGCTACGGCTGGGGAAACCGTTCGAATCTATTTTGGAAACATAGGGCCGAATAGCATTTCGTCGTTCCACATCATTGGTGAAATCTTCGATACCGTCTATGTCGAAGGGGCATTGGATGGGTTGGTGAATCGGAATGTCCAAACCACGGTGGTCCCGTCGGCTGGTACGACTATTGTCGAGTTTAAAGTTGATATTCCAGGCGATTATTTACTCGTCGACCACAGCATTTTCCGAGTCGCCAAAGGGGCGGTAGGCTTTTTATCCGTCACAGGCAAGGGAAACCCTGAGATTTTCCAAAGTATTCAGCGACCGTAACCGTTTAGGAATTGGAAAAGGGTAAAGAATATGTCGTTATTCTTTTCCCTTCACTCATCACACCCACCTGTCAGGGGCTGTTGAAAAAGGCTGTCCAGCAAGGCCGCAGGGCCTTTGGCGCCCGCAGCGTACATGAAGTACGTGAGGACGACAAAGGCCCGAGAACGCAGCTGGCGGCCTTTTTCAACAGCCCCTAGGGATTCGGAGCCATAAACACGAGCACCCGCAAACGGGAGCCTGAATGGTTTAGCACGCCGTGCTCCTCACCTGCTGGGGCCATGGTCCCCTGACCTGGTCCCAGAACCTGCTCTTGCCCACCGATCCGAAACGTCCCTTGGCCTTCCAGGACAAGATAGACTTTATCTTGATCGGGATGCACATGCCCCTTTTGCTCTTGACCAGGCTCGAAGCAATAGACATCACAAAAAAAACGAGAGGTTTGAAACAGGTTATGCTTTTTCATTTTCTCGGTAGAAAACGTTTGGAAATCTGCCAGGCTAATCACTGTCATCAGAGTACCTCCAACTCAAACTGTCTTTACACCAGGAAACCCAATCCCAACTTCAGAAGTCATCTGAATTGCCCATGAAGCTCTTAGGGTTCGCGCCAAAATAACTTCCCATGTTTGGGTGCTAAGGCACTTGTCTGGCAAGGCGCGAGGACTGCCCATACTCCGCGACGAGCAACGCTGCCAGACGGGATGGATCGATGCCCAAACATGGGAAGTTATTTTGGCGCGAACCCTAAGACTCCCATTCTAGCAAAGCGTTTCTGGCAACCCAAGAATACTTGTGGCATGGATATCTATTGGAAACTGATAAAAAATAAAAAAATTTCTACTGCCGTTCGCATGTGACCGTTCAATGAAACCCCAAGAACAACAGGGGATGTTCAAAAAGGTGCGCTCAGCAAGACCGCAGGCGCTTTGGCGCGCGGAGCGTACGGGAGTACGTGAGCACGACAAAGGGCCGAGAACGCCGCTGACGCCCTTTTTCAACATTCCCTATTGAGATTTGCCTCGTCCGTCCTGTCATGGTAGCGTGTGAGAAACGCCACGTTGATCACTCATTGCTATCGAGGAGCGATACATGAATCTGCGGGATACATTTCGGAACCAAATATTATGGAGTGTAGGTTTCCTCCTCATCCTGACCAGCGCAACGTACGCGGGGGACAAACTTCCTGGGGAATACCGCCTGATAGAGGAGCCGGAAATTCACACGAATGGCAAAGTCGTACTCTTGGAATTTGCGGATTTTTATTGCCCGCATTGTCATATGTTTGATAACCAGGTGGGCTCAACACTCAAAAAGGAATTCGGCGATCGTTTAGAAATTCAGATGATTGGCTTTCCCGTCATGCGCGGAAAACTGCCAACCGCTTTCGAAATGTATGAACAAGCCAAAGCCATGGGCAAAGGGCCGGAAATGAAAGTGGTCCTGTTTCGGTCCATTCATCAAGACAAGATCCATATTTTTGATCGAAGCCTTCGATCACCCTTGATTCGTGAAGTCGGACTCAACGTGAAAGACTTTGAAGCGGGAATGGCCACCGGCGACCCGTATAAAGCGTTAGAGCATGGGAAAAAATGGGGTGAACGCATTGGCGTGACCCATACCCCCACCATCATCCTCAACGGAAATATTCGCGTTGACAATATCGGCATTGAGAACCTCAGAACCCTGATTAAAGGGATTCTCAAGCAGGATAAAGCCGGATAAGTTTTCGCGAAAAAATCACCTCCTATGTTTGGGTGTTGATGTACCCAAACAGGGGAATTTATTCTCGCGCGAACCCTTAGCCCCCACTTAACGAATTCCTAGCCGAACACGCCTCGACAACCCCCTAGCCAAGCCTGTTATAATCCTAGCCAGCCTCACTTCAAGAATGAGGTAGAAGCCCATCATACTTTTTTGCCCCACTGGAGGAATCATATGGGAAAGAAGAAAGCCCCAAAAGTATCATTTCCTGAAATGGATGCCATGCTTGAAGGCATGCAGGAATTACTCACGGATGAAGAAGGGAAGCCGCTTCCCTCGGATCACCCTCAAGTGCTAAAACTAAAGAGCCTGGCGGAAAAAATCGGCAATAGCATGGAAGACGAAGAGGGCTTTGACTCACTCCGGGGGCATGCGTGATACGCATTGAAAATAAAACGGCCTGGGTTCCCTGACAGGGAATGTTGAAAAAGGGCATCAGCGGCGTTCTCGGCCCTTTGTCGTGCTCACGTACTATGAGTACGCTCCGCGCGTCAAAGAGCCTGCGGCCTTGCTGAACGCACCTTTTTGAACATCCCCTGTTGCCCTTGACGTTTCATAAGATGAGTCACATGTGAACGGCATAATGAAAATTTTTCAATTATTCAACGGTTCCTGACAACACAGAGCCATCATTCTCATGGCTCATGATGGGGGTGGACTTCTGTAGCACTTTTGCCTACAGAGCGAAATTGGGTCAAATGGAAACTTCAGCATGAGAATTCGAAAAAACGACACTTCACCTTTATTTCCTGAACAACCGATAGTCATAAGGGCACCTCTAAAAACCAG
>SMVB01180819.1_pt1 | contig 13551 bp, 15 predicted proteins | sample 2456461 | NCBI WGS metagenome assembly SMVB01 (sample SAMN11095934, study PRJNA526329) | marine sediment metagenome | biome: Marine sediment; feature: Surficial sediment; material: Deep marine sediment; isolation source: Hadal surficial sediment | place: Pacific Ocean | collected 2014-05 | depth...
GCTGGAAGTGGGTAGGCTGCCCCTGGTCGGCGGGCCCGGGGGAGATGTTGTTGTCGGGTCCCACCGGGACGTCGAGCTCCTCCAGCCAATTGCGGTTGATGTAACCGAACAAGAGGCTGAAGGTCCCGTCAGAATTTTTCTCCCACCCCTCGAACGCCGGCGAGACGTTCTGACCGCTGGTGTACGAGAGCTGGGCGCCAACCCCCGGGCTGGCCAGCGACAGCGCCAGCACGACGACCAAGGCGCCCACGACTCGTGTGCTCCGCCGCCGAGCGCGCTTTTCGTTCACCGGACTATCTCCCCGGGATGACCATGCACAACGGACATCCGATGACGTGGTCGTTCACGGTCAGCCCGAGCTTCTCCCGTCGGTCGGCCATTTCCTGCTGGAACTGCTCGGTGGTCATGGAGAGCCTCATGCCCAGATCGATGAACATGTTGGCCACCGACCGATTGCCCGATCCCTGCCAGTTCCTCGGGTCGGGGACCATGGTGTTCTCGGGAGAGTTGTCCATGTAGCCGGTGATGTGGAGGATCGTTCCCTTGGGCAGCAGGGGCTGGTAGTCATCCGCGAAGGCGTAGCCCCTGACCCAGTTGTGGTCGTAGCCGACGCAGGCAAGGGTTTCGACGTTGAAGCCCCAGATCGCCTCCAGACACATACGCGCCCCGGGGGCGTGCAGGTGGGGCTCGAACGTGACGATCTTGGTGTGCTGCTGCAGCACCGCGTAGGCGTGGAGCTCCTGGTCCTTTTCCATCGCCTTGATGTCGATGTCGACACTGTTGCCGAGGCCGATCGGAGCACGCCGGTACTTGGGCTCGTAACCCGGCGGATGGAACCGGAACCCGATCTCGAGATGGGCCTTGGTGTCGCGGCCGTTGGAGTGCAGATGGACCGAGTTCGACACCACGCTCGAGCCGGCTCTGAGAAGCCGGCCACCGTCCCGGTCGAAGATGTCGGGGTTGCGACCGACCTCGTGAACGGGCCAGCCGACGCTCCTGTTCCTATCAGCCGAACCGGAGCTGCCTTCCTCCCCCTCCTCTTCTTCCGCAACCTCGAGAACTCGGGTGCTCCAGATCATGTGATGGACGACGAAGCGCCCGCCCACCGTCTTGCGGCCGTCGCTGTTGCGGCTCGGAACGTCGTTGATCTCCCGGATCTCCACCGATTTCACGTAGCGGTCTTCCTCGAGTCCGGTCGGCACGCTCTCGATGTCGCCCCACCAATCCGGTGCGTCGCTCGCCACGGTGCTCTCGGGCAGCACGACGATCAGATCGGGTTCGCCGGCGCTCCATCCTGCCCGGTCATCCCAAACCAGGGGCGGTGGCATGTCTTCCGGATTGCCGCGCGGAGCGCCGGCGCGGACCCAGGCGACGATGGCGGCGAGCTCTTCATCGCTGAGCGAGGGGTCGTCCTTGTAGTGCTGGATGCCGATGTCCTTCTCCATGTACCACGGGGGCATCGTTCCGGCTTGGTCGCGTATGCCGGTACGCAGCATGATCGTCCGAGCGTAGGGCCGAACTTGTTCGTATTCGATGAGCGGCATCGGCGCCACACCGTCGGCATGGTGGCATCGCTGACAGCTCCGCTGCAGGATCGGCGCGATGTCCCGGGTGAAGGTCACCTCATCCGCTGCATCCTGCTGGGCGGCTACGGGGGCGGCCAGCGTCAAAGCGGCAGCCACCAGGACAGCCAGCGCGATTGCGATCGCGACCATCCGTTCGATCCTTATGACGCGCATGTCGTGCACTCCTTCAAGTGGGTTTGGCGAAAGATTACGAGAGCGTCTTTGGCCGCGTCAACAGGGTGCCGTCGTTGCGTTGGGTAGCGTAGTTTCCGCTTTATGACAGAAAAAACTGTCTTGACAAATAAATCTGTCTACCTTAGGATACCAACCCATGTCATCCGCACTTCAGCTCGTCGACGCCGCCGACGCCGCCACGGCGCTGTTGCACCCGCTGCGCGGGCGTTTGCTCGAGCAATTCCAAGCTCCTCGATCGACCGCCGAGGTGGCCCGGAAGCTCGGCCTGCCCCGGCAGCGTGTCGGCCATCACGTGCGCGTGCTGCGCGAACGCGGCCTTCTGGAAGCTGCCGGGGAGCGCCGCACGAGCAACTTCGTCGAGCAGCTCCTACAGGCGACGGCTCGCGCCTACGTGATCGCGCCGCAGGCGCTCGGCGATCTGGCCGGCGACCCCGCCGAGGTTCGTGACCGCTTCTCGAGCGAGTATCTGGCCGCCACGGCCGCCCGCACGATCCGCGACCTCGTGGCGCTGCGGCGCCAGGCCGAGCCCGACGGCAAGAAGATCGCCACGGTGACCCTCGAAACCGAGATCCGGTTTTCGGGGCCGGGGGCGCAGGCAGCTTTCGCGCAGGAGTTAGCCGGCGCGCTCGCCGGGCTCGTCGGCAAATATCACGACGATGAATCCACCGGCGGCCGACGCTTTCGATTCACCATCGGCGGTTACCCCATACAAACGGAAGAAAACGAAACAGCCGACCAGGAAGGAAACGATGATCAAACAACTCGAAACTCGTAACCGCCCCACGCTCCGCGCCGTCGCTGCGGCGGCCGCGATCGCCATCGTTGCGGTCGCCACGATCGGAGCCGCTGCGGCGAGTACACGCTGATCGGGCTGGACACCTCCGGCACCTACTGGGTCGCGGCGCGCGGGCCCGCCAACGAGAGCGGCGACGGGGCAGTTCTCTCGGGCGAAGACTACGACGCGGTTTTCGAGCACATGCAGCTCTACGACTTCGTCCTCGCCTGGCCCGACGACGATACGTTCCGCACCCAGATCATCTTCAAGGACGAGATGCACACGGGCGGTGGCCCACCGTTCAAGATGGTCGAAACGGTGTCGCGGCGCCGACGCTGATGGGACACAAGGAGACCGAGCGCCGAGCGGCGCGCACCAAGGACATCGATCTGTCGATCGAGATCGACGCCTCCCCCGAAGCGGTGTGGCGAGCGATCAGTGATGGCGAGGAGCTGGCCCGCTGGTTTCCTCTCGAGGCCGAGATCGTCCCCGGTGTGGGCGGCACCGTCACGTTAGCCTGGGGGCCGGACGTCGTCGGCACGGGCCACATCGATGTTTGGGAGGAGAACCGCCGCCTGCGCTACGTCGAGTCGGGGGGCGACCAGGACGTCGTCGTGCAAGAAGGCGGCGACGAGGCCGCCGTGGTCGCGGTCGAGTACACCATCGAAGGGCGTGGCGGGCGCACCGTCCTGCGGCTGGTGAACTCCGGCTTCAGCGCCGACGACGACTGGGCCGAGTACTTCGACACCGTGGAGTCCGGGTGGCGATATTTCTTGCTCAACCTCAAGCACTACCTCGAACGCCACGACGGGACCCCCCGCCGAATGGTTTGGGATCGGCGCGAGATCTCGCTCCCCAAACCCGACGCCTGGGAGCAGCTATTCGGCGCCGGCGGGCTCGTCGCCACGCAATTGCCGGGCGCCGCCGGGCAAGACGGCACGCTGTGGTCCGGGCATCCGGTAGCCGTCGAGATGGTGGCGCACCCCCTCCACCTCGCTTGCCGCTGCGAGGAGCTCAACGACGCCCTGCTGTTCGTCGAGCTCGAGCCGGGCCAGGACACGTACAGCCTCGGCGTCTGGCTGTCGCTATACGGGGTTGCCGAAGATCAGGCGCAGGAGCTGGAGCGTTCGCTGGGCGATTGCCTCGAACGGCTGTTTTGATGGGGCCCTAGCGCCGCACCGGCTGCAGCGGACTCTTGTCAGCAGCGCGTCGATAAGTTACGTAATGGTATGAAACAGTGGGGTCATGGTCGCGGTATTGACTGAAAACCTGTGAGGCAAAGCGGTGCAAGGTATCGAGGCACACTCCCTAACCGTCAGAGGTTTCTGGAAATCCCTCCCTACCAGGTCACTGCTCAAGCTCCTGACGGCCGTTTTTGTTGCTTTTTCAGCCTTCGGTTTTCTTAACGACATCTTCTTCTTGGCGAGCTCGTTCGCTTCTTCCTCGATTGGCTTCATCAACGATCTTTTGAATTTTTCTTATCAGCACCCATGGCAATACTTTTGCATCTTGGTTGTTTTCTCGGGCGCAGTCGGGGTTGGTTGGGCTTTTTGCCTCATCCGAAACCTCAAATACCTGCCTTTGGTTATCGTGGTCCAGATTCTCTTCTTCCCCGCTTTGCTCAAAATTCTGCCGCTGGAAGCGTTCTCCGAAACTGGAGCTGTGATCGACCCGCAGACCCTGGCGAGCAGGCTCGCGCTGGATGCGGCGGGAGGTGGAGCGGCCATTATTCTCGGCTATGTTCTTTTTATTCGCTTTATCCAAACGGAGGGAATTGAGCAGCTTAGGCTGCGAACTGAAATCGCCCTGGCCCAGGAGATTCATGAGTCCCTCGTGCCACCTATCTCGGTGCGAACAGATCGCCTGGTGGTCTATGGCAAGTCAATGCCGAGCGGCGAAGTGGGCGGCGATTTGATCGACACGTTCGAGGATGACACAGGATTCTACATAGCAGATGTTTCCGGGCACGGCGTCCCCGCGGGCGCGGTGATGGGAATGGTCAAGAGTGCGATTCGGATGAGGTTGAGGTCTGCCGATGCACTCGACTCTCTCCTGAACGATCTCAACCAGGTCTTGTTTCAGTTGACCAAGCCGAACATGTTCGTGACGTTCGCCGCTATCCGCTACGACGAGTCGAACCAGGCAGAGTTCTGCCTAGCGGGCCACTTGCCCATTCTGCATTGCAGGAATGAAGCGAGCGGAGTTGATCGCCTATCGAGCAAGCATCTTCCCCTCGGGCTCTTCAACGACCATGGGTTCACGACGGAGAGAGTGCGATTCTCACCTGGAGATGTCTTTGTGCTCTTGACGGATGGATTGACGGAAGTCTCCAATGATGAGGGTGAAGAGTTTGGAATCGAAGGAATCGAGAAAGCGATTCTCCAGAATCTGTCCAAGCCACTCGACGAATTGCACGAATCGATCATGGAAAAAGTGAAACAGCACGGTAGCCAATTCGATGACCAAACTCTGCTGCTAATTCGAGTGGAGGGAGCAGATTGAGAATGCGCGCCGTTCTTTCGTTCTCCGTGGTAGCCGCAGTCCTGTCGGGCGCCGGGTGCGCCGCCGACCCGCTGCCGTTCGACGGGGTGGCCGACGTCAAGCTGCTGATGACCTCGGTGATCGAGCCGGCGGCCGAGGTCTATTGGGATGCGGTAGGAACGATCATCGACGAGAACGGTATCGATGAGTTCGCGCCCAGCACCGACGAGGAATGGCAGGCGGTCCGCAACGCCGCCGTCGTCATCGCCGAGTCCGGCAACCTGTTGATGATGGAGGGTCGCCTACAGGGCGGAGTGGAATGGTTGGCTATGTCGACGGCGATGATCCAGGCGGGGCGCCAAGCGCTCGCGGCGGCGAATGCTGAGGACACGGACGCCGTTTTCGACGCCGGTGCCGAGGTCTACTACACCTGCACGGCCTGCCACGCAACGTACGCCCTCGACACCATCAGGCCAAGCGATCTCCGCGACGACTAGGCAGGGGGGCCGGTGTGATCCTGGGTTTGCTGGAGTGGTTGGCGAGCACGTCATGGAGTATCCAGCTCCTGGAGTCTCTCTACGCCTGGCCTCTCATCGAGTCCGCGCACGTCCTGAGCCTGGGCCTGTTCGTCGGCACCGCCGTCATCAACGATCTGCGCCTGCTCGGTTGGACCATGAACCGTGTTCCGGTCTCGGAGGTGACGGGCCGTCTGCTGCCATGGACGCGCATCGGCTTCGCCGTGATGGTTGCGACCGGAGCCCTGCTGTTTTACGCCAATCCGGTGCGCTACTACCACAACATCTTCTTCCGTATAAAGGTGTTGCTGCTGATCGCGGCGGGCCTCAACGCGTTTGTCTTTCACCGCGGGATTCATCGTCGGGTGGCGGAATGGGACCTCGATGCCGTGCTGCCGCGCGAGGCGCGGGTGGCGGGTGCCGTCTCGCTCGTTTGCTGGGCCCTGATCGTCGTCAGCGGGCGAATGATCGCCTACAACTGGTTCGATTGCATCCTCCAGCCACAGTCCGCCTTCGTCAATTGGGCCGCCGGATGCGTGATCGCGCCGTAACAGGGTGCTGAAGAATTCCCGGGGGTGCCGCGCATGGGTCTTGTAGGGCAGAGGCAAAGCAAACATGCAGTAAACCTGAACCGGAGACATTGACGCCGTGTTGCTTCCATTTTTCGAATGGTGTGACGCCACCGCAATAGGCGAGTGGGTCCGCAACTCGCTGTGGCTCTTTCCAGCGATCGAGGCCGTTCACCTGCTGGGCCTCTGTGTGCTGGGCGGATCGCTGCTGGTCGTCGACCTCCGGCTGCTGGGCGCCGGCCTCACACGACAGACGATCGAGGAGCTCGGCACCCAGGTGCGTCCGTGGCTGGTGGGGGCGATCGGCGTGATGATCACCACCGGACTCTTGCTCTTCTTCTCCGAAGCCGTGAAGTGCTACTACAACCAGTCGTTCTGGACCAAGATCACGACGCTACCGATCGCCTTGTTGTTCACGTTTACCGTCCGCGCCCGGGTGGTCCGCACGGGTGGGCTCGAAACGTCGGCGCGGACCCGATTGGTGGGCGCCGCCTCCATCGCGCTTTGGTTCACCGTGGCCGCCGCGGGCCGCTGGATCGGCTTCTCCTAGCCGCCATCAGCCCCTGCTCTCGATCGGCTAGCAGCGTCCCTGCTCGGTCCTTCTGCGCTGCGCATCATCGGGCGCCCCGGTGCCCGAGGATCCCATGAAGATCTTGTTGCCGTCGGTGAAGGTCACGTCGCGACCATTGGCCCGCAGCAGCGAGTGGTCCTTCGCCTGGTAACCGTCGACGATGATCACGGTGCCGGGCAGCAGGCAGTCGCGGCGAAGCCCGCGGCGCAGGAGCGTGTTGGGCGTGCCACCCTCCACCATCCATATCTCGGTGGTGCCGTCGTCCTTGGTGATCTCCATGTGGATCCAGGTGTGCGGGTTGACCCACTCGAGCCTCGTTATCGGGCCCTCGAGTCGAATGGGTGCATCGCGGTCGAACTCGGCACCGAAGGCATGATGCGCCACGAGCGGGGTCGCATTGACGAGAGCGACGCACATCGCAACGCCGCCAATCAGGATCAGACGTATCGTTCGCATCGTCATCATCTCCGCTCCTGTCTTCCCTGTTCGCGCTCCTGCGCGCGGGCGCCGCTCAATACGTTGTAGAGGGAGTAGTTTGCCTCGTGGCAGGCGTACTCGTAAACCTGGCCGTCGAGTTTCTCGAACGGAACCTGCCCGCTCCACGAGCTCGTGTAGGTCGCCGGGTCCTCCACCGTGAACTCGTAGTTGATCGTGTCCTCATCGACACGCGTAAATCTCTCGGTCACCTTCATGTCCTCGGAGCCGCCACGATAGACGTTCCGTAGTCCGCTGAACTGTTTCATGTTGGTGGTCTCGACGACGAGGGTGTCGCCCTCCCACCGGCCCCAGGAAACACCGAACCAGGGACGGACGTTGTCGGGCACCGGCTGTGGCTCTCCCAGCTTGATGATCCGGACATCGTGGACCATCTCGGTCATGATCATGACGTGATCGGCCGTCTGCACGATCGTGTAGCTGTTGTTGTAGAAGTAGTTGGGGAGCATCGGCGGGCCCGCGTTCGATCCGAACGACAGGAGGCAGCGGAGGGCAAACGACAGATTCTCCGGGTTGTCGTAATCACCGAAGGCCGCGCGCCTCGCCCTCGCCTCGCGACGCTGCTCCCGCGCCTCGGGGGTCATGTCCGGAATCCGCCCGTCCGGAGGATCCACGATCAACGAGCTGCGCGGCTCGCCGTCGTAGACGGCAACCCGGTCGCCGGCGTCGATATAAAAGTAGTTATAGCCGCCGACTCCACCCGCGGCGCCGGTCGAGCCGTCACCGCCCACCGGCGGCGCCTCACGGTCGGGGTCGCTGGGCCGGGAGGTGCGTTCGATCACGTTCTGGCGCCGTCCCTCGATGCGGGCCACCTCCTCCGGGGTCAGAACGCGATCCCGCCCTTCCGGGCGCTGCAGCGGCGTGGTTGTCGCGTTCGTCCAGTTGCCTTGCAGGTCCGGATGACCATCGGGCGTTCGCGGCACGACCCAGGTCGAATCAGGGTCTTGTGAGGGGCCGCCGGCCTCGGTCTGCACCTCGGTGGGTGCGGCCAGCCCGACTGCCGCCAGCAGACAGCAAAGCACCAGCATCGGGCGTAGGACGATATGCCTCACGTCACCTCCTCAGCGCCGCCTCGCGTTCCTGCGCGCGGGCGCCGCTCAACACGTTGAACAGGGAGTAGTTGGCCTCGTGGCAGGCGTATTCGTACACCAGGCCATCGAGCACCTGGAAGGGTACTTCCCCTCCCCAAGGGGCGGTGTAGGTGGAGGGGTCGTCGACCGTGAACTCGTAGTTGATCGTGTCCGCGTCGACCCGGGTGAAGCGCTCGGTTACCTTCATGTCCGCGGAACCACCTGGATAGACATACCCGGGCACCAACTGCTTGGCCGGCAGATTGGTGGTCTCGACGACCAGCGTGTCTCCCTCCCACCAGCCCCACGAGTCGCCCATCCAGGGGCGGATATGGTCCGGCAGCGGCTTGCGCTCGCCCAGCCTGATGATCCGCGCGTCGTGGACCATCTCGGTCATGATCACGATGTGGTCCACGGTCTGCACGATCGTGTAATTGTTGTTGTAGAAATAGTTGGGAAGCATTGGCGGGCCGGCATTCGAGCCGAACGACATGAGGCAGCGTTCGCCCAGCGACCGACTCTCGGGGTTGTCGTATTCGCCCAACCCGGCGCGCCGCGCGGCGGCCGCCGACTCGCGGCGCCTCTCCCGCGCCTCCGGCGTTAGCGGCGGAATACGGCCGTCCGCAGGATCGACGACCAACGAGCTGCGCGGCTCGCCGTTGTAGATGGCCACGGCGTCGCCACCGTCGATGAAAAAGTAGTTGTAGCCGCCCGTACCGCCGGATGCGGCGTCGAAGAGCGCGTCACCCGTGAAAACGCCGCCTTCCGGCGGTGCCTCGCGGCCCGGGTCGCTGGGCTGGGACAGCGTCTCGATGAACTCCTGGCGACCTTCCTCGATCGCGGTCACTTGCTCCGCGGTCAGAGCGCGATCGAGCCCTGGAGGCCGCTGCACCGGCGTCATCGTGGCGTTTGTCCAGTTGCCCTGCAGGTCCGGATGGCCCGCCGGGGTGCGGGGCACGACCCAGCTCGGGTCGCGGTCCTGCGACGCGGCCGCGCCAGTCTCCGAGCCGACGATCGCTGCGAGCCCGCCGAAGAGGACGCCGCAGGCGATCAAGAGCAGCGAGCGTCTGACGAGAACCTTCACCGTATCTCCTCTATCGCCTGATCGGGTTCTTGCGCAGCGCGCCGTAGATCAGCTCCTCGACGAACTCGACGCACTTGAACTGGCCGAGGCGGGCGTCCGGATCGATGTTGCGGTACAGCGGCATGCGGATGGTCCATGGGCGAGAAAACGTGTTCGGATCCTCCATGGTGGCCTCGTACATGATGTGGTCGGCGTCGATCAGCTCCCACCGCTCGGTCACCGTCATCGCATAGCTATGGTGGTTTCCGGCGCGGTCGAACCAGGTCTGGCCGTTGAACCCGTTGACCCGCACGACAAACGTATCGCCGTCCCATTCGCCGACGGACTGTCCCATCCAGGAGTCGACCTGCGGCGGTCCCGGATCCTCGAGATAGACATCGCGGATCCCGCCGGCGTATTCGTAGGCGATGAAGAACTTGCTCTCGCTCTGGAAGATCTGAAAAGGAAACTGCATGTAGTTGGCGCGCGGGACACCCGGCAGATAGCACTTGATCTCGGGGTCACGGGTGAGCCAGTTCTCCTGGTTCTCCTGCTTCATGGCCAGCGCCTCGGGCAGGTAAGGAATCTCGCCGCCCACTACCACGCCCTGCCCCGAAGGCACGGAGCCCACGGCGCCAAACGCCAGCACCTCTTGCGCCGGTACCGGCACCACCGGGCCCGGCTGCAGGGCGAGCGCGGCCCGGGCCAGGTGCGGCTCGATGTCCCAATGGGCGTTGCCGAGCGCCTGCCAGATGCCATTCATGTCCGGCTTGCCCGATGCGGTTCTGGGAATGGGGGAGCCCTGGGAGGGCTCGGCGCGCTGCGCGCATCCGGAGACCAGAACGAGGAATGCTCCAAACAGGGCGCCGACGACAGCCCTGCTCAGCCCACGCATTGGCAATCTGAAGTCGATCGACGTCACCCAATCCTCTCCCGGTTCGCGGTGAATGATCATCTGCCGGCTACACCAAACGCCAGCAGGAGATTCCCGGGCATCTGCCCAAAGATACCGTACCCACTGTTGACGAAAACGAGCCCTCCGGCGATGACCGGCCCGGGCCCATCGATGGCGCCACCGCGTCCCGCCACGCCGTTCACGGTCTCGAACTCTCGTGCGGTATCGAAATCCCACAGCACGCTTCCATCTTCCGTAGAGTGGGCGCGTATATGCCCGTCGAGTCCCCCGGCGAACACCACACCGGGAATCACCGTCGGGGCAGCCGAGTTTGCTGCGAAACAGCCTCGCCTGCGCTCACAGGTGTCGGTCGGGGCCACTGTACTCCAGACGACATCGCCGTTCATCAGGTCGAGGGCGTAGAGGCCCGGCGTGGGCTGCCGCTCGGGGTTCACGTCCACGATCACCGCCGCTCGATCGGCGTTGGCCGCGTAGACGAGTCGCCCGTCGGTGGCCATGCCCCAATGAATGCCGCCCAGCGCGCTCCCCTTGCCCACACGTGTGGACCAGAGGATTTCTCCGTCGGCGTCAGGATCGAGCGCCCAGACGACGCCCGACTTCTGACCCGCAACCAGGATCTCCTTGCCATCCGCCCGCACAACCAGGATCGGCGCCATCCCGAAGTCGAGATCGGGGCCGGTGGGCACGGGGCAGTTGGCGCGGTTCCGGGCAGACATGCAAGCCATGGTGAAAGCGTCAGCCTCGGTTGCCTGGAACGACCACGCCACCTCGCCCGTCTCCATGTCGAGGGCCAGAATCGCGTCGCTCGAGCTCGTGGTCGGGTGGGTGTAGTTCTCGCCCGTGCCCACGTAGACGAGCCCGCGGTCCACATCGACCGTCGGACTCGCCCATACCGGGGCTCCGGACGGCGCATAGAGTTGGGTGCCGGCGGCGTTCCGGCCCGCCTCTTCGGGATAGCCGGGGATCACGCGGTGGTACCAGAGCACGTCGCCGCTGGCGGCGTCGAGCGCGGCTACCGCGCCGGAAGCCGTGCAGCACTCGTATGCCGGATTTCCCGCGGTAACGACCTCCATCGTCGAGATGGGAACGAAAAGGCGTCCGTCGTGGAGCGCCGGACTCCCGGTGTTGCTCGACTCGGGGTGCCAGCCGACGCGCGTCTTCCAGAGCAGCGAGCCCTCGGCAACGTCGAGCGCGTACGCGCTGGTGCGGGAGTCGACGAAATAGGCGAGCGAGCGGCCGTCGGCGTCTTCATCCACGAGGATCGCGCCGCGGATGCCGGCGTCGGCCGCGAAGCTCCAGCGGACGCAGCCGCTAGCCGCCTCGATGGCGAAGACCCCCCCGAATTGATCTCCCACGAGGATGACGTCACCGACAACGGTCGGTTTGGTGCGGACCTGGGAGCCCTCGGGGAACCCGAACGCCCAACGAAGCTCGAGACGCGGCACGTCCGCTGCTTCCAAGCCCGCGCGCTCTGCCGACTGGAAGCCGGTTCCCTCCAGGGTGCCACCGAAGCCCATCCACGACACAGCGCTCACATCGAGCGGGGCGAATCCGCGGTCGGAACAATACGCCGCCTCGGGCAGCGGCGCGGCCGCGTAGACCCGGCCACTGAGATACTCCGCGACCATCACGATCTGCTCGCTCGTGAGGCCGGCGCCCTCGGCGCGCATCACGCCGTCCTCCAACGTCGCCACGATGGCGCGAGGTGACAGGGAGCCGAGCGAGAAGCGCCCCGGCGTGCGGCCACCCTGGGCCACACTGTGGCACTCGGCACACGAGCGGGCGAAGATCTCGGCGCCATCGGCTCCCGGCGAAATCGGCCCGCGTGCCTGCGGGCCGGCCGCCTGGGCAACAGCGGTTTGCACAAGGCCGAAGAGGCCCATCCAAACGACGGCCAAGACGCCGACGACGGTGCTGTTGTGCATTTCGGTCAACTCGACAATGCCTTCTCCAGGCCCTTCATGTAACGGGCCATGTCGTGGTCTTTCAGTCCGTCCGTGCCGAGATCGCCGAGGTCCTCGAGGCGGCCGCGGACGCGATCCAGGAAGCGATTCCACCAACCGATGTCCTCGTGGATGTCGCCGTTGACATCGAAGTAGCGCAGCGTCCCGACGTGGCTGTACTGGAATGTCCGCGGTGGCACTCGTGTAACGACGTCGTTGTTGTTGACGTGCCGGAAGGTCTGGGACTTGAAGTCCGCGTTGAACTCCCGAGCGAAAGCCCGATCGCCCGTGCGTGGCTGGCCGAACGTATACAACCCGTGGACCGGCCGATCCTCGACGCGCAGCTTGGCCACGGCAAGCGTTGCCAGCGCTGCCCCGAGGCTATGGCCGGTAACGAACAGCGTCGGCACTTCGCCCTGACCCGTGGTCTCGACGCGCTCCCGCGCCTCGTCCTTCACCCGCCGGATCTCGGCGTCGATCTGTGGCCAAACGGCTTCGAGCGCAGCCAGGAATCCTCGGTGAACCTGGCCGAATGGACCGTCGGTGAGTCGGAGCTTGGCGTCGGCGAGCAGGTCCTGAAGGTGCGTCGGCTCCGTCCCGCGGAAGGAGAGGATGATCGCGCGATCGTCGTGGACGAGGAATGCCTCCGTCTCTTCCCGGTCAAAGAACCTGAAGTTCCCGAAGCCCCAGGACTCGGCGGTCTCCTCGATTTCGTCCGCGTCCTGGTATGCAAGGTTCGCGGCCGCGCCCAAGCGAAACGCATTCTGTGGCGCGTAGCGAGTGATACTCGCATCGAACTCCAAATTCGTCATGGTCCTACTCCTTGCTTTGCATCGTACCGACGACGTCGAGGCGGCGCGCGAGCTCAGACCCTTGGCCTACCGCGCCCCGCCTGTTGATGTCAGCAGCTCCATCACCTTGTCGAGGCTGAAGCTGGCTGCTTCCTGGCGGGGCGGAAATTCGATGAACGTTTGCAGGAAGCGCCCGACGTAGGCTTGCGCGGGCACCATCAGATAGGCGCGATCGATCAACCAGTCGTAGTAGGTGTTCGAGGTCGTCTGGGCGCGCTCGTAGGGGTCGCGGCGCAGGTTGAACATCAGCGGGACGCGCAACGGTGTAAACGGATTGGCCCACACCAGAAGGGTGCCCACTGCCCGCTGCTCCATGAAGATCAGCTTCCAGTCATCGTAGCGCAGCGCCGTCAAATCGCCGTCGTCCGAGAAGTAGAAGATCTCGTGCCTCGGACTCTCGTCGCTCTCGCCGGTGAGCAGCGGCAGGATGTTGTAGCCATCGAGATGGACCCTGTAGTCACGGCCCATGGCGTTGGAGGAATAACCGTCGAGCAGGTCCTCCTTGATGTCGTCCTTGCCGGCGATCGCCGCGAAGGTCGGCA
>SMVB01206211.1_pt1 | contig 13551 bp, 12 predicted proteins | sample 2456461 | NCBI WGS metagenome assembly SMVB01 (sample SAMN11095934, study PRJNA526329) | marine sediment metagenome | biome: Marine sediment; feature: Surficial sediment; material: Deep marine sediment; isolation source: Hadal surficial sediment | place: Pacific Ocean | collected 2014-05 | depth...
TAGGGCTGCGCTTCCGCGCCTTGACGGGCGACAAAGTCGCCTGGCTTTCGTGGCCGAAGGCCGCTTCGTCTGGACCGAAATCCCGGCACATGGCTCCGCGGGACTTTTTCAACGGGCCGCTAGCGGTCGCCGATCGGCACATAGTTGCGCAGGGTCGATCCGGTGTAGATCTGTCGCGGGCGCGCGATCTTGAAATCCGGAGATTCGTGGAGCTCGAGCCACTGCGCGATCCAACCCGGCAGACGACCCATTGCGAACAGCGCCGTGAACATGTTCGACGGCGTCCCGATCGCGTTGTAGATCACACCGGAATAGAAGTCGACGTTGGGGTAGAGCTTGCGCTCGACGAAGTACTCGTCCTTGAGCGCAATCTCTTCGAGTTCTACGGCGATCTCGAGCAGCTTGCTGTGAACGCCCAGTTTGTTGAGAACTTCTTGAGACGCGGCCTTGATGATCTTGGCCCGGGGATCAAAGTTCTTGTAGACCCGATGGCCAAATCCCATCAGTCGCGACGTGTCGTCTCGGCTCTTCGCGCGTTCGACGAATTCCTTGGCGCTCATCCCTTCGTCGCGGATCTCGGCGAGCATTTCGATCACGGCCTGGTTGGCTCCGCCGTGCAGGGGGCCCCACAGAGCGTTGATCCCCGCGGCGATCGCGCCGAACAAGTTCACCATGGACGAACCCACGAGCCGCACGCAACTCGTCGAGCAGTTCTGCTCGTGATCCGCGTGCAAGATCAACAACAGATCAATCGCCTTCTCGATCACCGGGTCCGGTTCGTAGTCTTCACAGGGGTTCGCAAACATCATGTGCAGAAAATTGCCGACGTAACTGAGATTGTTTCGCGGGTACATGAAGGGATGGCCGATCGAGTGCTTGTATGCGTAAGCGGCCAGGGTCGGGAGCTTCGCAATCAGTCGATGGGTCGAGACGTTTACCTGCCGCTTGTCCCGAGGATCCAGGGAATCGGGGTAGAAAGTGGAAAGTGCACCCACTGCGGCCGAGCAGGCGGCCATCGGATGGGCGTCCTTGGGGAACGCGCCATAGAAGCGCTTCATGTCCTCGTGGAGCATGGTGTGGCGTTGGACCGAAGACTTGTAGTTTTCGAGTTGAGCGGCGGTCGGCAACTCACCCTCGATCAGCAGGTAGGAAACCTCGAGGAATGAACTCTTCTCGGCCAGTTCTTCGATCGGGATACCGCGGTAGCGCAAGATCCCCTTGTCTCCGTCGATGAAAGTGATCGCGCTCTTGGTCGAACCCGTGTTCGCGTAGCCCGGATCGAAGGTGATCAAACCGGTTTCGGCTCGGAGCTTCGTGATGTCGACCGCTCGCTCGCCCTCGGAACCCGTCACGATCGGGAGTTCGATCGTCTGGTCTCCAATCTTCAATATCGCGACATTCGCCATGACAATTTCCTCCCGATTCCCTCGTTGACGCGCTCGTTAGGGCGCCTTACCCCGGTCCTCTACACACGCTGCAACTTACAAGCTTACAAGCGGTGCTCCGGTGCAATTTCGTTCAGCGAATTTCGCTGAACGGTTCACACTTCGATTTCGGCATTGCGAACTTCAGTCTTGAACCGAGCGTCTGGATCGAATCCAAGTCCGTGCGTCGACTCGTCAATCTCTATCCGGCGCTTTTCGGCTCTTAAGCTGGATCTTTCCGGCAGCAGCAGTGGACAACTCGGCGGGTGTCGGCCTGAGTCGCTCGTGGTCGATGAGGACCTTTCCGACATTTGATGCGTGTTTGGCTGCCGAGGAATGCTCCGTCAACGTAGCTGAAGCACGCAATTCCCGATAGCCCGGGCTTGAAAATGTATCCATAAATCAGTGACTCACAGCGTCATTGTCAATCGCAATTCTCATCTTGTTGCGCCGGCCATCAAGGCCTCGGAGTCGCCAGGGCCGCCACGGGTGGCGGCGGGGTCTGTGCGGGACTGATGACGACGAGTTTGCGGGCACCGCTGCGCGAGGACGCGCGTACTTCGACCCGGGTCACCCTCGGGACGCGAGCTACTTTCGTCTGTTTTACGATGATGTTGCGACCGCCGCCGTCGAGAAAATCACGCAGACTCTGCTCGCTGTGCAGGTGCACCACACGACGTCCCGAGTAGTACGCGACGCCCCCCGCAAGGGCCTTCTGATCGAACACGCCAGTCGGAGATCCAGTTCGACTCAAAGCGGCCGCCGCCATGGCAGCACTGGGTCTGGGCGATTTTTCGCGATCAAAGGCGGGGTAGGCGGGCAGGCTCATCCCTTCGTTGTTCCAAACCAACGCGCCCAGTCCCAGTGCTGCCATGGCGAGTCCGGCCAGCGTCGCCGAGACGGCAAAGGGCAGCCGGCTTCGCCGCTCGAGAAATTCATCGATCGCAACTTCGCACAGGATCGCGACCGCGGGATAGGTCGGCAGCAAATAGAGACCGCGCTTGCCGACAACGAGGTAGTAGAACGGGCGAACGTGCGCGGTGCCGGAAAAGAAGCGCGCGAACAAGTTCTGCATGACGGCCTGCTCGAAATGTCCCCACGGCGCGAGCGCAGTCGCCAGTGCGAGCTAGACGAGCGCAGGGCCCAGAGAGAGGACGAAGCTTCGCGCGGGAAACACGTTCCGGAAGTGCCCCAGTCTCCCCTGCCAGGCCAGATACAAGGCGAACGCCGGAATGGGCAAAAGAGCGACGGGGCCCTTGGTCAGGAGCGCTAGACCGAGTGCCACGTGAACCAGATAGAACCAACGACTGTTTCCACCCTTGGCCCGATCGACCGCATTTTTCGAGCGGAGTTGAAACAGGCCGTATAGAGCCAGCAACACAAAGAAGGTCAAGACGATGTCGAGTTGGGCGCGGCGCGCGAGATGAGCAAAGCGAAACACGGTAAGCAACACCGCACCGCTGATGATCCCGACCCTGGGCCTTCGACTGAGAGCGGTGCCAAAATGGATCGTGAGCCAGCTACATCCAACGCCCGCCAGCGCAGAAGGCAAGCGCGCGGCCACTTCGCTGACCCGCCCCGGAACCGCGCCCAACAGTGCAGCCATCCAGTAGTAGAGCGGGGGCTTCTGGGTGTTGGGAGCACCGTTGAGATGGAGCACCGCGAGTCCGGCAGGGCCGTGCTCAAACGATCGGAGTTCTTCGGCCACTGCCGCAAAGCGCGGTTCGTCCGGCGCCCAGAGATCCGTGGCCCCGAGGCGAAAGAACAGCATGAACGCCGCGGCGATCAACAGCAGAGCGGCCGCAGAATCCGGCCTGGTTGCGGATCCCCATCGACAACCTCCCCCAAATATCGGAGACACGCGGGAGCGATCGACGGTACCCTGAAGCTCCAGGAGGTGCCCCATGTCCAGCAACGAGAACGCAAGCGCCGCGGAAGAATTGGTTGGCCGCCTGCGCGAAAGCAAGATCAAGACCGTCGATGTGGCTCGATTTCTCGATGCTCTTTCCGGAGAGGATCGCATCCGCGCCATCCGCGGGATTTCCGGCGTGGATCAACGCAGGTTGTACGACGCCGTCGAAGGCTTCGCCCCGGTTCGGTTGGTAGAGCTGGTTCCCCCGAACGTCAGTGATCTCGGGGTCGTGCGACACTATGGCAAGAACTCGCTTCCCCTGTTCACCGAATTCGAGAAGCGATTTTCCCGGGCTCCGGATCAGAGCGCCGAAGCGCCCGGCGAATTGATGGGCTTCAATTTTCAGACCATGTCCCCGGTGACTGGACCGGGTTACTTCGTGGCCACCGAAGATTCGCAGCGGGGGGAAGTACTCGTCGACTATCGGCGCGTGCCCGATTGCCATCCGGTCGATTGGCCCGCGATCAAGAGCAACGAACGGGGTCTTGCGCGTTTCGTCTACGGCTTCATGGTCGACACTTTGCGCCGGGTTTCCGAGCACGTGACGATCGGATCGGCGTCGCGCGATGGGAAGGAACTGGGAAACTGGTTCGTGCTGTGCCGAGAATCCTGAAAATCAGCTCTCGCTGAGAGGGTCGTGTGGGGTTTGGCGTTCTGCCGCCGCGGTGCGAAAGCGGTCTCTGGCCAGGCGGTAGAGAACGTGGGAGCGCAGTCGATGCCCTATCGGCAGACTCGGATGTTCGAAGTCGCCCTTGGCTTCGCGCTGTAATCCGAGCTTGGCCATCACGCCGCGCGAGCGCTGGTTCATCGGTACGGTGAAGGAGACGATCTCGGCCAGATCGGCTCGTTCAAAGCCGAACTGGATTGCTTCCATCGCGGCTTCGGTGGCGTATCCCCGGCCCCAGTGATTGCGAGCGAGTCGCCAGCCGATCTCCACACACGGCATGAAGGGGGCGTCGAAGTGGGGAACCGACAGACCGACGAAACCGATGAAGCCGCTGTTCGCAATTTCCTCCACCGCCCACAGACCGAAGCCGTGCTGGTCGAAGTGGGCGCGAATTCTCGCAGACAACGCATCACTCTCAGCGCGCGACAGCGGGCTCGGCAGAAACTCCATCACCTCGGGGTCTGCGTTCAGTGTCGCGAAGGGCGCGAGGTCGTCGTCACGCCATTCGCGCAGGCGCAGTCGCTCGGTTTTGAGCGACGCGTTCAACCGCCGGCTCGCTTCACCTTGAAATCGCGTTTTTCGAGTTCCTCGACCAATACGTCGCAGTGGTCGCCCTGAATCTCGATCACCCCGTCCTTCACCGCGCCGCCGCCACCGCAACGTCGCTTCAAATCTTTGGCGAGATCTTTGAGTTCTGCTTCCGGCAGAGCGATGCCGGTGAGGGTGGTCACGATCTTTCCCTTGCGGCCCTTCTTTTCTCGCCGCACCCGGACGATGCCGTCCCCCCGAAAGGCTTCCGGGTCGAGTTTGCGCGGGTTCTTGCGACACACGCAGCGCTTGGTCGACAGGCCGCAATGCGGACAGATGCGTCCGCGCTCCGAGGAGTAGACCAGGTTTGAATCGTCGTTGCGGGGGCCCATGACGCTCGCGTGTCTCTTTTGGTGAGCCGATCAGCCTGGCTGGGAAGCTTGGGTGCCTAGCAGTCGCCGGTGTTCCACCATGATACAGCGATCCTGGATCACGGTAATTCCCTCCGCGCGCAGTTCCGCGGCCGCGGCCCCATGATAGATTCCCAGTTGCATCCAAACCGCCTTCGGCCGTGTAGACAGTGTGAGAATCTCCCGGGCGTGTTCGGGAATGTTCTCGGGCGCCCGGAACAGGTTCACGAGGTCGATCGGGACATCGACGTCGGCCAGGCGGCTGTAGGCTTTCTCGCCGAGGATGTCCCCGACCTGGGGATTGACGGGAATGATGCGCGCTCCCTGGGCCTGCATGTATTTGGGGACGCGGTGGGCGTCTTCGGATTCGTCTTCCTTGATTCCGACGATTGCAATCGTTCTGGCACTGCGAAGAACCTCTCTCATCTCCTGGTCGTCATCAGCCATGTCCGATACGGTACCTCGCAATGTTTTTCACGCCGCACGGGACGAACCGACAATTTCGACTGCGGGACGTCCAGCGCAGCGTTCTTCGGGCAAATGGGTTGGTGGCCCTGTGGCTGGCGGCGGTTATGGGGCTGGCCATCACCACTGTGCATCCCGGGCAGCCGGCATTTGCTGCGGTGGCTGCGGGAGATGCAGGGGAAAGTTCAGCAGAGGGCGAGATCCGCGACCCCATTGAGCGTCTTCGCGAGACGCTGCTTCCCAATGGACTCAAAGTCTATTTGCTCGAAGATCATCGCACGCCGGTGGTGTCGTTCCAGGTCTGGGTCCAGGTGGGTTCCCGGGATGAGACCCGCTACACCGGTCTCGCGCATTTGTTCGAGCACATGATGTTCAAGGGTTCGAAGAACCTCGCACCAGAGCAGCACGCCCAGTTGGTGAACTCTCGCGGAGGGCGTATCAACGCCTTCACGAACCGCGACGTCACCGTATACCACGAGGACGTGACCGCGGAATCCCTGCCGCTGGTGATCGATCTCGAAGCGGAACGCTTTGGCAATCTCGACATCAGCGACCGCAATCTCGGCAGCGAACGCGAAGTCGTGTTGGAAGAACGACGACTCAGGTATGAAGACCGCCCCCGCGGGCTCGCTTATGAGGCTCTCTCGGCACTGGCCTGGAAGGCCCATCCGTATCGAACGCCGGTCATCGGTTGGCGCAGTGACATTGCTGCGGTCACGGTCGAGGCCTGCCGTGCGTTCTTCAAGACCTACTACGCGCCCAACAACTTCATCATCGTCGTGGTCGGCGACTTCGATTCGGCAGAAACACTTTCACACATCAAGCGGACCTTTGGCGGTCTCGAGCGCGGCCCGGAGATAGTCCGCAGTCCCACGGTGGAGCCCATACAACGGGGCGAACGACGCGCCACGATCGAGTTCGACGTCAAGACCCCGATCGTGTTCGCGGCCTGGCACGCCCCGGCGACCGGGCACGAAGACGGGCCGAGTCTCGATGTGGCGGGCCAGATTTTGTCCGGTGGGCGATCGAGCCGTCTCTATCGTTCCCTCGTCTACGATGCGCAGCTCGCGACTCACGCGAGCGCGTACTACATCGAATACATGCAGGCCGGACTGTTTTACGCGAGCGCAGGTGTGCGCCCTGACGCCTCGATCGACGAAACGGAGTCACTGTTGTTCGCCGAGATCAGGCGCATGGCAGAGGAGGGCGTCGATCAAGACGAAGTCGCAAAGGCCGCGAGACAGCTCGAGGTCGCATTGGTCGAAGGCCTGGCCACGACCCACGCCCTGGCGAACCGGATCGGCATCGAAATCTCGGCGTTCGGCAAAGTACGCCCACTGGCCAGCCGCCTGGAAGAAATACGGCGGGTCTCCCCTGCAGACGTCCAGCGGGTCCTGCGGGCCTATCTGAAGGATGACCAACGCAGCGTGGTTCGCGTCGTTCCCGTGAAACGAGAGAAGAAACAGAAACAACCGCGAAGCGAGCATCGAATCCCATGAAGCCGATGAAGATGAAGATGAAGATGACGCAGCTCGGGTCGATTCTCGTGGCGACGATCACCCTCGCGGGATCGCCATGGTTGCTCTCGGGGTGCGCCGGGCCGCGTCCAGCGTGGGAACTCCCGACACCGCCAGTGAAAGAAGCGCCGATCGTCGCCCGGGGTGCGCTGCGCAGGCAGACCCTGTCCAACGGTCTGCGAATCCTGATGTTGGAGGATCACTCGCGCCCTGTCGTGTCGTTCGGACTCTCCGTGCGCCGGGGAATCGCGATCGAAACCCCGGGCAACGAGGGCGTGGCGGCACTTTGCAGCGAAGTGATGCAGCGGGGTGCCGGTGTTCGAGATGCCCTCGCGATGGCTCGTTCGGTAGATGAGTTGGGCGCGACCTTTGGCGTCGCCGCCTCCTGGGATTCGATGCGCGTCGGCGTGTCGGGCCTGGCGAGGGATGCGGATACGCTCTTACAGATCGTCTCGGATGTCACGCTGCGTCCGCGCTTCGATGAGGTCGAGATTCAGAAGGCGCGCGACGAACAGTTGGCCAAGCTCGTCGGCGCGATCGACAACCCGGCAACCCTGTTGGGTTGGCAACTCGCAAGGACTCTGTATCCGGGTCACCGCTACGGAATCCCGAGGGCGGGACTGACCGCGTCGGTTCGCGAACTGACGACGGCGGATGTTCGCGCCTTTTACGACCAAGTCTTCCACCCCAACAACGCAATCTTCTACGCGACTGGAGATTTCGATTCCGAGCGCCTGCTCGAGCAAGTCGAACTCGCGCTGGGCGAGTGGCTGCCGGGTGCAGTCCCCGACCCGGTGGCGCCACCGCCTTTGATCGTTCCATCCGCGCGCAAGATCGTGGTGGTGGACCGTCCAGACATGGTCCAGGTGCAGATCGCGCTGGCCCACGAAGGCCTACAACGCGACGACCCCAGGCGAATTCCGGCCGCGTTGCTGAACAACGTGTTGGGCGGGAGCGGATTTTCCTCTCGCCTGATGCTGAGCATTCGCTCGAACGCGGGACTCACCTACAGCATTCGGTCGGGTTTCTCGCTGCGCAGGCGCCCGGGGCGCTTCAGCATTTCGACCTTTACCCGGGCGGACCAGGTGCGGCCGATGCTCGATTTGATGCTTGCCGAAGTTGCGGCCATCCGCAGCGATCGCCCGGTAAGCGAATCCGAACTTCGCAATGCAAAGGCATACAGCGTGGGCCAGTTCGCACTGGGTCTCGAAACCTCGGCTGCGGTCACGGGAAGTCTGGTCAATCTCGACATCTACGATTTGCCGGAAGACTCCCTCGACACCTATCGTCGGCGCGTTCAACAGGCGACGGGAACCGAGGTCGCAGCCCTCGCCCGAGAACTCCTCCATCCCGACCGCGCCGCGATCGTGGTCGTCGGCCCCGCAGACAAGCTGGTTCCCGAACTCGAATCCCTCGGCCCGGTCGAAGTCGTAACCTGGTAGCCCAGCAGCCGGCCCGGCAGTCCGCTAGCTCGTCGGGTTCTTGGAATAGCGCGCAGACGCAGCACGCAGCTCCGCAACCACGTCGTCGCGCAGAGATGCGGGTTCGAAGACTTCGGCGCCGGCACCGAACGACATCACCCAATTTCGCAGTTCGGCGCTGCCGCCCACTTCCATCGTCAACTCGACCCCGCCATCTTCGAGTTCTGCGATCTTCTGACTCGGATGCCAATTGTGTTCCAGCACGTGGGTTCGCCAACTGGCATCGAAGCGAATCCGCACCGCAACCGGCGTCTCGGAGATCACCCCGAATGCGCTTTCGATGAACGACTCGAAATCGAAGCTTTGATCGATTTCAAAGGGTTGTGAAATGGACGAAATCGCGAGGATCCGGTCGACCGCAAAGGTGCGGATTTCTCCGGACTGGTGGTCGTGCCCCACTATGTAGAGCCCGCCGTTGCGATACCAGACTCGATAGGGGTCGAAGTCGCGGGTGCTCTCGTGTCCGCTGCGACCGGTGCGGTAGTCGATCGAGACGGTCGTCTGGCTGAGCACGCTTTCGTTCAACTGCCGGATCGTCTCGGAGAACTGCTCGTAGCGTTTGTGTGGGCCGGGGAGCACCCGAAAAGAGTCGGTGAGCCGGTTCAGGTAGGCGCTGAGTTCGGGGCCGAGCCCCGCGCGAACCTTGCTGAGTGCCGAGCGGATCGAATCGTGGAATACGGTGCCCTCGAGCACCCGCAGCAGATCTTCGCTGAACGCCAGTGCCAGGAGTTCATCGGGGGTGAAGGGAACGTCGCCCAGGCGAAACGAGTCCAAGAAGCTGTAGAAGACGCGGTTGTCGCGCTTTTCGCTCACCACCGGGAAGCCAGCGTACATCAGTGCATCGAGATCGCGATAGACCGTGCGGCGAACGCATTCGAGGTCCTTGGCCAACTCGTCGAGCCCAACGCCCGTTCGGCTCCTGGCCAGGCGTTGGATGAGTTGCCACTGTCGCGCGAGCTGATCTCCCCGCATGCTTGCTCCTAAGGCTGGTCCGAGGAGCTTGACTTTAACTCGTTACGTCAACTCTCGTTACGTCAACTTAGGGAGCGCCCGGCTACATCGGGTCGTCCGAAAAGAAGCGGACGAGTTCTTCCTCCTGCTCCCGGGCATCCCGGTAGCCGAGCTCGATCAACGGCCGGGCGTAGGCTTTGTCGAACAGCAGATACGAAAGCAGATCCGACTCTCGCGCCTCGGCACCGGTTCCGAGCATCCGCATCAGGACCCGCAGGAAGGGCGACAGGGAGAAATCGGCACGGGATTCCGTCAGCAGTTGCCCCGCCATCACACCGAGGTCCTCGGAGGGCCGCACCACTAGATCGTGAATCTTCTGGAGCGGGCGCCCGTCGCCGGTTGCGGCCGAGACCGCATTGATCTTGGCGAGAAAGCCTTCGCCGAAAGCCCGCTCACCATTGTCGATGAAGCGATTGATCAGACGCAGGCGCGCGAGGTCGGAGTCGACCGGACTCAGCATCAGCGCGTTCAATACCTTGCCCGCCAGGAACAAGGGGTTGCCGAAGCCCTCGGTGCGCTGTTGTGCGAGCTCCTCCGACACGCCGGCGGTGACCAGGCGTCCGGTACCGATCACCAACACGCGATTGGCGCCGAGTCGCACCGCCGGAGCCAGTGGCGTGTTGAGCCGCAGCCCGCCGTCGGCGTAGTAACGCGAGCCGAGCCTCACTGCGGGGAACAACATCGGAATCGCGGCGGAAGCGAGGGTGTGCATTGGGGAAAGACGGATGGGCTGCATCCGGACGCCGTCCTGACTCGCCCAATGGGGCAAGCTGCGATCCTTTTGTTCTACGAACACCACCGCGTGCCCAGTTGCAATTTGGGTGGTCGTGACGCAGACCGCGTCTAGCAACCCGGCGCGCAGGTTGCGGCGAATGCCGCGCCAGGGAATCGATTCGAGCACAAGGCGTTCGAGTGGACGGGTGTCGAGCAATCCGTACAGTCGATCGGGACGCTGTCCTTCTCGCAGTTGCCTTGCGACCCGTCGTACCCCGAGGATCCGGGCAGGGAGTCGAAGCATGTCTCGCGTCGTGAAACGAAAAATCTCGTCGACCCGCATCCGATCCCAGATCTGATTCAGCATCTCACCGCGACCGCTCTCGAGATCTGCAGTGGCCGCCAGGAAGGCGGCGTGAATGGCGCCGACCGACGTCCCGCAAACCACGCTGAAATCGATCTGTTTGCCGAGGCGCTTGGGCAATTCTTCGAAGAGATAATTGAGCACACCGGCTTCGTAGGCGCCGCGGGCGCCGCCGCCCGCCAAAATGATCGCGCGCTTGACCTTTGGCCGGTGAGCTGAGACAGCCAAGACGGGGTCTAATTCACGCGCTCGCAGTACTCGCCCGTGCGGGTATCGACCCGGATCTTCTCTCCTTCTTTGAGAAAGAGGGGGACCTGGATGACTGCGCCGGTTTCGAGAGTTGCGGGCTTGGTGGCCCCGGAGCTGGTGTCGCCCTTCACGCCCGGGTCCGATTGACTGATGGTGATTTCGACGAACGACGGCAACTCGATGCTCACCGGATTGCCCTTCCAGAAGAGCACGTCGACTTCAGCGTTTTCGAGCAAGAACTTTGCGTTGTCGCCAATCACTTTGTCTGTGATCGGGATCTGGTCGTAGTCCCGGGTGTCCATGAAGATGCAGGTGTCTCCATCCTTGTAGAGATACTGCATGGTCTTCTCTTCGATGTCCGCCTCCGCCACCTTCTCGCCGGCACGAAATGTCTTGTCCACCGACTTGCCGTTGAGCAGGTTCTTGATTTTTGTACGCACGAAGGCGCCGCCCTTGCCCGGCTTTACGTGTTGGAAGTAGACGATGACGTACGGTGAGCCATCGAGGTCGATCTTGAGTCCGTTCTTGAAATCCGAGGTATCGAGTGCCATGTTCCGCTCGCTTTCACTTTTCTGATAGAGTGTGTCTTTGGGCCGAAACGCTGTTGGGCCGAGTACCGCTGGGCTGTGCTGTCGTCGATCTGTCTTTTCGAAATCCCGCGCACGATTCTTGATCTCGCAGCGTATCGGAAAGGGCGCGCAGCATAGCTGAGAGCGGTTGAGTGCGCATTTCTCAAAGAATTCGACCAAATTGGAACGAGAACACCGGGGGTTCGACGACTATCCGCTAGACCGGAGCGGCCTCCAACTGGAAACGGCCATCCACCATCGGGCCAGGCGCGATCCGGTAGCCCGGTTCGAAGCCCAATTCCAGCCTGGCGCGCTGGGTATCGAGGGTGAATCCGTAGTGGAGGTGGGGCGAGGACGTGCTCGTCGGGGCCGGGGCTCTGCCCACGAAACTCGACATGCGCGACGCCAACGAGATCAGCGCCCTGGGCAGGGGCACGCTGGGCTCTCCGATCCAACGGCCAAATACGCTCAGGGGGACGGTTTCGAAACCCGCAATGTTGAACACACCTCGGGCTGTGCTGTGCAGAGCGAGTTGCATGGCGCGGACGACATCTTTGTCCGACACCAGGGCGCAGATCGGGTCGAATCCCATGGATCGAATGCGAGACTTCAGGATCCCCGCGAGCATCGGATTGAAGTAGACCTTGCCGCCGGTGCCCACCACGGAGGGCAGACGGAGCAACACGACTCTCAGCCCGGGGTTCTGAAACTCGCCCTGGAAAATCATGTCTGCATTGACCCAGCAGCGAATTTCCGGAGAGGTGTCCGGCGCCAGGTCCAGCTCACTCGACTCGGTAAACAGGTTCGAGTTTCCGGGGGACAGGCGATACACCAGCGCACTGCCGAGACAGATCAAGTTTTCCAGGCTGCGCAATTCGAGTGCGTGTTTCAGTACGAGTCGGGCTTCGGCGGTCTGAGAAGCCAGGCCACCGGCCAGGGGCGGAACGCTGGCGGTGGGCCATCCGTGGGCGGGGACATACAGCATCGAATCGATGCGAGCTTCCTTGAGCAGAGACGAGTTGAAGAAGGTCGCCATGCTGCGATGTCGCGCGAGGTCGATTCGCGAGTAGGTGAGCCGACGTTCGTCAGAACTCAAAAATCGATCGAACACGCTGGGCGGTGGACCGGGGCCGAGGGCCACGATGCGCTCGACGCTCGGGTCGTGATACAGGCTCTTGACCAGGCGTCGGCCGATCGGCGAATCCGCATGGGTGAGTACGATGCGACTGCCGAACGCGGCTTCGGTTCGAATCAAACTCATCGGTGTTGGTCGATCAGCCGCTGCACAGCGCGCCGGACCTGGCGTGACAAGAAGCGAAGCAGCTCCGGGTCACGCGCGTCTTCGGCGCTGTAGCGCTCGTAAAACCGCAACGGTTCACCATATACGATTTGGTAGGAAACCGGGTAGGGGAGCAGACCGAGCGGGCCGAACCAGGGGAAGGTCGGTGTGATGGGAAACAGAGGCAACCCCAGCTTCTTTGCAAATGTGCTGAGGTCGAGCAGGACCGGCATTTGATCGTCGCTCCCCACGACCGCAGTCGGGACGATGGGAGCGCCGGCGGCGAGGGACTGTTCGATGAAGCCCACCCGGAATTCCTGTAGGCGGTAGCGCTCGCTAAAGGGTTTGAGGGCGCCGCTCATTCCTTCGGGCAGCACCACGACGGCCTGACCGCTCGCCAGCAGATCGGCGAAGTTTTCGCGGGTTCCGATCACCTGTCCGCTCCGGGCGTAGAAGATGTTGACCCATGGCAGGGTCCCCGCCCAACGGTCGACCACCGTGCGCGCCAGGCGCGGCGGATCGCACTGAAGCAAGAGGTCCGTCACCACCATGGCCGCGTCGAAGGGCATGACCCCCGCGTGGTTTCCGGCCATGATCACGGGCCCGCGCTTCGGAATGTTCTCGTGTCCGCTGCTTTTCACGCGAAAGTAGATCCGGTAGAGCGCTGTCATGATGGGGAGCGTGTTTCGCACGACATCCGCAGACAGACCAAACCGGTCGTAAGCGGCGTCGCCCCCGGCCAGATGGGCGATCGAGGCGATCCGACGCCGCTCCTCGTCACTCAGCAGTCGATCGACCCAACTCGTCCGATCGGGGAGTTCGACGTCTGCAAGCTCGGGCACATCGATCCATTCCCGAGCCTTGGGCGGCGTTCGCTCGCGGACCGCAACCGACGGATGCCGGGGCGAACCGGCTCGAGGCTTGCGCTGGGTCGGGACCGCGTTGGTCTGACGCAGCAACA
>SMVB01317681.1_pt1 | contig 13551 bp, 12 predicted proteins | sample 2456461 | NCBI WGS metagenome assembly SMVB01 (sample SAMN11095934, study PRJNA526329) | marine sediment metagenome | biome: Marine sediment; feature: Surficial sediment; material: Deep marine sediment; isolation source: Hadal surficial sediment | place: Pacific Ocean | collected 2014-05 | depth...
AGTCCTCGCTTAACCTGGCTAAAGCGAACGATATAAACATGGCCTGATTGTGCGCACAGAGACCAGGTGACTCAACTCCGCTCGATCTGGCGAATACTGCTAACTCTTTAGATTCTATCTGGATTAAAAACTCAAACTTCAAGTATGAACTGAATCCAGGCGCTTATCGTGGCAAATCCATTAGCCTCTATTGAGGATAGCAGCGTAGAATAGCCCCGCGGTTAGAGGAATATCCAAATCGCTCAAGAATTGAAACTAAAAGGCTGGAGGAACTTCCCGATTGTTACGCTTCGCCGTTGTTGGCAACCCAGTCGCCCACAGTAAATCTCCTACAATTCATGCAATGTTTGCCAGGCAGACAGGCCTTGCTTTGGAATATTCTCGAGCAGAAGTTGAAGCGGGTGAGTTTGAGAGTTTTGTAAAAACGTTTTTTGTTGAAGGTGGCACTGGTTTGAATATAACGGTTCCCTATAAAGAAAAAGCGTTCCGTTCAGTTGATATCTGTACAAAGCGAGCCACGCTTGCCGGTGCAGTTAATACACTTTTTCAGGATTCAAATAAAAAGCTGCACGGAGATAATACCGATGGGGTGGGCTTGGTTACTGATATAAAGGAAAATATCGGATATTCCTTCAAGAACCGGAAAATTCTTATCCTGGGAGCAGGCGGGGCTGTTCGGGGTGTATTAAGTGGTCTGGTTCAAGAGTCTCCACAACGAATCTCCCTGCTCAATAGAACTGTGTCCAAGGCACAGCAACTACAACAGGAATTCAATTCCCTGCTGTCAATCGAAGTCGGGTCCTATGGTGACCAGGTAAAGGATCAGTACGATTTGATTATTAATGGAACATCGATGAGCTTAAAAGGAGAAGTGCCGCCACTATCACCACACTACATCGGGGCTGATTGCTGTTGCTATGACATGATGTATGCGAACCAAGATACCGCGTTTGTAGCCTGGGCAAAAGCGAACGGTGCCAGCCTGGCTGTAGATGGTTTAGGTATGCTGGTTGAACAAGCAGCGGAATCATTCAACATCTGGTGTAAAATTCGACCGGATACAACACCTGTTATCAATGAACTAAGGAACCTCTGATCAATTCAATGGCCGCTCTGGCTTACAGCCGATTTCGCTATCAAAGGGTACTTTCGCTGGCATGCGTCAGCCTGTCAAGAAAGTGCATGCAGCAGGCCGGAATTGATCAGAGGTTCCCTAGGAAACGCATGGCCTGATCAGGTTCTGCCAGAACGCTAACAAAGAACCCTAGAAGAGAACTATGGAAAATCCCCTATTGTCTGACCATGAATTACCGCCGTTTTCCGAGTTAAGGAACGAACACATAGAGCCGGCGCTGCGACAGGTCATTAAAGAAAATGAGAACACCCTAGATCAGTTACTTTCGGATGAAGAGGTCGACTCTAACTGGAATAATTTGATACAGATCCTGGACAATCTGGAAGACCGGATAACTAAAATATGGTCAACCATCAGCCATTTATTTGGGGTAAATAACAGCTCTGAGCTCCGAACCATTTACGATCGTTGCCAGCCATTAGTTACAGAGTATTTTACAAATCTGTCTCAGAACAAATTACTTTATAAGCGGATTTACAACCTACAGTTACGCAGTGATGAACTGGGTTTGTCAGAAAGCCAAAGAAAAGTGATTGAGGACTACCTGCTGGATTTCACTCTGGCCGGCGTCGATCTGGAATCCTCCCAGCAGCGTCGATTCATAGAATTGGAAAAGAGACTCAATCAACTATCAGTGAATTTTAGTAATAACGTGCTCGATGCTACCCGTGCCTGGAGCAAGCATGTTACCAGTAAGCATGAGCTTTCAGGTGTACCAGATTTGGCAATGGCAACCGCGGCGGCGGCAGCGAGCCAACGGAAGATGGACGGGTATGTGTTGACGTTGGATTTTCCTAGTTACAATGCCGTTATTACCTACGCAGATGACGCCGAGCTACGACGTGAAATTTACACAGCTTTTGTAACCAGAGCTTCTGACCAAAACAATGGCAATGGGGATTGGAACAACGAAGATATTATTTACGAAACGCTGCAATTACGCCAAGAAAAGGCCGAAATACTGGGATACCAAAGTTACGCAGATCTATCACTGGTTAAGAAAATGGCCGACAGTCCAGACCGGGTTCTGTCCTTTCTTAACGAATTGATTACAAAAAGCAGACCCGTGGCATTGCAGGAATATGAACGACTGGAGGAATTCGCTGCCAGCTTGGGCAAGCAAAAACTTGATGCCTGGGATATACCCTATTACAGCGAGAAGCTACTAAAGGAGTTGTACGATATTTCCTCCGAAGAGCTACGGGTTTACTTTCCAATCACTAAAGTAAAACAAGGAATGTTTGAAATTGTTGAAAAGCTATATGGCATCAAGATTGTACAAAACAGCAACTATGATACCTGGCACTCTACAGTAGAAGCATATGACATCTATAGAAGCGGCGAGCTTATTGCTCGGTTTTTTTTAGATCTTTATATCCGGGATGGCAAACGGGGCGGCGCCTGGATGGGGGAATGCAGATCCCGACGAGAGCTGAATAGCGGCGACATTCAACTTCCGGCGGCCTACCTTGTCTGCAATTTCAATGCGGGCACGGGGAAATTACCTTCCTTGCTAGCTCACCGCGAAGTAACAACTCTTTTTCATGAATTCGGTCATGGTTTACATCACATGCTAACACTCGAATCAAATTTGCGGGTATCAGGAATTAACAGCGTTGCTTGGGATGCGGTTGAGTTACCGAGCCAGTTAATGGAAAACTGGTGTTGGGACAAGAAATCAATTGAGTTAATTTCATCACATTACGAAACAGGTGAAGCCCTGCCAGATGCCATGTTAGAGAAAATGCTTGCGGCGCGAAATTTTCAGGCGGGGATGAAAATGATGCGGCAGTTGGAATTTGCACTGTTTGATTTTGAACTACATGTTAGCTTAGGCAAGCTGATACCAGGCTATGTCCGCGATACCTTATTGAACACTAGGCAGAAGACCGGTGTCTATTCGACTCCGGAATTCAGTCGGTTTGAAAACAGCTTCTCTCATATTTTTGCTGGCGGCTATGCAGCAGGTTATTACAGTTATTATTGGGCTGAAGTATTGTCTGCCGATGTATTTTCCAGATTCACCAAAGCCGGTATTTTTGACCCTGTTATGGGTAGAGAATTTCTGAAAAAGATTCTGAGTCGTGGCGGCTCAGTAAAAGCGCTGACGCTATTCAAAGACTTTATGGGTCGTGAACCTGAAATTAATGCGCTTCTACTACAAAAAGGAATTCCGCTTGGGTGATGAATTGCTGGCAGGTTTTCCACCTTGAGAAGATACTTTCAAATTAGGTTTACGTTGTGATTTCAAGGCGTTCTCAAGGCCTAGACCCAAAAAAGGCCAAGGCTAAATCCGTGGCCTTTTTAGTTTAACAGTTTCAAACGACTAGTGTTCTTCTTCAGCACCGCCGTGAACATCATCTACGTGAATCCGTTCAGCATTGGCCGCTTGCCCTCGATACTCAACCCGTGTCCCAAAAGTGTAGTTGCCTTCAATCACCATTAAACCAATCAGTAGTAATAGAACTATAGGTGGCCCAAGGATGGTAAAAACCAGCGCCATTCTTTCCCACAATACATGCATGAAAATGGTAACGATAAAACCTGCTTTCAAGCACATGAAAATGATAATTAAAGTCCAGCGCGCATACCCCTGAAAATCAAAATAGTCCACCATGTATGAAAATGCACTCAATACGAACAGGAGTGTCCAAATCTTGTAGTAGATTCCGAGAGGGTGTTGTTGACCTGCTTCCGCTGACATTACTGTCTCTCCTTACCAAAGATAGAAAAATGCAAAAATAAATACCCAAACAAGATCCACGAAGTGCCAGTATAGACCGACAATCTCGACAATCTCGTAACCTTTCTTTTCGTAGTGACCCCGGTATACCTTGCTGGCGACAACCAGTAAATAAATGACCCCGGCTGTCACGTGAGCACCGTGAAAGCCGGTAATCATAAAAAATACCCCGCCAAACTGTGGCGCGCCAAAATCATTGCCCCAGGGACGTATACCTTCCTCAACGATTAACTTGGTCCACTCAAACGCCTGCATGCTGACGAACGATACGCCAAAGGCTGCCGTGGCACACATTAATAAAGCCGTCTTAACGCGATCACCGCGGTATCCAAAGTTCACCGCCAACGCCATCGTGCCACTGCTGGTAATCAGTATGAACGTCATAATTGCAATCAAAATCAGTGGAATAGGCTCACCGCCAAACGACAGAGCAAAGATCTCACTGGGATAAGGCCAGGGCTCAGTGGTAGTTATACGAACACTCATATAACTCACCAGAAAGCAGGAGAAGATGAAGGTGTCACTGACGAGGAATATCCACATCATCGCCTTGCCCCAAGGCACATGATAAGTCTGTTTGTCCTCAGACCAGTCGTCTACGAGACCATCGATTCCCCTATGCGGAGTCAAGGGTTCAGTTGTTGCTAGATCAGTCATGCATTCATTCCCATAAAAAGTACTGTTACCAATTCAACCCAAAGTCTCAATCAGGTATTTGACAGAATTCCAAACAAAACCAGCCAAACTAATAGCAGGAAATGCCAGTAGACCGTACAAAGCTCGACGCTTAATTTTATTTTCCGGGGTTCTGCTCCCCAAAGAAGCCTTATGGAGGTTTTACTCCACACCCACAAACCACCCAGCAGGTGCAAAGCATGCAAACCTGTCATCAGGTAGTAAAAGGAATTTGCCGGGTTGGACGCCAAATAGTAACCGCTATTCTGCAGGTTTTGCCAGACCAGTAATTGGCCCGCGATAAATGCAATGGCGAATAGACCAGCCCCTAGAAAGCTGAGCCTCAAATACCTGGCTGAATCAGTTTTTAATGTGTTTCTAGTCCACTGAAATAACACACTGCTGATGACCAGCAAACCGGTGTTAAACCAGAGAAATGAAGGATCGGCCAGAGGGGTCCAATCTGGCAGCTCCATGCGAATAAAGTAACTGATAGTGAAAAGCGAAAACACAATGCCTACCACTCCCAGGAAAAAACTCAAAGCGACTTTTTCCGCCGGAACTGCAAAAGCGCCAACCGGTTTAAGCGGACCGATTATCCCCTTTTTTATCCAGGGTTTATCAGTAATGTCCTTGACGAAACTCATAGGTCAGCCATTGATGGGTCGTGATCCGGATCAAAATGTTCTTCATCAACCGTAGGCTCCATTTCCTCTGGTGTGTTTTGAGGAATGAAGTCTTGATGAGCGCCAGGGACACTGTAATCGTAAGGCCACCGATATACCGATGGCAGCTTGTCACCCCAGTTGCCGTGTGCGGGCGGAGTATCGGGAGTCTGCCATTCCAGTGATGCTGAGCCCCATGGGTTTGGGTCAGCCTTCTTACCGTACCTTAGACTCCAGAATATGTTGATAAAAAACAGTAGTTGGGCAGCCCCTACAAACAAGGCAGCAATGGTTATATTGGCATTAAGCGCCTGAGCTGATTCAGGAATAAAATCAGTGTTACCTAGTGCATAATATCGGCGAGGAACACCAAGGAAACCCAGGTAGTGCATTGGTAGATAGATGGCATAGGTGCCCAGGAAGGTACACCAGAAGTGCACTTTGGCCATGGGTTCGTTATACATCTTCCCTGATATTTTCGGGAACCAGTGATATATAGAGGCAAATAGCACCAGTACCGGAGATACCCCCATCACCATATGGAAATGAGCGACGACGAAGTAAGTATCAGAGAGTGGCAAGTCGATCACTACATTACCCAAAAATAGACCCGTCAGCCCGCCATGAATAAAAGTAAAGATAAAACCAATGGCGAAATACATTGGCGCATTCATGCGAATGTCACCTTCCCACAGGGTCAGCACCCAGTTGTAAACTTTCAGTGCCGTAGGAACGGCAATAATCAGGGTGGTAGTAGCAAAGAAGAAGCCAAAATAAGGATTCATGCCGCTGACATACATGTGGTGAGCCCAGACAATGAAACTCAATCCGCCGATGGCGACGATTGCCCATACCATCATGCGATAACCAAAAATATTCTTTCTGGCGTGAGTGCTTAATACGTCTGAAACCAAGCCAAAGGCAGGTAGCGCAACGATATATACTTCAGGATGGCCAAAAAACCAGAACAAATGCTGAAACAGAATGGGGCTTCCACCGCTGTAGTCCAAGGCTTGCCCGGTTTCAATAATCGCTGGCATAAAAAAGCTGGTACCTAATAAGGTATCGAAGGTCATCATGATGCCAGCTACCAATAATGCGGGGAAAGCAAACAGCCCAAGGCAGGTAGCAACGAAGATACCCCAAACAGATAAAGGAAGACGCATCATGGTCAGACCGCGACAGCGTGCCTGTAATACCGTGGTTACATAGTTCAGACCACCCATGGTAAACGCCACAATAAATACCACTAAGGAAACCAGCATTAAGACAATACCCAGGTCACTACCGGGAGTACCTGCCAAACTTGTTTGTGGTGGATACAGTGTCCACCCGGCCCCGGTCGGACCGCCTGGCACAAAAAAACTTGCCATTAGAATCAAGACAGACAGCAGGTAAACCCAAAAACTGAGCATATTAAGAAATGGGAACACCATGTCTCGGGCGCCAACCATCAGTGGAATCAGATAATTTCCAAATCCACCCAGGAACAGGGCGGTTAGCAGGTAAACCACCATAATCATGCCGTGCATAGTGACGGCCTGGTAGTAAGCGCTAGGGTCGATAAGTGTAAACGTTTCAGGGAAACCCAGCTGCATTCTCATCAATAGAGACAGCACCAGTGCCACAACGCCAACAGCTATTGCCGTGCCCGCATACTGGATAGCAATCACTTTATGGTCCTGGCTGAACACCCACTTGGTAACCCAACTGTGTGGATGATGCAGCTCTTGCTCCTGGTCGGCTAAAGGTACATAAGCCATTAAAACCTCCTGATAATTTTGTTAAAACTCACAATGACTTTCTTGTTAATGATCCTTCATTAAAAGTCAGCATTGTAAAAACCATTAATCTATTCTTTGTTCTCACCTAAGCGAATTTATGTAGGCAGCAACATCTTCTACTTCCTGCCTGTCTGCCATCGCTGTGGCCATAGAAACCATTTGTTCTCCATAATCATCTCCGCTGTGATTGCCGCGGATCCGATTTCTGAAATTGCCAATTTGAGTCACAAAATACCAGTCACTCATGCCAGCTAGAGCCGGCGCGTCTGTGTACCAAGTGCCTGAAGCGTCATCCAGATGGCAAGCCGCACAATTTCGGTCATAAATTCTGGCGCCATTGCCGACGTTTGCACTGGTAATTGTTGGGATTGCTGGAGTGTTGGAAAGACTGGCAATGTAGGCGGAAACATTACGTACTGCAGTGTCATCGGCAAGTGCCATGGCCATGGGGCGCATCATGGCGCCGGCCGTATCGCCTTCACCACCGCGAACACCTTCTCTAAAGTAGCCAAGTTGTCTTTCTATATACCATTGCTGTAAGCCAGCTAGTTTTGGTGCGTTTAGTGCTTGATTGCCTTCACCCTGCTGGCCATGACACGCGGCGCAGGCGTTGTACGCTTGGCGACCGGCGTTCAAATTGGGTGCAGCAGCACTTTGTACCTGGGCAAAAGTAGGCTGTTGAGCCAGCCACGCCTCAAAATCTGCCGGCTCGTCAATTACCATTTTGCCACGCATAACATGGTGACCGATTCCACATAATTCTTCACAGAGTATGTCATAGCTTCCGGTTACGGTTGGGGTAAACCAAAGGTATGAAACCAGGCCTGGGACCAGATCCATTTTTACTCGAAATTGCGTGACCGTGTAATTGTGTAAAACGTCTTTGGAGCGGAGTAATGCTCTAATTGGCGTATTAACCGGAAGATGTGCTTCAGGCCCGTCAATAACCACGTCATCTTGACCATTTGGGTCTTCCGGGTTAACGCCCCAGGGATTGGATTCGGTGACGAATAAAGTATCTGCGGTGCCCAGTACACCATCTGCTCCAGGATAACGGAAACTCCATTGCCATTGTTGGCCGATTACTTCGAAATCATAGGAATTTTCTGGAGGTGTGACAAAAATTGCCCAGACATATAGTCCTGGAGCCAGCATAGCAACCACACCTACTGCAGTCACAATAGATAAAATGGACTCCAAACTGGTATTTTCCGGCTCGTAAACTGCCTTATGCCCGTCCTTCTGTCGAAACCTGTACACGCAGTAGGCAAGAAACAGGTTTAAAATAATGAAAACAAATCCCGTCACCCAAAAAGTCACATCGATTACGAAATCCATGCTTCCCCAATCTGCCGCAAGATCAGTGAACCACCAGGGGCTCATAAAGTGGAAAATTACGGAACCCACCACTAACAAAACGATAACTACTGCTAAAGCCATAAGCGACTCGTCCTTCAATTTCAAATTATGAATAGTTAAACCACAACACCAATAATCATCAGCGTTGTTTCTGGTATCCTACCAATTCTGTATTTATACAAGAACTCGATTCGAGGATCAAAAATACAATCGCACTTCGAATCCTAATCTTTGAGGGTATGTAACTCTTTCACCGCAGGTTAGCTGGAAAATACTGGGGCGAGCGTCGCCAAAAGACTGACCGGGAAATTGTTCCACTATCGTCACTAAGACGTGTCCTACCAGTAGCTTGCTTAACCTAATTATCTCAAACCGAGTGGGCTTTTTTGCTTTTTTGATTTTCTTTATTGGAGCAATCCCTACACACCTTTTTAGTCCAGCGCAATCCTATAGATATTTCGATTTCTCCGCAAGTCATTTTGGACGTTAAAACGGCTACAATTTGCGATAAATCAACAGTTTTAGAGTGGCTGAGAAGGTTCTGTAGAATGGTCATTTATAATCGGCTAAATTCAGTTCACAATGGATCAGGAATTGATCGAATCAATAGAAAACGCGTCTTAGTAAAGGAGCCCTACCTTGAGATTTTTGGCAAAACATGATTGAATGCCCGGCGCTCTGACATGTCGTTTTTTTGGCCATGGAAGATGAACTGCCACGGTAAATTTCCCAGTGTTTCCTAGAATTATTAAGTGATGCCCGCACAAGAGACCAACAGTGACTGATATTATCTCTAAACAGTCTGCCACCTGGCGCGATTATTATGAAATGTGCAAACCCCGGGTGGTCATGCTAATGATCCTCACTTCATTGGCGGGGATGTTGCTGGCCGTGCCGGGTATGGTGCCGTTGGATATTCTGCTGGCGGGTAATCTAGGTATTGCATTGGTCGCTGGCTCAGGTGCCGCGGTTAATCACCTAATAGACCGCAAAGTCGACTCGTTAATGAAGAGAACCCACAATCGTCCGCTTCCGCAAGGCCGGGTGGAGCCTTTTCATGCCTCAATATTTGCTGCATTTATTGGCGTTGCAGGCATGGTTATATTGCTTTTTTGGGTAAATGCGTTGGCGGCCTGGCTGACCCTGGCCTCCTTCGTAGGTTATGCATTTATCTACACCGGTTATTTAAAACGCGCAACACCGCAAAACATTGTCATCGGTGGGCTTGCAGGGGCCATGCCGCCCTTACTGGGATGGGCTGCAGTGACAGGAACTATTGAGCCAGGTGCTTTGATTCTGGTGTTGATCATATTTGCCTGGACGCCACCGCATTTCTGGGCATTGGCGATTCATCGAAAAGAAGAATATGCCAAGACAGGGATTCCCATGTTACCGGTTACCCATGGTGAGTTTGTAACCAAGGTGCATATCATTGCTTACACCGTAATTTTGGTAGTAGTTAGCGTTTTTCCCTATCTGGCAGGCATGAGTGGGCCGCTTTACCTGGCTGCAGCACTGATACTAGGCGCTAACTTTCTCGTCTGGTCACTTTTATTGATGTTCCGGCCCAGACCAAAAACTGCGATGGAAACATTCAAATACTCCATTATTTACCTGGCGTTGTTATTCGTCGCCCTGCTTTCCGACCATTATATTTTTTAATCAGGGGCTGAAACCTTTTGGCCATGAGTAAACGAAAACGAGCGTTAACAGCCTTCGCGGTTTTTGATATTCTGTTGCTGGCAGTAATTGTCGGTATTTTCTTGGTACGAAATTCAACTGGCCCCACTAGTGATGAGTTATCTGAGATGGGGGTTGCAATACTACCGGATCAGCCAGCTCTAAGTGATTTCCAGTTAACGGACCATAATGGGAATAGTTTTTCTAAACAGGATTTAGCTGGCAAGTGGAATCTGTTATTTTTTGGTTTCACTTCTTGTCCGGATGTCTGTCCGTTGACCATGAATGCTTTGAAACTTTTCTACAACGATCTGGAAAACACGGATTATGGTGATGACACCAGGGTGATCATGGTCAGTGTCGATCCCCAACGTGACACGGTAGAAGCCATGGCGAATTATGTGCAGCGGTATCACCAAGAGTTCGTCGGTTTGACAGGTGAGCATGAGGTGATTACTACGCTTGCTAAGGAGCTTTACATTGCCTTTAGTAAGGTGCCGGAGCATGACGGAAACCATGATACCGAGAATTACCAGGTACAGCACAGCGGATATATAGCGATAGTAAATCCTGAAGGCGGCTATTTCAGCGTGATGCGCGAGCCCCATTCCCGAGAAAGTTTAACCAGGGCCTATTTTGCCGTCAGGCAAATAGAGGGATCGATAGAATAAACAATCAATTTTCACCGTTTAAGCGGATTGGTCTTAGGGAAAAAATACAGAGTGAAAAAAGTGGCGGTGGCAACGACCACTATTGACGGCCCAACAGGAGTGTCTGCCTGGAATGCCACAAAAAGCCCTACTATCACTGAAAAACTCCCTAAAAGACTGGCCAAGATTGCCATTTGTTCAGGTGATTTCGAAATCTGTCTCGCTGCAGCCGGTGGAATGATCAGTAAAGAAGTGATCAAAAGGACACCGACAATTTTCATTGAAACTGCCGTTATTAGCGCCATTAAAATGACGAGTAAATACTTCAGTTTTTTTACTTTCACGCCTTCTATTTCTGCCAGCTCTTCATGGACAGTAATCGATAAAAGCTGGTTCCAGAACACAATAAGAACTACCAGCGCCAACACACTAGACAACACAACCCACAGCAGGTCTACTGTCGCAATAGTGAGTAATTCTCCAAACAGATAGGCTTCAAGATTTATCTGCGCCGTATTTGAAACGGCGAGTACCACCACGCCAATCGCAAGTGTGCTATGAGCCAAAATTCCTAACAGCGTGTCAATAGCCACGGTTTTCTGCTGATCAAGAAAAATCAACAATGCCGCACTTGCCAGACAAATAACCACAATGCTCAGCTGCAAATTAATACCCAGCAATATTCCAAGCGCAATTCCAAGTAGAGCAGAATGTGCCAACGTGTCACCAAAATAAGACATCCGGCGCCATACCACAAATGAGCCAAGCGGACCGGCAACCACCGCCAGGCTCAGGCCGGCTATGAGAGCATAGAGAATGAAATCAGCCACTGTTTTTCTTGCCCTCGTTTACTACATTTCCAGTAAGGTCATGAGAATGATTGTGATCGTGTGTATAGACCGCAATGTTTTCTGCGGCGGTTGTCCCAAACAGGGAAAGAAAAGCGGGGTCGTTGCTGACATGCTCAGGCTTACCATGACAACAGATATGGTGATTGAGGCATACAACCTCATCGGTTGCGGACATTACAAGGTGCAGGTCGTGTGAAATCATCAGAATTCCGCAGTCGTGTTGCTCTGCCATCTTGCTTATCAGCTGATAGAGCTCGGCCTGCCCGCTGACATCTACCCCTTGGGCTGGTTCATCCAGGATCAATAATCCAGGTTTTCGAAGCAGGGCTCGGCACAACAAGACCCGCTGTAGCTCGCCTCCTGACACATCGCACATTTGTTGTTCACTCAGATGGGTGATACGTAGCTCCTCAAGTAGGGTCTGAATAGCAACAGGATCAGTTACACCGGTAAGCTTGAGAAAGCGTTTCACCGTCACCGGCATTGTGGATTCGATTTGAAGGCGTTGTGGCATATAGCCAATTTTCAGCTCAGGCGCCCGCCAGATATCACCGGAGTCTGCACTTAACAAGCCAAGAATAATCCGCACCAGGGTTGTTTTCCCAGCCCCATTGGGACCAATTAGTGTCACTATCCGGCCATGGTCAATCTGTAAATCAACATCGTTTAATATTTGTCGATCTTGAAACCTAATACTAATGTGGTTGGCAGATAACAGGGTATTTTCATTGGCAGTGGGGTTGGGCATGTTCTGTCGTTCTATTTCCTTAGAAGCTTCAGATTATTTTGATAACCGTTCGACCCGTTGACCGATCCCATTTATTGTCGTATTTCGGATAGGGTAATCAAGTTACACAATGGTATATCATAACACCCCTTTTAAATAATCAGTTCGCTAGGTGACAGGCATGATTAGAAGCTTTCTATGCATTTTTGCGGCCCTGGTTGCAGCCCCCAACACGGCGGCGGAAGTAAATGTTCTGGTTACCATAAAACCACTGCAGCTCATTGCCGAAGCGATTATCGGGGATGCCGGCACGGTTGCGACATTGATGCCAGCTGGCAGTTCTCCCCACCACTACACACTGTCACCAGCGGACAGAGTTGCCATTGAAGCGGCGGACCTTATCATCTATGTAGGTGAGGAGTTGGAGACCCAGCTTGACTCGATCATGGGGCAACTTGAAGCGAAAAAAAACATTTTGAAAATGCTCAACCTGGAATCTCTCGAAAGGCTTTCATTGATTCCAGGAGAGGGGATTAAAGACGGAATGGATATTCCACGTTTTGATCCTCATATCTGGTTGAATACCGACAATGCAATTGCCATGGCAGCGGCTATTCGTGATCAACTCGCGGTCATAGATAGCACTCAGGCCTCGGAGTTTGCGGACAACTTCAATCGTTTTAACAACTCTCTAATTGATCTGGAAAGCCAGTGGCAGCAGTCTATTCAGTCTATTGAGCTAGAACCTTACCTGGTATACCACAACGCCTTCAGCTACTTTGAAACCCAATTTGGCTTGGGTCACCGATTGGTGCTGGTTAACGATCCTGAAATACAACCGGGGATAAGGCAGATTTTAAACGTTAGAAAGGCCCTTACTGAAATTCAACCGGTCTGTCTATTTATAGATGAAAGCGCCAGCCGCGCTACAATTAATACCATGTTATCTGGTTACAAAATCAATATGGTTCAGTTGGACCTGTTAGGCAAGAAGCTTACGGAAACAGAAGGGTATGAACAGCTGATGGAGAATCTGATCAATGACTTTATTCATTGTTTTTGAGCTAGGAACTGTTCATGACTAATAGCCCTAGTCCATTGATTCTGGTTGACGGTTCTTCCTATTTATTTCGAGCCTTTCATGCCTTGCCTCCGTTGGTCAATTCGCGCGGTGCTCCAACGGGCGCGGTGAAAGGCGTCATCAATATGATCCGCAGTCTGATCAAAGGTTATCCGCACAGTAGGATTGCCATCGTATTTGACGCCAAGGGCAAAACCTTTA